>Ga0123357_10014433_pt1 | contig 10309 bp, 11 predicted proteins | sample TergutEmb28metaG_FD_89873 | JGI IMG/M metagenome (GOLD analysis project Ga0123357, IMG submission 89873) | Embiratermes neotenicus P4 segment gut microbial communities from Petit-Saut dam, French Guiana - Emb289 P4 | ecosystem: Host-associated > Arthropoda: Insects > Digestive system > Gut ... | reverse complement strand
TACATAGACATATTTTCATTGTATTGTCATCTGTATGTACTGATCACAGCCTTTGAGTAATTATTAAATATAACATCTCTTTGGAAGATTAATTATGTATGATCTTACAATAGGCACTTTGTGGATTAAATATGTAGACAGAAACTTATAAACAGACAGTAACAAATTAAATTCTGCTGCCGTCTTTGTCAGACTTAAGAGGAAGGCAAGGCCCAGAAGATAATACCCTACAGTTGGGCCTTTGCCTGTTCCATTTCTTGTGTCTGTGTGCTGCCTTCTTTGTCTGCTTTGGTGACAATTCCTTTCAGCGCAGATGTGTCGCAAAGTGGTGAGCTTATATCTGTGAAGTTTTTACCACACTCAGGACACCCCTTTACAGAATCTCTGAAACCGAAATGCATAGCATTGCTGTTGAATGTTAACCCCTTAGCTGCAGTGACTGAAATTGGTTTCATCCATGTGGTTCTTTTGCCATGACCAAGTAGATCTGGTAAAAATTCTGCAATAGTGCATTTACTAAGACACATTTCTAAACTCATCCATAAGCCTCTGCCATCTTTCAAAAACAGTCTAAATTATGTTACCTCACAAATTATCACAGCATTTTACAGAAATAACCAGCTGTATCCAGCATCTTTTTTTACTGGCCCATTTCACACATCATGACCTTCATGATCAGTCACTACAGAAGTGTTTTAAAATACTCCATATTATGACAGAGCTTCATTTTCAAAACATTAATCATTATAACACAATCAGTCCATATATTCACCTTAAAATTTTGGACAGCCTGTCCTTCTCAGCAAGCAATGTTCTTGATTTATTCAGTTCCAACTCTTTCTCCTTTAGTTGACACCTTAAGTGATGTATTGTCTCTTCCAGTGCTTCAAATATTGCCTGTGGGGAACAAAAAATATATAATTCAGGACAATTTATGCATGAGCGGTTCCTAGTTGCCGGGCTAATGTATATAAAATCTAGAGGTTACATGCTGTGTATTATCTACTCTATTTTGTCAGTCAAGAACAACCATGAATGAGTTTGTAGCCTGCATAAATATATACAAAATTCTGGTTGGAAAACCTTCAATTTACTTCAGGAAGTATTAAAATCTCTCAGAAGATCTAGGCAGAGATGGGAATATAATATTAGAATGGAATGTAAAGAAAGAGGACTGAATGGTGTGCACTGGTTTCATTTGGCCCAGGATCGGGTCAAGATGGCAAGGCTCTTGTGAATATGATAATGAAGTTTCATGAATATCTGCCCACTGGTAGTAGTTGGGGGTGGGGGGGCAGCATGCATGTATGCGCGCGCGCGCGCACACACACACACACACATGAAGGCACTTGAGCTCACCACCTTCTATAAAGTAAGGAAATTGGATTAAAAAGGAATCTCACTATAAAATTAGCAGCTGTAGTTATCACAGAAAACCTACTTACATGAGATTCTTCCATACTCTCTGTACACGCAGGAGGTTCATTCAGGCAAAAGAAATCTTGCACAGATGGAGAAGTACACAATTCCTGATGCTCAAGGATTGAATTAACAAAACCCTGTAAGCCATGAATTCGGTCTTTAAGGAAATCTGGATCAAAGTTGTTTCCAAACCAGCGTTTTCTTGGCAGTATCAGCTTTAATAATGGAAAATCAGTCTTGAGCTATAAAAGTGTGAGAATGAATGAAACAATCAATCATATTTGTCTCACAGATTCCATTTCAAATAGCATTCAGACTACAATGCAAAAATATTACAAAGACAAAGCTCTTTTAATGCAACACTACTGGAATGTGTCTGCAGTCAGCCCTTCACATAGAAATAATCAACAGTATTCTGCATGAACTTGTGTAGTACCATACTGTAGCATGCTAATTTATCTTTATATGCCTTTCAAATAATTTTTACTTTCCTCTGTATCCATGTTTGACATTATTTAAGAAAACTGCCAAGGAGATACTTAATCTAAACAGAAAAAACGCTCTTGAGACTCACAGCCACCCAGCTACACCAGAAACTCTCTGCCACAAATAAAACATTCATTACATGGTTCAAAAAGCATACCACTGTTCTATATTCCAAGTCACATAAATCCAATTCATAAACTCCCCTGTTCCTTTCAGATCCATTTTCATATTATCCTCTAAACTGCGCAAAGTTACAGCCTTGTATATTTTCATGTCTGCATTTCTAACTAGCAGACTGGAAGATCCTGAACAGGATGGTAGAAATCATTCTGACTTTGATCTGGTCCTGATTTCTCCATTCAATGCAGTTTTCACTTATTGTTATCAAATATTTGAAATCTTGTTCATTCTTGTGGACAGTAAACCTGTATATTACAAACATACAATGGAGTCCCAGCACCTAATATTTTGGCCCAGTAGTCAGAGAAAGGTCCATGAACATGCTGCACAACTGAAGCCAAACTTGAGAATTTTAATCAAATGCATTTCCTATAATCCAATCACAGTCCTTGTCCCCAGTGAAGTGAGAGCATTTCTGGAGGTGGATGAACAGCAGAGACATGGGGTTCAGTCCATAAAGGGAGTTAGGTATTCTTAAACAATCCTAAAATGTTAAGTTTTACAGGAGCAATGTTTCCCACTATCAACAGAAATCTGACTATACAAAACAGGGAAACCACTGGATGTGCAGTTTGATATAAATTATTTGCATTGTCACATGACTATGTATACCAGTCAGCAAGGATTCCCAACTGGCAACATATTTTCGTCCATGCAATGCTATTTAACGTTGATAAAACCTAACAAAATAAGAAAGAGACCTACTGTATTAACCTTACTTGTGAAAAGTGAAAAATGAGAAGCATCATAATAGCTACTCTTCATTAAACATTAATGTGACTGAATCAATGAAGGTGTGATGGTAGGGACGTACAGCACACATTAGAGGGTTAAGAAATGCATATGAAATCTTAATTGGTACACCTGAAAGAAAGAAACCAATGAGAAACCATGGTATATAATATTAAGTTTGAAATAAATAATAAACAAACAAATAAATAATTATATAAAGAGAGTGAGATCTGTATTAAACCGGTCCAGGATAGATACAATCAAGGTTAATACAGCCATGGACCACTGGGTACCATAAAATACAAGGTAAAGCTGCACTAGCTGCAATATGAGCTACTCAAGAAGGATTCTCATCTGTGGAGTTAGTCACTTAGGCCAGGAACATGAAAGACCCTATGTACAACATCAATAATGGATGCATTATTATTTACAAAGTTGTAATGTAATCTATGTATCGAGCTCACCTTTGAAAACAATCTGACAAAGTCTGTGTATCTTCTAAACACAAGCCAGCAGTCACCAGTAATATGGTTTTCAATGCGTAGCTTATAAACCTGTTAAAAAAATAAATTATATATGCCAGTTCTGTAAAGTCTCTTGCAAAACAGTTTTTCACTGGGTATGACACTAATGGTGACTAGCTGAAAGACTATTTGAGATTTTATGAATAAGGATGAACAGTTTGAAACCCTTGTGAATATTGCTCACCGGCAGAGCGATAAATTATAGAAGCTGCCCCAGTACCTTACATGGCAAGCAGCCTTCGTCCTGTAGTCTTATAAATGTGGTTCAGTGTGCTAGTGGTTCTCAACCTTTCCTGATTCACAGACCTGTACAACAATACATTGTCGAGGACCAGTCTCTATCTATCTCATATTAAGCAGCACCAACGATGCAGTGCAAACCTGTCACTCGCATGAATATGAATGTCATCTGGAACATTATTCTTTGTCATGGGGTAAATACTTACTGACATTTAAAGGAATCAGAGTCTTCTGCCTTCATCTTCAGGCTCAAGCAGTCCAAAAACCAAAATGAACCTCTGAAAGATCATGTACTATTTACCCCATAACAGACTGTAATATCCCAAAGACTCTGATCTTCGGTATCACTGCTGTGAAAATCTCGAACTGGCATATTATAGTAAAATCATATTTCTCCCACATGCAGACATGTGCTGGATTATTGGATATTACAGATTATCACAAGGTATCTCTAATGACCTCAGATCTTTCAGATTACATTTTGTTAGTGCCCCTATACTTGGGCTGCACAACCAATCAGACGAGTATTCCATTTGTGCATTTCCTTATACAACACCTTCTCCAACTGCACTAATGTCTGTCACTTGAACAGATCCTTTACATTTCCACTTGATGCCATGCATGATCATAACTGGTCCTTCTGCTTCTTTATAGCAAAGACAGTTGACGATCCAATGTTGTATGAAGCCATAACCTCTCTTCAGCTTTCACCACTTTCCAACCTCTTAATTGTATCAGGTTTTTGTGCACTCGTTTAGTTCTGTTTTCTTTTGCCAGCATGACCTTGTTTAATTTGTTTGTTTGGATCTTCTGAAACCATTACAATAGCTCAAATGAACAGTAACACAGTTACTGACTGCCTGAAAGGATGTTATAAATAATGCACTAGTTGTAAAAGAATACCTTTCATATTTGTTGTAAAATAATAATAATACCTTAATGCCAACCAAAGCATTTGGATCACAGTTCAGAAACACTGCAATTTGCCACTAAAAGTATTGAACCAGGTGTGAACCCTGTAACATCAGAATAATAAGAGTATCACCAGCTGCTGATATATAAACAACCAGCAGCTGTGAAAAGACAAAGGTACTGGACACAATTTTAATGTCTGTGTCCATAGAGAGATCATGCAGACAGAAATAATTACTAGCCAACTCAAATCTGTGTTTGTGTGTGTGACAGGGAGAGAATAAAGTATGGCAATGACTGACTTCTGATACAAATAACACACTCACAGTAAACCGGGCTCTCTCTTCCAATATTTCATATCCAATAATAGGAATCTTAAAACATGTAGCATTCTTGGAAGCAGCACCAGAAGGCATTATGCCCCTCAACCTAGAAAAACAAAGAACCTATTTTACTTGTTTTAAATTATTTATACCACACTGTAAGGATAGGTTGATGGATTTTCTGTGTTTTATCCAGTTATACATCTATGCACAACTTAAAACTTTCATCTTGCCAAAACTGAAATTTTTTGACTATGGAAAGTACTGTCCCATGGTGGACCAGACCCCATCCCACCCCATATGTGCTCCCACCTCACTGGTAGCCACAGGTTAAGACCATAACTGAAGACAACAGCCGCAAAAATAAAATGTGTATAAAATCTGTAATGGCACAGGGTCATTTCATGTAACAAAAATATATTGACAAGAACGGGCACTTGGCATTTTTGTCAAATTTTCTGCATACCAAACAAACAAACAAACAAAAAAAAGGAAACCCACAATATAACATACAGTGTCCACCTCAGTGTGGTACAAAGAGTAATTTTACATTTTTAGAAAACAAGTTAACATTACATCATATTTGAAACCATCTAGGCATGTTACTTCAGCACTTTCAAGATAGATATACTCCCCACACACGAATAACAGAACACATTACACAACAGTGGCTGTTCTGTGCTACGAAACATGAACTTTCACTATGGAGTAAACACACTGACAGAATGTGAATATAATGTGTTACGTACAACCATCAAGCATTTTAGTGACAAATTCCGAAGCATCTGTATGTCATTCTATTCATGCAGAACATATGTGTCAGCAAATAGCACCAAGAGTCTCTATGGTTTTCTGCCTTTTCATTTGAGAGTTCTGTTAAAGTCTAAGGTCTTCATAACTAACTTATTACCTCACCTAAAGTTGTTACTTGGACTTTCAGGGGACTCCTTGACAAGAGTATTAGGTGACTGTGATGCCAAGTCTATGTCATCACTGGAAGATGATGCAGTCCTAGCAGTATTACTTGACTGCATTCTGATTCTGCTAATAGCCGATGTCACTTCACTAATACAAGTGCTATCATCCAACATAACTGTGCTATAATATTGGCAGTTTGATTTTATAGTTTTAAATCACTGTGGTGATCTCTTCTTCTGTTATGTATTCACACACTGAAAGGAAAGTCATAGATAACAAACAGTAATTACAGACTTTTCAAAGCATGACAAAACAATTGAAATGCATAGGAATTAAAATTTAAAAAGTGCTTCCTAGGTCAACATTATGATAAGGTAGTGAATCATGCACCACAGATAGTACTGATAATATCAGCTGAAATGTGACTCATGAGCTGGACAGATCTCTTATCTGATAAGAAAGACTCAAAGACAATGTAGTAACTTCGTCTAACTATATATTCTAATACACTACGTTCAAAATATTTACAGTAGGAATAATAAATCAAGTTCACAAATAAATCAGTAAATACTGAAAGTTAGCTTGCCTGATATATAAACCAAATTACGCGAATTTAGAATAATTAGGTCTGAACAGGGTTCAAATGTACGCAACTCAATTTAGTTAGAATTTCAAAACAACCAGCACGGCTTACCTGATAAAATCAGAAGACAGATGATAATTTCAAGATTCACAATCAAATTATACACTGTTTTTGTTATAGTCTTCTTCAACAATTCTGGACACATAACTGCCATAATTTAAATCAGTATGTGTACATTGTGTATAAAATGCATATTAAGAGGTCGTTTACTGTGCGCACTGGTTAATATAGAAGCGAAGCATAAAATCAGCTATTCCACAAAGTTTAGCGAACTGTCACGTCACTTTAAGGCGTACTAATGCCTCTAAGTCCAATGAACGGCATAGGTATTTGGTGAATTAATAAAAGTGCATGACTGTTCGCTTCCTGGAGGTATGTAACAAATACATTTTCTAATCTAAATTACACGTTTTATACCAAAATTATTAAATATAGCCTCCATTACACTTATTTACTCCATGGTGCAGAGTCCTTCTTGAGAAGCTAACTGGTTTGCAGCTACTCGAGAAATTCCCCGCATTTCACGGAATCCGAAGGTTCATTACCGAACTCACAAGCGTCCGCCACCTGTCTATCATTTACACTACTACAAATTAAAAAAAAAGAAAAAATTGTGTTTTCCCATACCAAATATTATACACTACTTTAGAAGGAAATGGAAAGAATGAATTGAAAGACTGAGCTCTGAAATGATCCCCTCGCACCTGTGGTGTTGATATGAAAACGGCTTTTAAAGGAATTGGATGAGAGGGTGTGGAATACATTCATCTGGCTCATACGATGGCCCTGCTGTAGGTCCATGTTAATCTGGTAAGGGGCCTTCAGTTCCAAAAAATGCTTGAAATTTATTAACTATCTCAAAATTATTAGCCACTCATAAAGGGGCATGACCAATGGCGGTAGTGACACATATGCATACAAGTGCCCGCTCACTATATTGCCCCTTCCTCTTACTTATAAAAATCCAAAAATCACTGTAGCTTTCTCCTTTCAAAACGAACATTACTGAAGCCTTAGTGCTGTCACTACCAGCTTCATTTGGTGACCGGATTTAAGGAGGCTTTCGAAGTGTACGCAACAGTGTAGCTGTGACTTTATTCTTGTGGGCCATAACTCTGCGTCAATGAATAATCGGATCACGACGTTTCGAAGGAACGAAGTGTCATCTTCAACGGTCGAGGAAGTATCGATCAGTGAATATGCAGCATTACGTTTCCTCGACGTATCGGGATACTCTTACTCACTGGCAACAACATATCCCAGTAGAAATGAACACTGTTATCCTCAAATGTTCGACATCACAGTACACCGAAAACAGATTACGCATTCTTATATAACCTCTTTCTCAAATCTTAACCATTCACTTTAGTAACAAAATACGTACTGCTATAAACGGAACGATATACCTTACCGTCGCTAACAATATGTCGCTGTAACATTTCCCGAGCTCTTGTTTTATAAGTGCCGTTACAAAAGTTAACGTGTGCAAACCCATCCGCACAGATGCCATGTTCCAATTAACGTCAGAGGGTAAGATATTTCACTGCCACAGATTACAACTCGTGCATATTCCTGTTATTTTATATGATTCGTGGACGCGAGTAACCATGTCTGCTGGTTCGGATTTCTGTGGTCACAAATAATATATGTGGTTGAAAAGTTGCGGCATGAAAGTGAAGGTGAGTGCTGTGATTTCTTAGAACTGGGAATATATTTGCTCAAATGTTCGTTTTTGCTGTCGTAGGATTCTCGAAGTGCAAATCATTGTATTTAAGTGAACATGAATAATGTTTTATTGCATAACAACGTGCATCCCCACTGAGATATCACGTGGCAACTTCTGTGCTCGAGGACATGATAAAAGGTACACTTTGTATGTTGTAAACCTACTCCCACTGTAGAGCTTTTGCTGTCGGATTACAGCTGCATCATTTAATGGTGTTTTGTCCAAACTGTCATGTTGAACCATAGCCACATAGTAATTCTATTACAAAAAAAAAATTCTCTTCAAGGATACCAGGGATGGAACCTCATCATCAAACTGATACAATGCTGCAAGAAGGAGGGCGGGTTTCTGGAGTATCAAGGTGGACAGCGGGAAGAAAGAAGTTATGAGAGAACACAGTACAGGTTAACTTATAATTGAGCATACACAAAGATTGAAGACCTAGTGTGTCCTGGTTTGAACTCAGATCATGTAAGACCTTGAGGTTGAATAGACCTGATCACATTCTGGTCACACTTTCCTACCTCCTTGTTGACCCATAAGCCATTGAGAACTAGGCAGTGATGATAGACTGATTTTTAGGCAGTACATATATATATATATATATGTGTATCTCAGTGACTTGGGGTTTCTTACTGCATTGGCCCTGATGATGGCAGTAGAAAAGGTCTCCAGAACATAGCTTTGTGACCCACCTGTGACATAGCCGATAGCCTCAGGTTGTTAAGGATTAGGAATAAGACCGTACAACTTTACACGAAAAACAGGAAGGATGTTTTCTTTTGCTTTCTTTATTTTTTCTGTTTTTAATTATTCCTGAGCTAAAAGTTGTATCATTGAATGTGCTTTTTTGTTTACATACTGTGGTTACAAAATGTATGAAATGGATCCACCCTGAGCAAGGAGCACTCTTGAGAGTGTGTCATTTTGATGACGTGTTAGATCCTTCTGGTATAATTTGTGCCTTCTTGATTCTGTGCTGTTTAATAGGGAGGAACATTTTAATACATGAACACCAAGTCATGGAAATGATGTGGTTGTTTCCTTTTCACATGCTGTTATAGATTCATTAGTTATGACATTTTTCTTGCATTCTACAGTCAAGTGTGGTATATAATGTCATCTGTTTTTACAGGAAGTAAAGGTAGACTTGTCTTTATGCCTCATTAAACTTCATACTGTGTAACATATGAGGGAAAGGAGGTATAGCACCATGGAGTCATAAACTATGACTGTATGGTGGATGAGTCCCAGTGTTTGTGTGGGTGAGTACTTAAAAAAAAAAGTTGCCACTCCAGCTAGGAATGGAATACCAGTCATCCTTTGAGCACCTAGGCCATATATCATTGCACTATCCTGCATCATGTCTTATCAGTTCATGCCCATCAAGCCAGTCGCTGGTCACTACCAATTGAGCTACTATGGGTAATTTCTTATAGAAGCACAGGTAGACCTTGACGATGGTGGTGGGGCTTGTGTGGTCTAATGAGTCACGGAGCTATGCTGGCGGTAGCGAAGCTACTGGTAGGGCCTCCCATGCCAGATTGGTCTGTGACGAAGACCCAGACTAAGAAGCAAACCAATTGGTCCTCCAGGATTGCTGGGGGTTGGACGTAAGGCTGACAACCTGCTCCGGAAAAAATATTGTTAAGAAATCCAAAGAAGCAATGGCCGGACTGTCAGAGGGACAGCTGGCAGAAGCTTCTGAAGAAGGCCTTGGCTCAAAAGGGGCTGTTGTGCTGCTGCTGATGCTGATGATGAAGCACAGGTGCCCAGCCACTAGTCATTTACCCTAGTGTGCTTTGTATAATTACATACTGCTTGTTCAACTCAAGCCCCTGTACAGATTTTCACGGAATTGTTGATTGGGGAGCCTGCTCAAATGTTTTAATGTTCCAGTTTTTGTTCAAGTGGAACAGTAATTGACACATCACTGAAGACCTGTATAAGTTTCTGAGTGCACATTTAGCACTATTTGGACAAGAAATTGCCTTACACAAAAGCTGTAGAGTAGAATGAAGCATGCATTTTATGTCATGTATGTTTTTATATAAGCCACATGGTTTTTGATACAGTTAAAGAAGATGGTGTGAACATGCCAGAATTGTTACAGTCTGTCTACATTTCCTAACATGTTTTTAATTTTGTAGTATTGAATACAAAGTCTCTGGTGCCATTTAATTTGCTGATTTTTAACTTTATG
>Ga0123357_10014432_pt1 | contig 10310 bp, 10 predicted proteins | sample TergutEmb28metaG_FD_89873 | JGI IMG/M metagenome (GOLD analysis project Ga0123357, IMG submission 89873) | Embiratermes neotenicus P4 segment gut microbial communities from Petit-Saut dam, French Guiana - Emb289 P4 | ecosystem: Host-associated > Arthropoda: Insects > Digestive system > Gut ... | reverse complement strand
TGGCGGTTTACCGTACCTGAAACATCTGGAACTTAAAGATGAAATTGTATTCGACTATCTTAAAGGAGTTTACAATACGATTTTGTACCGCGATATTATTAAACGATACGATTTAAGGAACAGCGTTTTTCTTGAAAATCTCACTTACTTTCTTGCGGATAATATGGGACAATTATTTTCGGCAAAAAGCATCAGCGACTATCTTAAATCGCAAATGACAAAAGTAGCTGTCTCGCAAGTGATAGATTATTTACATTATTTAACCGATTCTTATATGGTTCATAATGTAAAACGTATGGATATTTCGGGGAAAAAAATATTTGAAATCAGCGAAAAATACTATTTCGAGGATATCGGCTTGCGAAATGCTTTTTGGGAATACCGTCCCGACGACATTGCGAAAATAATGGAGAACGCTGTATATAAACAACTTGTTTATAATGATTACGAAATTAAAATAGGTCAGCTTGGCAATGCCGAGATAGATTTTGTTTGTAAAAAAAATGGCGAATATCTTTATGTGCAAGTTTGTTATCTATTGCATAGCCAAAGCACAATTGATCGTGAGTTTGGAAATTTAGAAAAAATAAATGATAATTACCCCAAAATAGTAGTTTCTATGGACGACTTTCAGGGCAACAGCCGTAATGGCATAAAACATATCCGGTTAAAAGAGTTTTTATACTCAAAATTTTAAGATTGTTTTTCATCAGAAAAAATTCTCTACCTTTGCATCATGGCAAAAATTCTTGTAATCGAAGACGAAAATCGTGTAGCCGAGCTGCTTAAACGCGGTTTGGAAGAGTCGGAACATACCGTAAGAATTGCCGGCAGCGTGTCGAATGGATTGAATGCCTTTTTCAAAGAGGTTTTCGATATTGTTATTTCCGATGTAATGCTTCCCGACGGCAGCGGTTTTGACTTATGCCGCAAAATCAGGGAAAAAGATGAAACGATTCCTGTTTTGATGCTCACAGCGCTTGGTACGACGGATGATAAACTTGAAGGGTTCGATTCCGGCGCCGACGATTATATGGTCAAACCGTTCGACTTCCGCGAGTTGGACGCTCGCATCAATATTCTGTTGAAACGCCGTAAAACATCTTCAGCTAACAAAATCGAGTATGCCGACCTGAGAATAGACCTTCGGACAAAATCGGTTTTTCGCGGCAATGTGCCTGTTGCGCTCACTCCCAAAGAGTATAATTTATTGCTTTTTTTCGTGCGAAATTCCGAACGGGTTCTTTCGCGTACCGAAATTGCCGAAAAAGTGTGGGATACTCATTTTGATACGGGTACGAATTTTATTGATGTGTATATTAATTATTTACGCAAAAAAATAGATAAAAATTTTGATGTTAAACTAATTCATACCAAGCCCGGAATGGGATTCATTTTCAGCCATGAAAATCCGTACTAAACTAACGCTTAGATATTTGGCGGCAACGACACTGCTTGTGATGGTAGTTTTTGCCGTACTTGAAGAATTGCTCTATCCTCAAGCCGGTTACGATATGTATCGTATTCTTAATATTAAGTTGATAGCAATATGGGTGGTTTCATTTGCGATACTCTTTGTTATCGGTTACTTCATGGCTCGGAATGCGCTGAATCCCGTATCGAAAATTGTGAAACAGGTGGAAAATATTACCGCTTCAAACCTGAGTAAACGTGTCGAAATAGACAATACGAAGGACGAGATTGGCGAGTTGGCGACGACGTTTAACGACATGCTTAACCGTCTTGAAGAGTCATTTGAATCGCAGAAAATGTTCATCAGCAATGTATCGCATGAATTACGCACTCCTATGGCGGCATTGATTGCCGAACTTGAATTGTCGCTTCATAAAGAGCGTTCAAATGAGGATTATAGAAGGGTAGTCGAGAATGCCCTTGCCGATGCGCGGAATATTGAAAAACTTTCTAACGGATTGATGGATATGGCAAAAGTGAGCTATCATACCGACCAGATTAAGATGTCCTCTGTCCGTCTGGACGAAGCGCTTTTGGATGCAAGCGCAATGGTGATGAAAGCCCGCGACGACTACAATGTTGATTTGATTTTCGGCGATTATACCGACGACGACCGGATGGCAACGATTACTGGCAACGATTATTTGCTTCGTACCGCCTTTGTCAACCTGATGGAAAATAACTGCAAATTTTCTAATAATCACAGCTCTAAGGTGGAAATTTCGTTCTTGAGCGGAAAAATATTTATTCGCTTTTCCGACACAGGCATTGGCATTTCACACGAGGACATGGAACAGGTATTCAAGCCGTTTTTCAGGGGCGGAAACCGCTACTATGCGACAGGAAACGGCATCGGAATGACGCTCGTAGAACGGATTGTAAAACTTCACGGCGGCGCTGTTTCAGTAGATTCCCGGCAAGGAGAGGGAACAGTCTTTACGCTTGCATTTGAACATGTTTAGCAGTCGCCATCGCAAACTGTGAAGTAGCGAAGCAATCCACTTTCATAAAATGAAGATATTGTTTACTTTTGTACAGAAAAATCTTGATTTACAGAATCGGGAGAAGGAGTTAATAAATTTTATTTGTTTGAAAAACAACTAATTGATAAAAATATGAAGACTAAAAGAAAGGTATTTGATTTGATTTTGCGAAGGAGCATAATAATTGGTATTGTTTTGTTTTTTGCAGTATTGCAAAAAACTGTTGCTCAGGAAGCGCCAACAGGTTTTACGGAAGATTTTTCTTCGCCTCAGCTCACAGGCTGGAGAGTAATTACAGGTTCAGGCGATTTAGTAGCCAATCAGACGGTAACGCTGACACAGCAGAACGGAACCGGTATTTTTTTGGTTGATGCGACCAAAGACCGCCGGAATATTTGGTGGGCGGTGATGAATCATGAAATCACGGATTTTATTGACCGCAGTATGTTGGGCAAGCCTGATAAGGCGATACGCATTGAAGCTAAAGTGCGTCTGCCAAAGCCCCGTCGTTTCAACATGAGCCTGAATTATACCGGTACTACCAACTATGATAATGATTTGGCTGAGTTTGATATTGAGGACAATGATTGGCACATAGTCTCTTACACCGACAAGACGCTTGGCGCAAAACCGACCGATCAGGTATTCGTGCAACTTGCTGTAATGGATGCCGGGCGCGAGGTGATTACCGTCGAACTCAAATATATCAAAGTAACGATAGTTGATGCCGCAACTGCTGCTCCCGACCTTGGCAATCCAATGCCTTACCGTCCGCCGCTCAAAGGACAGGAAGGCTTCGCTCACTCGTTGGTTGTAAAAGAAGATGCGATTATTGACTCCGCATATCCGTGGGTAAACTTCAGTAAATGGCAGGATGCAAGCGCCGACAGCGAACCGTTGCTTTCGATTTCCGGTTCGCAAACGTCTATCCTGCGTTGGGATTTTTCGGGGTATGCCGGCAAAAAACCAACGGGATGGGGATTGCTTGTTCTGACAACCAATAATGTAGCTTATGCGCCATCCGACTTGGAAGAGTTCGGCTATATCCGTTTAGTTGAAATAAAAGCCGGCGATCCCTCATGGACGCGCGACAAGGTAACATTCGAAAGTTTGCTTCAAGGCAAAACGTTATCAGAGGTCATACAGCCTCAGTTGGTGATGGATACGCCGCCTGAAAAGAAAAAAGGAGCAAAAACAATCATTTCTATTTCACCTGTGGTGATGGAACGCTTATTTTCAGGCAAAACCAAAGGACTTGCTTTTTATTCGCAAGGCGCAGTGAATGCTTCGTTCGCTTCAAGCGAAGCTAAAGATCCGCAAGATCGCCCGACGCTGTATTTTGATGTTGAGTAAAGAAAGAAGTTCATATTAATAAGATTAATTAATAAGTAACAGAATTGGCGCTTCCTCCATTCAATGTTTGAGAAGTTAAACGGTTCAGGTTGTCATAATCGAAAATTTCAATTATGTCCTTATAAACATCGCTGCGAGATGTTAGATTGCCGGTTGTGCCGTTGAAGTTATAATTGACCTGATCAATAACCGAATTGCCGTTTTTGAGCAGTATTTGATTCGGCGAATAATAGGCGTCGTATCCTGAAACGCGCTTCAAATTGTTGTCCAGCGTGCTTTTAGTGATTTGTCCCATAGTATTGGCGAGTAGCTATGAAGCACATTCACCAACCATTTATTATAAAACGTTAAATATCATTGATTTATGTTATAAACCATCAATATTTCATCATCTCGCTTTAATAACAATTGATTATTTTCAATAATATAATTGTTAATATTGCGTAAAGCAGAAAAAACAGTTTTTTCAATTATCATTACTTCATGACAGAGCTTTGATGACGATGTCGGCGATTCAAAATTGATATTCTTTCCGTCAATAGTATATTTCCCCAAAAAGCTGTTACAACTTGAAAAGCCCTCATAACTTCCATTATTATTCAATCCTAATGTTGGTGTTTTACCCATGTAAGGAAAATACATAATTTCAAATTCATTTACTTTTATCCAGTCCAATTCACACCACAAGATAATACTATCTTTTCTTATTGTATCTTCAATTTCTTCTGGTGTCTGAACTCTTTCTCTTTCAATACGAAGAGAAGAACATGCAATGAATGTCAATAAAAAATTGAAACAGACTATTAACTTAAAAAATTTCTTTTTCATATTATCCTTTAAATCCGCAACTAAATTTTCATAAAAGAAGTGAAGCGTTGAAAATGAAAAACTTACAACAATTTGCAGTTGGAAAAATTTCATTTAATTTAGTGGTGTAAAACAACAAATTAAAGAATTTCAAACAAGTATGACAAAAGTACAAAAAATTTCCAAAAACATTACACCTTTTTCAGGAGTTTTTTCGTAAATGATAAATTTAACAGTTACGGAGTACGTAACTTAATTGTGACATAGATGTTTCTCCTGCTACCCAAAGCGCATTTTGAGCGCGAAGATTGCTGTTCATAAAAGTAATTTTATCAGTTTCTACTTGTTGTTGAGAACGAAGAGGAGATGTGGCAGATATCACAACAGACATGTTTTTTAATTCGGCATTTTTGATTTCTATCCGAACTCTTGTTAATGTAAGATTAGTAGGAATATTAACGGTTTCAATTGAGACATTGCTAAAATTATCTATCCCATTGACAGCAACTAATGGTGAACTTTCATACACTAACAAGTCATACCCATAATCATCTGAAAGCAATATTCTTACATATCTTGATTTTGAAGAGAATAATGCTTGTCCAGAAGCATTCACTGTTTTAGCGCTGAGGACAACATTCTTTTGAATAGTTGTTATCAATGTATCTCTATTTATTATTTGGTTCACAGAGGTAAGTATTTGTGCAGATAATGACAATGAACTAATCCAAAATAAGACAAAAACTAATGATAATTTTTTTATTTTCATATTTTTTTATTTTTTAATAATTTTAAATACTGAAACTTTTGCATTTATATCGTACACTTTAAGTAAGTATAAACCTTTTGAAAATGAGCTTACATTAATCGCATCCTTATACGCTTGACTATAAACTTTTTTTCCTGATGCATCAAAAATTTCAATTCGCAATATTGGATTATGTGAAGAAAAAACAGTCAATGCATCATTAACAGGATTGGGATAAATATTGTAATCATCAATTACTATTGTTTGTACAGAAGTAATATCATCAGGATTATCGTAATAACATTCGGGATAGGCAGGATTTTTGTAAAATAATTCATCATCTTGATAATAACATAATAATTCTCTAACACTGCCTGCTACAAAAGACCGATAGCAAGGATATAATATTCCACTTAAACTTCCTATTTCTTCTATCCAAGTATCTTCAATTCTTTCTGCATCCGAAGATAATTTTATTTGTATGCGTTTTTTGATAGAACCATTAACCTCGAAAGAATCAACCGTACTAACATAAAAAATAGCTGGTTCTTGTCCACCAAACTCCCAAGATTTATATTCAAAATTCATTCCGTCTTCTAACGAAAAATCATACAGCAAATATTCTACTTCTGATTTTGCAGGAATAAAATACGTTTTCTGTTCTTGTTCTCTAATTAATCCTTCGTATTTAATATTTTCGTGTAGTTTGTCATTGTACGAAAAAACTTTTTTGTACGAAATTGCAGCAATTGTCGAGTCCCCGTCAAAACAAACATATTGCGTTTCGACACAACAAGGTATGTTATAAGCTCCCAATCCATAAATCAATGTTGCCCATGAACTGTTGTTATTAACAATCGTATTATCGGATGTTTGGGCGTTTGCCTGCAAAGCGAAACAACATACGAAACTAATAAAAAAGATTTTTGTTTTCATAATACTATTTTTTAATGAATTTGAACAACGAAACTTTCTCATTTCTATCATACACCTTGAGCAGGTATAAACCTTTTGAAAAAGAACTTACATCAATCGTATTTTTATAGGGTTGACTGTACACTTTTTTCCCTGAAATATCAAAGATTTCAACTCGGAATATTGTGCCACTGGAACAAGAAACAGTTAATATATCATCAACCACATTGGGATGAATACTATAAATGTCAATCTTTCTTGTTTGTAGAGATGTAAAGTCTTCCAAAGAGTAATAACATTTCGAATAGTCGGGGTTTTGATATAACAATACGCCATTTTGAGTATAACACAATAATTTACGGAATACTCCTACAGACAAATACCAATCAGGATACATTATCCCGTGTAAACTTCCTACATTTTCTATTACCGTATCTATTGTCAAACCCTCATAACCAATTATCATGCGCTTTTTTTGTTCTTCATTGACAATTACAGTATCACATTTTTTTATATAAAAATAGGTTGTGTCAAAGTGATTTACAATTGGTTCCTGTATAATCCGCCTCAAAGTGTCATTCTTTTCCAGCGAAAAATCGTATAAAAGAGTTTCTACTGTATTACCGTCGGGAGAGCTATTAATAAAATATGTTTTTTTTTTATCTTCCCGCATCAATCCTTCAAAAAAACGTTCCGTATGCTGCTCATCTTTGTAGTAAAAGACTTTTTTATACGTTTTCCCATTAACAACAGAATCACCTTCAAAAAAATGATAAGTAGTCAGCGCATTAACGATAGCATAGTCAGCGCCCCAACTGTAACCGTATTGTAATGTAGCCCACGAACTATTGTCATTAACAATCGTATTGTTGGATGTTTGGGCATTTACCTGCCAAGCAAAACAATAAACGAAAAAAATAAAAAGAATTTTCGTTTTCATCACCCACCTCCTTACTTCGTTAACACCATCCGTTTTGTATCTATCACTTTGCTGTCGCAAATCAATTACCGGCAAGGAATGATATGTGCATATCACTGCTTGCCGGTAAAACTGCGCATTATTTAATTTCTAACTGTGAACCTAATACTACTTCAAAATCACCATTAATTGTTGTTGTTCCTGCTGCATCAAGCGTTAATTTTGCGTTGTTTTGCACTTTAACATTTTGGACGTTGATATCGCTGCAACTTGTAACGGTTGTGTTGGCGGTTACGGTTTGCTTGATGAAATTGACTGTCGAACAAAGGAAAGCAAATGATATTGTTTGGTCTGCGTTTTCTATAATGCTTGTAACCAAATTGCCAAGACTTGCTAAACTTGTCCACGTAAAAGCTCGCGGAATAGAAGTTCCTGTAAATTCAACTTTTCCACTCGTTCCAGGAAACGGACAGCCTGCGCTGTCAATATTTCCATAAGAACTTGCAGTATTGGTAGGAATTGCCGTAGTACTGCTTGAGCATACGGGGTACATTTGCTGAGGATGATTATCGTTTGGTGTACTTGAAACATTTGTTGCTGCTATATGCCAAATCAGTAAACCGTGTCCTGGTAGCGAAGCGTCAAAGCCTGCCAATTGTTTATTTTCCAACAAATAATGTTCGCCATTGGTATTCGCAGTTATCCTATAAACAACAGAATTGTTCACTGATGGAAGCATATTGCGAACTAAGGTTCCTGCTAATAGTGTTTGAGATGTCATCCATCCGAATTGTATTTTCTGATACGGATTAATGGTAGCTGGCTGACGACCGCCATCATTCCATGAACCACTCGCCATCAAGTCCCAGTTTCCGGAACCGGTATAACCCGAATAGTCAATATCATAATAATCAGGTGAACCGAAAATATGACCCAATTCATGTGCAATTACACCAATATATGTAATATTTGAGCCGCTCGATCCGCGCAATTCAGGTGAACAGGAATAATTTGTCAATTTTACGCCGTCTTTTGTCACGGTACTACCAAGCGTCCATTCGTGCGCCCAAATTTGCTGCCCATTACCAATTGATTCGTCGCCGTAGCCGGCAAGAATAATGTGGAAAGATTCTACTTGTCCGTTAGTAGCAAATTGTGAATAATCAACTAAAGGGTCGGCAAGATTGACAACCTCATTTGCAAAAGTACGCCAACGCTTCTGGGTAGGGTCAGATGCCGTTCCATAGTAAGATGCAGATTGTGAAACCGTTACCGGACCAACTATCGTGACTTGTAAATTCATAAGTCCATATGAATTTTCGATGTAATAATCCTTTACTGATCCTTTTGCACCATCAACAGAATAACCCACCTGATTCATCAATGCATCAAATTCTGTATTCTTTTTAGAAAAAGTTCTATTTGAAAAAGCTGCCAATACGCAAAGCACTTTAACATTGCCGGTAGTTGCTCGTTGAATGGTTGCGTTTTCAGTCATTCTCTCAATTTGCATTAGTGTGTTAGTTTGCGCTTTGCTGTAACGCAGTCCTTTTGCGATGTTAACATTAGGTTTTGCGCCGCTTCCAAACCTGATGTTTGAAGGCATTAAATTGCCTTGCATGTTTGTTTGGGCATAAACCACATACCTCATAGAGTCATACATCAACGTATACCCATCGGCTGATTCCATCCAATTTACTTTTTCATCTCCTTTAAGAAAAACAGATATTTTTGTTCCATCAGGTTGTACTTTTTCTATTGCCCATGGTACCGCAGGTACGGCAAAAAGCGAACGAACCGAAAAAAACAAAATTGTTAAAATTATAAGTATATATTTCATTGTAAATTGATTTTTATTGTTTAACAAAATAAAATAGTTTGGTAATATACTCTTTATCCTTCATAAAATCGCTATAAAGCCCACCTGGTGGCGTTGCTGTTTCCCATCTAAAGACTGTGTCGCCATAGCAGTTTCGGAAATATAGTGTAGAATAATATTCATTTGGTGCATATTCTATTGGAGAAGGAACAGATATTTGAAAGATATACTCATCTTTGTCGATTACTTTATATAAGTCAACTTCAACAGGTAAAATATCTTTTTTTTCTTTAATATTCTTACAATATTCTCTCAACCATTCAATATTTTGTAATGGATCATTTGCTTCACAAGCTGAAATATCATGATTTTCAAAAATATCATATTTTTGCTTTATTGTATCTTTTTGTTCTTTGCAGGCAATAATCACAAACAAAGAAACTACAACGAAACACAGCATTGTTATTACTGTGAACCATACTTGTTTATTTAATATTATTTTCTTTTTTTTCATCACCCACCTCCTTATTTCGTTAAAACCATCCGTTTCGTATCCACCACCTTCCCATCGCAAATCAGCGAATATAAATAAATGCCGGCTTGCAGCGACCCACCTTTTATCATAATACTGTCATGTCCACCGGAAACAGAAAGCGGTATCTGCTGGATGGCTCTTCCTGTCGTGTTGGTAATTAAAATCTTTGCTGAAGTGCAAGTTTCCGGCAAGGTATAGTGGACAACGGTAGAGTGATTGAAAGGATTGGGAACATTTTGTTCTAAAGAAGCAGGAGCGGTAGCAGCCAACTCTGTTAGTCCGGTTGCGGAAGCGCCGCCGTTTTCGCTTCTAAAAACGTTTGTGTCGGCGTCTTTCCCCAGCAACTTGTTGACTAATCCCGTCAGTTCTGTCACCTGTTCTTGCAGCGACGCAATGGCTGCATCTTTAGCGTCGTTTTTCGCGCTCAGTTCCTGCACGGCTTTCACCAAAGGAACGACAAATTCGGCATAACTCAAACTATAGATACCTTTTTCATCAACATTTACCCCGTTAAAATTATACCCGACTTTTTTTGCAGCTTTTTCCACATCTTGAGCTACAAAGCCGGTCTGCACCTCATCCTGTTTATTCTTTTTTGCCTTTTCGTTTTTGTCTTTCAAATCTTGAGGCATATCTTTTTCAAGTTTATCCTTTACTGCTTTGTCAATTCCCAATAAATTATCTATCTCATCCAAATCCAAATTGTAGGTAACCGGTTGCAAAAGATTGATAAAGTCAAGTCCCGGCACATCTGCTTT
>Ga0123357_10014431_pt1 | contig 10310 bp, 8 predicted proteins | sample TergutEmb28metaG_FD_89873 | JGI IMG/M metagenome (GOLD analysis project Ga0123357, IMG submission 89873) | Embiratermes neotenicus P4 segment gut microbial communities from Petit-Saut dam, French Guiana - Emb289 P4 | ecosystem: Host-associated > Arthropoda: Insects > Digestive system > Gut ... | reverse complement strand
GGGTGATTTTTTCCCCCCCCCCCCCCCCCCCCCCCCGCACCTACCAGTCAATTCCGTTCTCCAGGGCCCACTCCATGTAGGCCATTATGAACGTCGCCGCGACTTGCGGGACGATTGCATTGCCCGCTCCCCGCAGCAGGCCCACGCGGCCGGGAAGCCCATGAGCCAGAGGGAAAAGCGAGGGCTCAAGGGTTTATTCCGCAAGACCCCGATGAGCACACGAAGCCCATTGGCCGCATCGGCCCAGGCGGAGTGGTTTGGCGGCGAACAATTGGATGTGCGTAATTTGACAGCAGCTTAATTTTTGGGAGCTTTCTTGCTCCCCGCTTGAATCAATACCGCCCACGGATACGAACGTGGGCGGGTTTATTTTTGCTCCGACCGTCCCTTGACCGTCCCTCCTGAATCGTCGTTTTTACCATCGCCAACGGCGTTTTGGGACGGTCGGGACGATAGGGACGATAGATTTCACCCCTTCTCTATTTGGAGTTTCCTTGACCACCGGAGCTTCATTGTTCAGCCTCTTTGCCTCCCCCTCTCCACCTGGGGGGGGGACTTTGACATCAACGCGACGGTCATGGCGAGGAAGTGTATAAGGGCAGGTCGAAACATACGAATTACGCCGTTTTTAGGCCTCGACAGTCAAAAACGGTATGCCTTTGGCCACCAAGCACTTATATCAATCCTATCCACCGTCATTTTCCATCCTCTGTATCGCCACGAAGCAAGCGCCGTACAGCCTCGGCCTTCTCCACATCCGACAGCGGCAGACGCATTATTGACGTGATCGCTTCCGTAAAATTGCTCTGATTTACTGCGCTTTTTGCTGCGCCTTGATTGCAAACACCCTGTTTTTCCCCGAAAATATCATGGGGATGCGAGTCCCTACGGGACTCGGCTTGTCTTGGTCGCTCCTGTTACCCCCATAAATGGGTGGGCTATTATCAAGGTTCCCTACGGGACCTGCCTGTGGCTAATTCAACGTCTCCTTTTTGCAGGTGCATATGCCCGTTATCAAAAAATCTTCTCAGCCGCAGATTATTCACGCCATTGTCGGCACTGCCGGTCACGTCGATCACGGCAAGACCTCGCTCGTCCGGCTGCTCACCGGCTGCGAAACCGACCGACTGCCTGAAGAACAAGCTCGCGGTATGAGCATCGATTTGGGGTTCGCCCCCTGCATCCTGAGTGACGACGGCTCCGAGAACGGCCCCAACCGCCGCATCGTCGGCATCGTCGATGTTCCCGGCCACCGCGATTTCATCCGAAACATGGTCGCAGGTGCCGCATCTATTGATGTGCTTTTGTTGGTGATTGCGGCCGACGACGGCATCATGCCGCAGACTTTGGAGCACATGACTATCGTCCGTCTTTTGCGGAAGCCGCAGGTTCTCGTTGCGCTTACCAAGATCGACATGGTTTCTCCTGAACGCCTCGAGCAGGTCCGCCAGGAGATTACCGCCTTCCTCGCCCGCACCGGCTTCACCGACTCGCCGATCATCAACGTCTCCAACAAGACCGGCGAAGGCATTGGCGAAATCCGCGAAACAATCGATGCATTCGTCGATTCCGTCCGCGATAATCCGAGCCGCGACCGGGAGGGAGCGACCTGCACCATTCCCGAGCCACACGGTCGCTCCCTTACGGTCGCGTCTCAGAAGCTTCGCCTCGAAGACCGTGCCTTCCGCATGAACATCGAACGCGTCTTCTCCGTGAAGGGCTACGGTACCGTCGTCACCGGCATCCCGCTCTCCGGAGCCGCTCACATCGGCGATAAGGTCGAACTGCTGCCGGCTCGCCGCGAACTGATCGTTCGCACCGTGCAAACCTACAAAATGCAATCTGACGTTGCCCTGGCTCGCACCTGCTGTGCCATCAACGTCCGCGACATCGACGCCGACAAAGTCGCCCGCGGCATGACCCTCGCTGCACCCGGCATCTACCAGCCCACCACCGAACTGATCGTCCTGCTGGAAAACGTTTCGGAAGCGGGAGAGGGGGGGGGCATCCATTTCAAACGCCGCTTCGACGCTCGTCTTCACTCCGGCACCGGCTCCGTGGGCGCGAGCATCAAGCTGATCGACGCCGACGAACTCGCCCCCGGCTGCCAGGCGCCCGCACACGTCGTTCTCGACGACCCCCTCGTCCTCGCTGCCGGTGATCGTTTTATTCTTCGCTCACTCTCCCCCGCCGCCACTCTCGGCGGTGGCGCGGTGCTTTCCGCTCGGCCGCAACGTCTCCGCCGCCACACCGATCACGCCCCTCGCCTCGCCGCCGCAACGGAGGCCCTGCAACGCAACGATTTCTTCGCCGCCGAGCTTCTCGCCGGGCCGAACGTTATTCTCTCCGCCGCCCAAGCCTCGCACCTGGCGCAATACACCGGCGACCTCGCAAAAAAAACAATCGAGACCGCCATCGCCAACGGCGTTCTTGCCGATCTGTCCGACGGCTACGCCATCCCCCCACGCATCGACGAACTCCGCGCCATCCTGATCAAGTCCCTCGAACGCTACCACCGCAGCGAGCCTTACGCCTTCGGCATGCCGCCTGGCCTCGTCTGCACCATCGCTGGCATCTCTCCCCGCGGCTTCGACCGCTTCGCCGCCCTGCTCGCCCAAACCGGCCCCCCCCCCTTCATCACCACCCGCCACGGCCGACTCGCCCTCGCCTCCTTCAAACCCAACATCAGCGAACGCCTCCTGACCCTCCGCGGCAAAATCCTCACCCTCGTCGAGCAATCCGGCCTCAACGCCCCTGCCCGCGGCAATCTCATGCGAGACCTCGTCATCTCCGAACCGGACATGAAAATCCTCGAAAAAATCCTCCGCAGCGACAACTCCATCATCCTCCTCGATGGCAATTTCATGCTTCGTTCCGCCTTTGACGCCGCACGACAAAAACTTCTCGAGCTCTTCCAAAAAACGCCCAACGTCGATCTTGGCGCCTTCCGCGACGCCGTCGGCTGCAGCCGCAAGATGACCGTCGCGATGCTCGACGCCTTCGACGCCGAAGGTCTCACCCGCCGTCTCGGCACAGGCCGCGTCCTCGTCCGCCCACCTGCACCATGAACGTCCGAATTTTATCTTCCGGCTTCTAGCTTCTGGCTTCTTCAGAAAACTTCATGTTCTATCTCCTCCTTACCTCACTGCTCTGGGGCTTCTCCTTCGGGCTTATCGGGCATTATCTTGCGGATCTCGATCCTACATTTGTGGCGTTGGTTCGCATGGCGCTTTCGCTGCTGGTTTTTTTGCCGTTCCTTCGCCGGGTGCCCGGGCGGCTGGGCTGGGGGCTCCTGCTGGTCGGGGCCGTCGAGTTCGGACTGATGTATCTTTTTTACATCAGGTCGTTTCAATATCTTGCTACGTACAAGATTGTGTTGTGTACCATTTTCACGCCGCTGTTTGTGACGTTGTTGCACGATCTGCAGTCCCGGCGATTTCATCGGCTGTTCCTGCTGACCGCCTTGCTCGCCATCATCGGCGCCGCCATCCCGCTCTACGACCACGGCCAAAACGCTTTAACCGCCCGCGAACTCCTCACCGGCTTCCTGCTGATCCAGCTCTCCAACCTCTGCTTCGCCTTCGGCCAACTGCGCTACCAGCGTCTCATGGCTGCTCATCCCCAGCTCCGCGACCATCACGTATTCGCCTATCTTTATATCGGCGCGGTGATCGTTGCCGGATTGGCCATGCTGCTTTTCCCGCCGATGCATCCGATCGCGCTTCAGCTCTCGCCGACGCACCTTGGCGTACTGCTGTACCTGGGCGTTCTTCCCTCCGGCGTCGGTTTTTTCCTTTGGAACCTCGGCGTCCGCCGCGTCAACGCAGGCCTTCTGGCCATCCTCAACAACGCCAAAATCCCCATCGGCATCCTCGCGTCGCTGATGCTGTTCCACGAACCTGTCGCCCTGCTCCCCCTTCTCATCGGCTCAAGCTTTCTGGCGATCGCCCTGTTCCTGAATGAAAGGAAGAAGCCAGTAGCCAGAAGCCAGAAGCCAGGAGTTTGAAACCAATCGCAAACCTGAAACCTTCTGGGGGTGCATCCCGAATGAGTGGCAATTCTGGTTACACCAAGCATTTTCCCCACCTGCCACCCCGCAAAGCGGGGTCGCTACGGACATTTTTCGGAATTGCCACTATTGGCGGATGCACCCACCTTCTGGCTTCTAGCTTCTAGCTTCTTCACTCGCTTTTCGTATAATTTTTTTCTTCGCTTGTCTGAGCTCCCATGGTAAACGGTGCTTCCTCGGCCACGCGGCCTGCACACGTTGAGAGTCAGGGCTCATCACAAAAGGATCCCCCATGGCCACCACTTCTTCTCACGCAGCCAAGACCATTTCCGCCGAGCTCCGCCAGTCCCGCGGCTCGCGCAAGACCCAAATCCTTCGCGCCCAGGGCAAAATCCCTGGCATCGTCTACGGCCTCGCCAAAGAAGCCGTCGCCATCGCCCTGCCCACCCCCGAAGCCGTCGCTATTCTGCGTTCCGGCACGCACATCATGGAAGTCGCCCTGCCCAACGCCCAGCCGGAAAAAATGCTCATCCAGGATGTCCAGTACGATTACCTCCAGACCACCGTCGAGCACATTGACCTGCTCCGCATCGACCCCAACCAGAAGGTAAAGGTCAAGGTCGCTCTCGAATTCCGCGGCACCCCCAAGGGCGCCAAAGAAGGCGGCATCCTCGAAACACAAACCTCCACCATCGAACTCGAAGTGCTCGCCCTGGCCATCCCGGACTCCATCCGCGTCAACGTCGAGCATCTCGAGATGCACCAGATGATCCACGCCAAGGAGATCGTGTTGCCGGAGGGCGCCAAGCTTGTGGACTTCCCCGAGAAGATCATTTGCCAGGTTCGCACGGTGAAGGAAGAAGTCGCCGCCGTCGAAGCCGCTCCCACCGCCACCGAACCGGAAGTCATCGGCAAGAAGAAGGAAGAAGAAGGCGCGGAAGGCGCCGCCCCCGCTGCCCCTGGTGCCAAAGCCGCCGCCCCCGCTGCCGCCGCCGCCCCGGCGAAAAAATAAGCCCACCCCTTCCATGGGGTGGGTACATGTCGCGTCCCTCGCCCCCAATCAACAAAAGCCAGCAGGCTCCCGCCCGCTGGTTTTTTTTCGAACCTTCTCCTGCGTGTCGCGTACGTCGCATAGCTGAGTTCGAGGTGCCCATGTCCGTTCCCAATCCACCGCCCAATCCCAGACAACCGCGATTCCCCCGAGGCGCTCGCATCACGCTGGGCTGCTTCGGCACCATCGTCCTCCTCTTCATCCTCTTCTGCTCCGGCCTGAATTTCCCCGTGATCTTCCCGCACGCCTCCTTCGCCCACGGCATTGACAAAGATTTCAACGTCACCATTCCCCCGTCGCTCAAAGTCCTTCACGCCGCCCGACTCGCTATGAGAGACCCCGCCTATTACTACGAATGCCAGTTACCCCCGGCAGAGGTTCGCCCCTTCATGCAACAGATTGAAGCCGCCGCCAAAACCGTCCCGCTCCTCATTGAAAAAGCAGAAGACCGCTTCTGCTTCCAGCCACAGCCACTCAACCGCTTCTCTTACGGCCCGACGCCGCCCGCGTGGTATAACCCCGCTTCCCTTCCCGACCGACAAGAGTTTTTCATCCGGCTCACGAACGATTCCGCCGGCTACTGGTTCTTCTTCTCCCCCTCCACCGGCAAAATCTACGTCTTCTGGTACGAAACCTGATATTAAACTTGGTATAACTACTCCCATGAAACTTATCGTCGGCCTTGGCAATCCCGGTTCCCAATACGAACGCACGCGGCACAACGCCGGGTTCATGGCGATCGATCTGTTCGCCCAGAAAAACGGCGCCGCCAACTTTCGCGTCGCTCATGAATCTTTCATGGCGGACGTGCTCGTCGGAACGGAGAAACTGTTGCTGCTCAAGCCGCAGACTTATATGAATCTCTCCGGGCGGGCGGTCGCTTCGGCGATGAGTTTTTATAAGCTCAAGCTCCATGATTTGTTGGTGCTAGTTGATGACGTTGCTTTGCCGGCGGGCGTGATTCGTTTGCGTGCTTCGGGGTCCACCGGCGGTCATAACGGACTCAAAGACATTGAGTCCGCCCTCTCGAGTTTTGCCGCGTCCGAGGGGAAATCTCCGCTCGATTACCATCGGCTTCGCATCGGCATCGATCCTCCCGGCCGGGTGCTACAGAAATCGTACGTGCTGGAAGCGTTTTCTCCTGAGCAAAAGCCGCACCTTGACGCCGCTCTGAAGCTCGCCTGCGGCGCCATCGCGCTGTGGGCCGCACAGGGCATCGCGCCCGCCATGAACAAATTCAACCCCTCGATGGAGTAACGACTATTCTTCTGTGGGAGCGTCGGAATCGGGAGGAGAGTCGGGGGGGGAATCGGGGGGCGGTGGGTTGCCGATGAGTTCGTTGTCGTAAGCTTCTTCGAGTTTTTTGACGGTGGCGGCAAGCTCGGCATCCTTCTCGACCGCCTCAGTCACCTGCAATTCCCAGGCGTTAGAAGCTTTGCGAAGAGCGTCGAAATCGATCGGCTGATTGAGCAGCTTGCCCATGCGACGTGTAACTGCTTCGATCGAAAGCGGGTTTTCGCCGTTGAGATAACCGGGGATCTCGGCAACGCATGCAATCATTTCGATGCTGCGTTTCGGAGCCTGGGCAAGCAGGAACGTGGAGAAGGAAGACGGCCCGGTGTAGTCGGAGGGTTTGAGGTTGTTGACGGTGAGGATGTCGGTGAGATGACGGTGCGAGACGGAGCCGAAGAGTCGGGGTTCGCGGGTGTGAGGGACGGTTCCGCCGAAGGAGCCCATGAAGATGATGCGGGTCACGCCCAGGGCGGCGGCGAGTTCGAAAATAGCGTCGGCAAAGGCCTGCCAGCGAAGATTGGGCTCGGCGCCCAGGAAGAAAACGAGGTTGTTGGCGACATCGACCTGAAAAAGATTCTCCGGAAATTTCGGCGAACGTCGGACCAGTCCTTTGCGAATGGAGATCTCGGGCCGGAAGACGGCGGCGATTTCCATCGGGCCGGGGAAATTGAAAATGTAAAACGGATCGGCGTCGATGCGGGCGATGGGCGTGAGGTTGCGTTTGTCCATGAGGTGCTTGACGGTGCCGGTGGAGACTTCGCCGCCGTCCATCCAGCCGGTGAGGGCCAGCAGGAGCGTGGCGTTGGTCAGGCGCGGCGGAGTAGCGAGCATGTGAAGAGGATTGGGCATGAGAGACCTCGGGAAAAAGCTCAGAGATTGTAGCCTGCTGAAGGGGTACTCGTAAAATTCGTTCAATTCGTAAAATTCGTGGAGAGGGTGTGGGGGCGTAATCTGTGCTCTCGTTCTCTTCCGTCTACGAATTTTACGAATTGAACGAATTTTACGGTTCAGTTATCGCAGGAAGAAAAGCCACACGAGCAGGAATATGGGCAGGAGGATGGGCAAAGCATAGGCGAAGATATATCCAAAGAAGGAGGGGCATGGGATACGATCGTGCTCAACGATGGATTTGACCATGAAGTTCGGGCCGTTGCCGATGTAGGTCATCGCGCCGAAGAAGACCGAGGCGAGGGAGATTGCCAGGAGCGTCTTCGAGAGTGCGGGATCGGCGAGGATCGTCTGCATCGCCTGAGCGTCCGTCGGTCCGACCTGAACCAATGGGGCCTCCAAAAACGCGAGAAACGTGGGAGCATTATCCAGCACGGACGAGAGCGCTCCGCAAGCGAAGAATTGCCGGCCCGGCGTGTGCAGGAAACGCTGCACGCTTTCGAGATGGTGGTCGAGGTAATTCAACGCCGGGACCATGGTGCAGAAAATTCCGAGGAAGAGGAAAGCGATTTCGCGGATGGGCGCAAAGTGAAAAACGTTCTCCTGATAAATCCGCTGCGGCGTCAACCAGAGCGACAAACAGGACGCAATGACCATCACGCTCTCCCGCCAGGGAAATGGGCCGATGTGCTGTTGCAGGGTATCGTGCAGGAGCAGCATTGCGGAGATAGCGACGATGAGCAGCAGATTCGCCGAGCCGTGGATCGAGATGGCGGGGGCTTCTTGATGACCATCGCATTTAGCGATCTGAGCCGCGACCGTCAGGGAGCGACCGTGCGGCAATGGAGAGGGGGGAGGAACGGTGCCTGTCGCTCCCTGACGGTCGCGGCTCAGATTGTCAAAGGTAAAAGCTGACGACGACCGCATCTCCAGAATCCAAAACATCGCAAGCAAGATCACGACCACGAACGCCCACATCGGCCAGCACGTCTTGACGAACCACCAGAACGGAATGCCTTTGAGATAGCCCAGAAACAGCGGCGGATCGCCGATGGGCGTGAGACAGCCGCCGATATTGGCGACGAGGAAGATGAAGAAGACGATGTGGTAGGGGCGGAGGCGGCCGCGGTTCAGCCGCAGGTAGGGACGAATCAGCAGCATCGCGGCTCCTGTGGTTCCGAGCAGATTGGCCAGGATCGCCCCGATGAGGAGAAACGCCACATTCACGCCCGGCGTGGCGGCCTTTCGAACGCGAATCAGAATTCCGCCCGACACAATGAATAAAGATGCGACCAGGAGAATGAATGACACATATTCCGCCAGTCCCTTGGCGAGCGCCCCCCCCCCACCGCCCCCACCGCCCGCATGCGCCCCGGGCAGGAAGAACAGGTAGTAGACCGCAACGATCGCAGCCAGCGTCACGGCTACGTGGTGATAGTGTCGCTCCCAGAAACGGCGAGCCAGAAACGGCATCACCGCAATCGCCAGCAGAAGGATCAACAGTGGTAACATCCAAACGGCATCAGGTGCAGGGGGAATGAAAGCCTCGCCGACTTTCCTGAGCCAGTCTCCAAGGAACGCCAGAGCGATGCCCCCCGCCCCGGCCAGGAAAATCCACTTTCGTCTCACGATTATTCGCGCCAGGTGCGATTACGTTTCTTTTCAGCGTTCCGCTTCTTGGAGGTCAAACGTCGTTCCTTGGCCCCCCGTGAAGGCTTGCTTTTCTTGCGAACCTTCGGCTCCACGAGGGCCTCCTCGAGAAGAACGCGAAGTTTCTCAAGGCACGCGCGGCGGTTGGAGTCCTGCGTTCGCTCCGTATCGGCGGTGAAGAAAAGATCGCCGTCGATGAGATGGCGACCGGCGAGTTTTTTGAGGCGTGACTTAGCGCGATCGCTGATGCCGTGGAGTTGGTCGAGCGCGAGGCGGAGCTCGGTTTTGGTGTTGACTTTGTTGACGTTCTGTCCGCCGGGGCCGCTGGATCGGGAGAAGCCGAAGCGTAATTGTTCGCGATCCGTCCATACGCCGCGGGCAAGTTCGATGCCGGGTAAAAATGATCCTGTCGTTGCCATGGCGGTATTGTAACCGAAAACGGCCATTCGTTTCACTGTAACAATGAAATTGTGACAAGGGGACTACCCGATCATACAATGACTCCCATGCGAATCGCTCTGGCACAAATCAACCCCACCGTCGGCGACCTCCGTGGCAATCTGCGGAAACATCTCGAGTCCCTCCGCCGCGCCAAGGCCGCCGGCGCCGACATCGTCGTCTTTCCTGAACTGAGCATCTTGGGTTATCCGCCGAAGGACCTGCTGCTCAAGCCCGCGGTCGTCGAGCTTTGCGCCCAGGCCGTCGACGAAATCGCACGCCACGCCGAAGGCATCACGGCGCTGGTCGGCACGGTGGGAAAAAATCTCGCCAACACCGGCCGACCACTGTACAACACCGTGACCATCGTCTCCAACGGCAAAATCCTCGCACGACGCTTCAAAAGCCTCCTGCCCACCTACGACGTCTTCGACGAAGCCCGCTACTTCGAGCCGGGGGAAAATGGGGAGGGGAATGGCGAAGGGAATGTGGGTGGCGATGCGACAATCGTTTTGATCGAAGGCCGTCCCGTTGGCATCTCCATCTGCGAGGACCTCTGGAACGACGAAAAATTCATCGAGCGTCCACTCTATCATTTTCATCCGATCGAGACGCTCGCCCAGGCCGGTGCCGGTATCCTCTTCAATATCTCCGCTTCTCCATTCGTTCTAGGCAAAAACGAATACCGCCACAAGCTCTTCTCCTTCCAGGCCAAACGCTGGCAACTCCCCATCGTCTACGTCAACCAAATCGGCGGCAACGACGAACTCGTCTTCGACGGCAACTCCGCCGTCTACGACCACCAAGGCAACATCATCGCCCAAGCCAAAGATTTCGAAGAAGACCTCCTCCTCGCCGACATCCCCCCCCCTTTCCCCCCCCCCCCCTCACTCCCCATCCCCCTTCTCCCCCCCCCCCCCCCCCCCCCCCACCGCCCCTCCCCCACCCTCGCCCCCGCCCCGCCTGCGCCCCCCGTTCTTC
>Ga0123357_10014430_pt1 | contig 10310 bp, 7 predicted proteins | sample TergutEmb28metaG_FD_89873 | JGI IMG/M metagenome (GOLD analysis project Ga0123357, IMG submission 89873) | Embiratermes neotenicus P4 segment gut microbial communities from Petit-Saut dam, French Guiana - Emb289 P4 | ecosystem: Host-associated > Arthropoda: Insects > Digestive system > Gut ... | reverse complement strand
TGGGTGCTGTGACACCCAAAACATGTAGAGTAGTTTTGCAGTGAATAAATATCTGCATACTGTTGCATCTGTTGGATTTTTATTCACATTGAATTATGATGCACGGAACCACAAGCTTAAAATTTATTCCATATATATTGCCCTTTTAAAAAATCCTAATAATGAAGGAAGACTGCCAGCTGAGGCATCATCTGTATGTGGCAAACTCCACGTAGCTTTATTTCATGCTACTAGCATAGGATTTTTTTTTAAAATGCAGCAGTTTCTGCATATATTGATTTATAACGCCCTGGATATGGATTCCAATACCAAAGATCAGTAGTTCCCAACCTTTTGACTGTGCAGACCCCCCCCCCCAATATATTATCCCATTTTTGAGAAACCAAAAACAGGACACTTAACATTTAGGTGGTGATGGGGGGAGAAAACAGAATTTTTAACCTCTCAAGCAGTGAAAAAAATCAGGGCAATATATTAATATTACTGCAATAGGATAACTCATATAAAAATTATGACATACCAATACAAAAAATTGAATACAAATAAAACTACTCAAACTCAGACACTCAGTTCACTTCCTGATTCCCCCATCCTTCACAGTCTTTTTAATCACTAATCCACTGATGCTTTTGGCCAATTAGAGAAAGTCAAAAAGTTAACACCCACTTCCAGAAATACTATGTTTTTATGACTTGAGAAAAACCAAGAACATTTGGTGTTCTGACAAAATTTGCAGGACACCAGGGCAGACCTCTTTAAAACCAATAAAAATAGGGCTGTCCCAAGAAAACTGAAACAAATGTTAACAGCTGTACTTACAGGCTGCACTGTGAAAATACACGACACTAACGACAAATACAATAATATTAAAATATAAGAGTACATGTACAAGCCATACTATTTTGTTAATCTATGTTATATATATTTCAAGGACCTTTAGGGTACCTGTCATGGATATCTGGGGGTCCATGGCCCACAGGCTGGAAACCACTGCTCTAAGATTGCAGTTACACAACTTGGGAAGATTCTTCTGGGACTGCATAAGTCAGATGTAGTAGTGGGTCACTCCTCCCTGCAGATTGTATCAGCCTATAATGCATACACTCACTTCATGGCTCCATTGTCTAGAAAAGTCACTGTACAATGCTCTCATATAGGCAGTTTTGTTCATGAGATCAGAGTGTTGCATTAAGCAATAAAATCTGTATAAGCCTACACACAATTATTTCATGGTTTGGAATTCAGGAACATAATGTTGATTAAAAGACTGCAAAAATCAAGAATTTCAAGAGTTTTGTAGCTATGGGCTGCCTGTAGCACTATTCTACATCACTTTCTTCCTCTTCTTCACCAGGCTTCCTGATGAGTTTCCATTCTTCTGCTGCCTTTAGTGCCTCTCCAGCATATTCCTGTATTTTCTCTTTTCCTTCCTCCTGAATGGTGGAAAGGGCCATGAGAATCTCCATTATGTCGGTGGCAATGAGTTTCTCTGCGACATCCTTGCAGCTACGCATCATGTTACAGACAATGACAATTCCCCTGTGCTGCAGGTCTTTAGATGGGTTCACCAAGAGGTGATGTAAAATCTCTAACCAGGTTTTTGGTTGAAACACTTTCCGACACACCTTTTTGCTAGAAGAAGTGAGTATGGCAAGGGCACCAGCTGCAGCCATATTTGTTTCTTCATCTTCTTCGCTGCATAACAGTACCAGAAGCTTTGTGCGATCATTTTTACCTTCATAAATCTTCACAACATCTGGAGACATGATCAAATTTGTCATCACCTGGGTGGCTGCCCTTTTTAACAATTCATGCTCTTCATACATGTAGTTTTCTATTTTTGACACACCACCTTCCTTGATTATTCTTCTTCGAATGTTCTCATTGAGACCTGCCAAGTTACAAAGTGCCATAAGAGCTTCAAAATTCTCTAGGGCACTACAATCTAGTGCCAGTAATGACAAAAGTGGACGAATAACTTCAGCACTTCTTTGTCCAGGAAATGCCACCTCTGGATTAATAGTAATCCCAATACGAGCAAGAGCCTGAGCAGCTTGCTTCTTGCCCTTTTCAGTTCCATCCAAAGCCATAGGAAGCAGCACCTTTGCTCCACCTTGCTGTACAACCAGACCTCTCAGTTCCTTCTGACAGCATATTGCATTGAACACTCTGGAAATCAGTTCCTTTGTATTTTGACTCTCAGTCTTAGATAAAACCACTAATGCACTCGTAACACCTTCCTTTGCCATAATTTCAAGTCGCTTAGCTACAAAATCTTGGTCATCCAGTTCATGATCTTCTGGAATATGGTGTTTTGAAAATTTTGCAAGCTCCACCATCTCTGGGATCACCTCTTGTTTCTCATAAGCATTGGCAAGATTAACAAGTGTTGTTACACAACCATACACTGCAGACTGATCACCAGTCTTGGCTAGTGCAATCAAAGCATGGAGTGCATCTTTGTCTTCTACCAGCTTCTCTTTCACATCAGCATCCAATGTGAGGTATGAGAGGCCCTCCACAGCCCACCGTTGCATGTCACAGTCCTTGGCAGGATTAATCAAGAATCTCCGACAAGCTTCAGCCAATTTAGTTGTGGAACCATCAGCAAATGGGCGTATTGAAGCATCTGTGCCCCCACTGCTGCCAAGTTTGCACAAACCAACGAGGGCCCGAATACGAATATTATCATTCTTGGATTGATACAGTTTTTTCAGGATGTTAACTCCTTGACCGACGATGCAATGCACTTTCTCCTTTTTGGAAGATGCAGCAATGATGCACTCACAGGCCACCTTCTGTTGCAGTACATCATCTGTACCAGCCATAACAAGAATCATTTCCATAATTCCATCCCGTGACAGAACTGTATTGCCTGCATCAAGTGGTCCTAAAAGGAGAGATGTCAATGCCACCACTACACGCACCTTTGACTCTATATCTGGTGACATGAGCTTATCTTTGATGAAATAATCCACACTATCAAGGAATCGTTTACGAGCTTGGTCATAGTACATATTCTCATAGATACGAGCAAGACAGACTGATGCAATGGTATGTGTAGATGATGTAATTTCCATAGCAGACTCATATTTGTACTCTTCCAACTCACTTGCAACCTCCAAGAGACGATGCAAGCCTTGGATTTCGATCAGATGGTCAGCCCAGTTCAATGCAGAATAATGAACATTGCGAGTGATAAGTTCCATGAGAGCATCTCGAGCCAATCCTGAGATAGTGCGACTAGTTACTGCACATACAAGGCAAGTGAGAAGACTGTCTAATTCATTCTTGTTCTGCTCACAAAGTTCTGGTTGGGGCTTACTGTCTGTTTTGTTATCCATCCCACTTAGGCTATTGAGAATTGTCTGAATGCAGTACTGAGCTGCATTCACTTGTGCTTCCTGCCTGCTGTTTAGAATGTCTATGAACCATGGGATACCAACTTCCTGTAAAACACCCTTCGTCCTTTCCACATTCTTCATACACAGTTCACTCACAATTCTCACGCCACTTAAAAACATATTCTTATCTTTCTCAACTTTCAGCAGACTACAGATTTTATTAACAATACCTTCCTTATACATAATTTCTGCACCTGCTTTCTCACGTGCCAGCACCAGTAAGTTGTTCGTGGCTGTTTCCCGCTTTTCTTTCTCCTCTTCCATATTAAATGCATACCTAAACATTTGTGCAACTTTGTTGATTGTCTGTGCATTCTGCTGCATGCGATCCTGAACTATCTGATGAAGTCTTTCCAGAATTGGTTGGATGGCCTTGTTTCCTGGGTCAAACGTATGAATCTGCCTGGCATCACGGTAAGCTTCTTCGAATTTCTCCAATGCTTCCAAGGCCTGACATCTTCTGAACAGGGCCTTTGGATCATTCGCTACTATATCAAGTGCCGAAGTACAGTCATCGCGCGCTTCCATGTATTCGCCTTTCTTGAGATGTACTGCCGCCCTGTTTTTGTAATACACTGCTTTCTCTGGTGTATCTTCTTTTGTCTGCTGAATGGCTCTGGTATAACACTCACACGCTTCCTCCCAGTCACCATTTTTATACGCCAAATTACCCTTTTCCTTCCACGATAGTGGATCGGTAACAGCTCCATTACCTGCCGAATTTGTCATCTCTATAACCTCTAGTAACACGTTCGCTTGCTTAGATACCGCACGTCTTGTACTCAACCGATACCGTCATTCGTGATATGTGCTCGATAGTATTTGTGAACTTAGATGCGTAGGGTGGAATATTCTAGTCAAAGATTGTATGGCTGTTTTATTTTTGGATCTTTGTGATGTCATTGGCCTACCTAACCTATATCTATTCTCAATCTATTTCTGGGAGGCATTTGGGTATGTAGTTCCTTCTTTGGTGACACATCCATTGCAGAGTACCCAATTCATATCTCGTATATCACATGCTTTTAAATCTTACAATTATTGTGCAAAGTGGCATGACTTCTCTTCATGAATTATACTACGTCGGTGGTCTGTGCAATCCGTGCTATAATACTTCCTGTGGGTTACGAAGAGAATGTTACGCGATACAGCCGGACAGTTCCGAAACTCAGATCTCAGAAAATGACTTCTCAGTGGGAAGAATTTTATGTAACTCATTCGACTCCAGCTGATTTTGAAGAAAAGACAACACAACTACGTGAATTTTGCCAGCATATCACTCCGGAACGGAAGATAGTTCTAGTCACGGTAATGTACTTCTTGCATAGTTAAGGTCCCTAGTTAGTAAAACATGTTAACAATAAATGTTTATCACATTTACAGTCCGGTGGTACAACTGTACCTTTGGAACATAACACAGTTCGATTTGTGGACAACTTCAGCGCTGGAACACGAGGGTCCGCATCTGCTGAATACTTCTTAGAGAAGAACTATGTCGTGATTTTCATTTACAGGTTAGTGTCCTTGGAGTGCTATGAAACAAATGCAAAAATTATGGAAAACGACGCGCAGTCATACTATTTAGTATTTATTGGTTATGTCCATGAGTACGAAATTTGGTAAATAAATTACAGATATACGCAGAATTTCTGAAGGCATATTGTGCCATGTTTATAGACAGGGTGACGATATAAGGTTATGTTGAATCCATGAACTTAACATAATTAAATTATTGTTCCGTATAAGAAACTCCTAAAAGAAGCATAATAACAAATCCTAATAATAATAACAGCATGCTATAATATGTGCACAAGTATGAACAATAAGAAGAAGTGCGACCGCAGAGGATTAAGTGGAATGTCCATCTAAGAAGTTTCCAAGATGCAAAGAGCCGAACACTGCTCAGTGGTACGTTGTATCTGGATTCTTATCTTGTTAAATCCCTCAAACATCCTACTAGCCCCTCAAACATGCTCACTGGAATCCTTGTTGGTAATGTACTAATTCGTATGTATGCCTGCCATCTGCGTGAGTGTAATAGTAACAAAATGCTTTTAGATTAAAATCTTTGGAGCCATTTGTTCGGCATTTCATTGGGCAAAAATTCCTTGACATGCTGGAGGTTCAGAAGAAGGAAGATGTGACATCGGTGGTGGGTAAGTTAAATTCTAGTGATTGCTGTCAACATTGAATTAATCTTGCATTCTTCATTACAGTTTCAGACTGATGTAGCTCATTTATTATTATGCACCGTTATAAATCTTTGTTCTTTATTTTTGTATAAACAAGGAATTTTGTGAATGTCTAAGTACTGGTGTAATCATGTAAACCAGCAAGTTCTATGCATGTATGCACCAAAAATGCATTTATCATTATTACAGCAGAACTCTACTTATCCATATTAATTGGGATGGTGAGCCATCCAGATATGCAGAAAATCCAGCTAATTAGATTTTTCTTTGATAATGTACAGCATTGCAGTTTGAAGTTTGGCTGTTACTATTTATAGTATGCATCTGCATCTAAACCTTTTGACCATGCCTGATTTGTAGTTCTAGAAGCCATAACACTGTATGGTACTTGATCTGGTAACTGGTGATTTCAAGGCAACGTTTGTAGAATTATTGACAAATTTACCCAAAGTGCCAAGCCAATCCAGATAATTGGCGATCTGGATAACCATCATCCAGATAAGTGGAGTTAAATTAGGTGATCACCTTCCGCACATCCGTATTAAGTTGACGTTTTAGTGCATTAGGTTGTAGAGTGCCATAAAATGAACTGTTTTTATTACATCTTTAGATTGTTAACTTCAAGTAGAAAATGGAATATTTAAAATTAATCCACATACCTGTTCAAACAATAAAGGCGATACAAATCTAACTAAACCTAGTTCTCTGTTGGTATAAAGCTGACATAAGCCAACTAAAACTAGAGCAGTGTTAACATAAGTTTGACATAAATCCAGCCATGCCTAGAGCTATATTAAAATAAAATTGATGGAAATCTGACTGAACCTGTCATATAATGTACAGTGAGTGGGGGGACCTTAATAATCCTTAGAAAGAGCAAAATACACACCAAAGGCTTTCCATATTACTGTAAAATGCATTTATTCAAAAGAGGTGTTACAGCTGTAATGTTTCTTCAGAAGGTATTTTTATTTAAAACTAGTAAAATAATGCATAGCAAAATTTCGTTTTGTGTCTATGACATCTTTTATATTTCTTGTGTAATTCATATTGTTCGATTATTTTCAGTTAAAAATGATTGTGTGAATACGATACTGCCTATATTAATGAGGTACAAATCAACAAAGGATTCTGGCAGTTTGTTTTGCATCTCATTTACATCCTTAACTGAATATTTGTGGCATCTGAGGGCTGCTTGTGAGTGTCTTGCTCCATTTGGTTCACGGGCAATGCTGTATCTTGCAGCTGCTGTTTCAGATTTTTACATTCCTTCAAATAAAATGGTCAGTATGCAATTTGAAATCCAAATTGTGAATTGTTTTAATTAGTATGCTTTCACTGTATGTAACCTACTAACCAACTAACTAACTAACTGATCAACCAACCAACTACATAACTGAGTGACTGACTGAACGACTGACATACTGACCAACTGAAAGTCCTGGGGGAAGCTAATAGTGCCTTGACTGGTTGAGAAATTCTCTGTATTTTATATAACACGAATGTTTATTACCTTGTACACAAAATATGTAACACTTTTCCGAATCCTGATCCCGATTGATCCAGTCCGCACTCTCCCATCCTGCTTCATTAAGATGCATTGTAATATTCTCCTACCACCCACGCATAGGTCTTGCAAGTCGTCTCCTTCCTTCCTCCATGCTTCCCCACAAAAGCCCCTTGAGTATTTCTCTTCTCCTGTATACCTGCCACATTTTCCACCCATCTCGTCCTCTCTGATATGATGACCCTAATAATATTTGGTGAGTAGTAGATATCATGAAGCTCCACATTATGCTGTTTTCTCCACTTTCCTTTCATTTTCTCCCTTTTAAGCCCAAATATCTTCTTTGTGCCCCATTCTTGAGTGCAATCAGGCTATGTTATTCCATTAATGTGGGGAACCAAGTTCCAAATTGATATATACAGCAATGTACAAAATTATAAAATTGTAGTTCTTTGCATTTTAATTTGTATTCTTATATAGCAGCAGGAAGACAAAAGATTCTGGACCAAATAGTACCAGGAATTTTTTTAATTTAATGTGTTCTTGATTGATTAGTTGATTGATTGATTAACACTGGGTTCGAGCCCTGACAATCCCGATGCGCCTAGGCCTTTAATGTGCTCTTACTTCATTTGTGCATGCAGTCATTAGGCACATTTGCAAAATTGCAAAGTGGGACTGTTAGTTTTGTCTGTCTGTATATCCGTCTGTCCATTCATATGGAACACTAGCTTAGCTCTCATTGGACAGATTTTTATGAAATGTGCTATTTGAGTATTTTTAAAAAATCTGTCAAAAAATTAGTGTCATTAAAATCTGACAAGAATAGTGCGTACTGTACGTGAAGGCTTGTTTACATGTATGATAATGTCTCAATGAATTCTTGCGTGAATGAGAAATGTTTCATGCAACAGATTGAGAGAAAATCAAAACACACATTATATAGTCGGTAACTTTTTCCTGAAAGTCATGCCATTGGTGAGATAATGTGGAAAAGTAAGGTAGAGTGGGACAGGCCACAGATGATAATATAATACAGCACACACACTTTGCATGCTGGAAGATTAAGGCTACAGACACATATTCAGAATATTGAATATTTATTGCTGTTGCATGGCAACAGTGGTTATGCGAACACACCTCACTGTTACGTTTACAGGTACATTGCCTCTCTTGCTATTTGTTAGTGTTATTCCCAAATATTTGGAATTGCCACAATTTCATTACTATAGTGTAAATTATTTTGTGTATTTCAGCCAGTACACAAGATGCAGTCTGAGGCAGGTGCACCGACCATATCTTTACAACTCGTTCCTAAAATGTTGGAACCATTAGTAAATTTGTGGGTTCCTAATGCATATGTTGTTTCCTTTAAACTTGAAACTGAAGAGAAGCTTCTCATTGATAAAGCACGTGGGGCTCTTGCTAAATACAAACACAAGGTATTTATGTATTTGTAGAGAACCTACAAATTTTGAAATAATTTCTTGAAGATTATCTTGCAAATGTTCTGTTTGTTTTTCATATGTGTAATGTAGCTGTGAAGATCCCTTTCTGCTGGGATGTGACATGACATTGATGGCTGAGTTGTGTTAGATGTTAGAGGGTACCTTCATATTCAAAGTCAATAAGTTTGCTTGACCCTGAAGATGAAACTATACATGTTTAGTGATCCAGTGACACTGTGTCACATCCTTAAAGACCTGGAATCTCCAGCAACATGGCTGTGAGAACCTCAGATCTTGTAATGTAGTGTGACGTCTTGTGCTTTACAGATGGTGATAGGAAACACACTTCAGACTCGAAAAGAGAGAGTGGTGCTTGTGATGCCATCCACAGTTTCTGAAATTGCATTGTGCCCTGAAGAAATGGAGGCTGGGATTGAAATTGAATCAAAAATTGTTGCAAATCTTGCCGAAAAACATAACTTATTTATATCAGGATGTTGATATTTATTGCATGGTATTGTACAAAATAATTCTATTTTAGTACGGAAAGTGGAATATTTTTATACCAGTTTATTGCCTTTGTATATGAACTATACATCATGTTTGTGTATTCTTTATTGTACAGTTTTTGCATGCTGGAAGGAATTAAATCCTATGTGAAAAAGATGAAATTTGGTGTCATTCTTTTAGCCTTGAGGAACCTAATGTCAGGTATATGCATCATGTAATGTGATGTGCAAAACACTGAACATCAGATATAGAGGAATTCCCTTTAATGGCTGCCTTATGTAGCTCGCATTTAAATTCTTGTCTCATGGAAATCCTGTTGGGCATTTAATTCTGCTTCCAAAAAGATAAGGCATCCAAAATTATGTCTGAGATGTTATCAGATCTAGATATTTCCTTATCTCCAACTTTTGTCTAAACTTGGCAGAGCAGTTGACAACATATTCTATCTGCAGTGATCGGTTGTGCCATAAAAGTGTAGCAGTTAATATCAGCAACTGCTGTGTGTTTGTGTGTGATTACCATTAGTTGTCATGTGTCAGTGCAACATTACTGTAGTAGGGCTCACATAGTGCTTTGAATTTGAATGGAATGTAGGGCACATATAGCACACTTGCAGTAAATGTCTGTTCTTTACAGTACACACACACACACACACACACACAAAACAACAACTACAACACACACACATGCATACATTGTTGTTTAAAGTATGCACATTTTTACATCCTGCTGTTTACAGCAATGGTTCTCATAATTTATCTGTAATAATGCCATAGTGCAGTGTAGTCTCCACCCAGTATACCATACTGCAGTTTAGTCTCCACCCAGTGTACCATAGTGCAGCGTAGTCTCCACCCAGTATACCATAGTGCAGTGTAGTCTCCACCCAGTATAACATAGTGCAGTGTAGTCTCCACCCAGTATACCATAGTGCAGCATAGTCTTCACCCAGTATACCATAGTGCAGTGTAGTATCCGCCCAGTATACCATAGTGCAGTGTAGTCTTCGCCCAGTATACCATAGTGCAGTGTAGTCTCTGCCCAGTATAACATAGTGCAGTGTAGTCTCTGCCCAGTATACCATAGTGCAGTGTAGTCTCTGCCCAGTATACCATAGTGCAGTGTAGTCTCCGCCCAGTATACCATAGTGCAGTGTAGTCTCCGCCCAGTATACCATAGTGCAGTGTAGTCTCCGCCCAGTATACCATAGTGCAGTGTAGTCTCCGCCCAGTATACCATAGTGCAGTGT
>Ga0123357_10014429_pt1 | contig 10311 bp, 6 predicted proteins | sample TergutEmb28metaG_FD_89873 | JGI IMG/M metagenome (GOLD analysis project Ga0123357, IMG submission 89873) | Embiratermes neotenicus P4 segment gut microbial communities from Petit-Saut dam, French Guiana - Emb289 P4 | ecosystem: Host-associated > Arthropoda: Insects > Digestive system > Gut ... | reverse complement strand
TCCGGTTTCCCCACCAAGACCCTATATACCCCCCTCTCCTCACCCATACGCGCCACATGTCCAGCCCATCTCATTCTTCTCGACTTTATCACCCGCACAATATTGCATGAGGAGTACAAATCATTTAGCTCTGCCTTACAAGAAATATTTTTTTTTTTTGACAGAAGCCATCCCGTTGTGTATTAACAAATTTGTATAATGTATTATATACCGTCAGTACACAACAATATATCATTACAGTGATAACATATATACATTCAGGTCACATTAGGCCATAATATGACCTGATTGTATATATTTTATCACTGTAATTATATATTGTTGGGTACTGGCGGTATATAATACATTATACAAATTTGTTAACACACAACGGGATGGCTTCTGTCAAATTCATAGCTAGTCAAGCACGTTCCATCTATTAATGTAAGATCTTAAGGATTAAGGTACTGAAGTGTTGCGCTGATATCTTCTTTAACCGACAATACCTCGCCAAAAAAAAATTGTTCCGAACTAGGCAAACATAAAGGTACCGGTTACATCTCCAGCTTCACATATAACAGGTACCGGTCACATCTCCAGCTTCACATATAGCAGGTACCGGTTACATCTCCAGCTTCACATATAACAGGTACCGGTTACATCTCAATCTTCACATATAACAGGTACCAGTTACATCTCCAGCTTCACATATAACAGGTACCGGTTACATCTCCAGCTTCACATATAACAGGTACCGGTTACATCTCAATCTTCACATATAACAGGTACCAGTTACATCTCCAGCTTCACATATAACACAAAACAAAATTCGCATGATTCGTCTCAAAGATGAAATTAAGTTTCTATACAAGCCGTAATGTGACCTGATAGTATATATTTTATCACTGTAATGATATATTGTTGTGTACTGGCTGTATATAATATATTATACAAATCAGAAATAATTCTCGTCGGCTTGGTGTTTGAAACAGGATCAACTGTAGGCGTACTTCACCTCTGAATGAAGTGATAAATAATAACGCACACATGAGTTCATTTGTCATAATGCTTCATCGACCAGGTCACTTAATTAATTCTGAAAAATCCGGTTTGAGGGTCGACAATTGCAGGCCCTGGGATTTTTTTCCGTTCCCACCTACTCACATCCATACAGCACCGACCTACATTATGCACGAAGCTTTATCGCCATGCCACGTGGGAAATTGTCCGCAACAAATTACGTTTTATAGAGAAATAAGCGCATTAGGCAACAGCACGAATGCTCGAACACACCAGAAGGCAATACGGTGGGTCTGCCTTCGGTGTTCGATCGCGAATAGCAGTTAAGATATCCCAGCGTTTTGACAAGCGCTGAAGTCGCCATCTTCAAAGTGAATGGATTTGGGAATGGGAGATGTCTTTATAGATGTGGTGTCAAACGGTGTGTGCGAGGATCAGAGCCCCATTTGTCACACCGATAGACGAGCAGCAGAAGCAGTGACGGTGAATCGGATGAGTGAAATATTAGGGGCAGAAAAAGTAGACGCTGCGCATGTGGTTATTACACCTATCACTACTATCACCATCGCCAACATCAAACAGTGAGTTTTTGATCGAAACAAACAGGTTGTACGCATTACGTACTCTTGGAGTATACAAATGAACATTCGAAGCTCCGATTCCCCGCAGGGAATATTCTCCTTTTCTCAAAGCGTCCACACCAGCTCGGGGGCCCACTCGGGGTTCTATTCAATGAATACCGGGTGCTCTTCCCCCGCGGGTAAAGCGGATAGAGGCGTGTAGCTGGCCACTCGCCAACATCTCTTCCACCGGGGATAAGGCGACGAAGACGTGCAGTTGACTACTAACCTACACTAACGTGAAGAATACCTGGACCTATTCTTCAATTCGTCCTTATACTTCAAAGGCGTGCAAATGGACAAATACACCTTCACCTTACAACTTATCAGGTCCAGGTTTCTTCGCACGGACTGTACTTCTGAAGGCAAAGGCAAAAACACTTCGCCATCCCTGTACAAACTCTCTCTCCTAGCCCCTTCCTTGAACATTTCTCCGGCCAAGAAGTTTTTTTATCCAATGAACTATACATACGTACGCAGTAAATGATACAGAAACTAGTGACACTGTAGAGTGATACCGTCATTCCCACTGACCCGGATGTAATAAGCGACCATCAATGATCGCCGCACCTTGGAAACCAGGGCTAAGCAACAAAGTCAAAGGTCAATACCATTAGGGCGGCTTCGCATCATGTTCCCACTGTTCAAACTAAAAAGGTGTCATTCTGTACAAGGCATGCAAGACGCGGGGTACTAGTGGACGGGCCGGGTTATTTTTGTTGCAATGGGTCAATTTTTCTTCGACGAAAACTATCAACTTACAGGGGTCGCGACGTGTATGTCAACATGAACATACTGGAGGAACATTCTGCCGCCATCTTCATGGGTAAAATAACTTCAGCCCTAAATATGGGGGAAGCAAGCGAGGGTCTTCAAAGTCTAATTTAAAAAAAAAAATCTGTCCAAACGTTTTAGGCAGTGATACTAGGGATGATACAGACGTGACCTCTGTCTAAGGGTCTCTTTTACGCTCTGTAAAGAACCTCCCAAATGACAGAAAGTGTAACCGCAGCCAAATACAATTTGATTCCATACGGTTCATTCGTAGCAAACGTATTTATGTTTTATGCATATTGGACCGTGCATCATTGTGATAGTTGAAGAATAAGAGACCAACTTGATGTCACTATTTATTAAGTTTTATTTCACTTCTTCTATGGTCAACATGTTTTGGACATCAATTATCAAGAGCCTGCGACTTTTCTATTGTATCGCCACATTGGTCGTGTGTTCTCGTTTCGATGTGTGTTGGAGTTTCGGTATGGCTGGGTTGGGATGGTATCCGTGAAGCAGGCTGAAGCAGCCTGCCACGCGGATACCACCCAAATCCAACCACACCGAAACTCCAACATACATCGAAACAAAAACACACGACCAATGTGGTGATACAATAGAAAAGTCGCAGGCTCCTGAGGATGGATGTATTAATGTCCGAAACATGTTGACCACAGAAGAAGTGAAATAAAACAATAATAAATATTGACATCAAGTTGGTCTCTTATTCTTCAACTGTATTTATGTTGTTTCTATGTACTGTACATGGGGGGGAAAACAGCGATTATTTCCCTACATAGCATAGCCGACTGTTCCTTACAACCGAGGTGGAATGTTTCCTGTATGGAACGAGGTGAATTTTATAAGGGTTAACTAATGCCCGATGTGCCACGCCTGAAGGAATTAGTCGTCGGTTTCTCACAGCAGGGGTTGGGATTCGATAACAGACTAGCCCATGTAGGATTTGTGGTGGACAACGCGGCACTGAGGCGGATTTTTTTTACGATACTTCGTCTTCCTCCATCAATATTATTCCACTAATGTTCCACCATCATTATCATCTTCACCTTACAGAAGGACAAACGGGTGAAACCGAGAACCTTCCAAAGACAAGCTATCTATCAGAAATTGGTACTGGACAGAAAATAATTTTAACTCACGTGACAAACTGCTCAGGCTGTAAACTCCAGTTACAATTCTGATACGAGTAACCTCACATACCTGACCAGATATCACCCGTCCCACAGCACCTACTCGTTGGCCGGAACGCATCTCGTGAAACCCCTCCATTTTCTTTGGCTACGCTGCGCACCTCGACATTTCATCCACTCCGCCTGCCGTAATGGGTTACCTTCGGCCCACCCCTGTGGTATGAAGCGTAAGGTGAAGACGGGAAAACGTTACATCTACAGCGATCATACTCGATGGGGACTCAATCTGGACGGTGACGGCAGCCCTGCATCATCCTCTTAGGCCTGTGCCAGTGGTTGATTCATTATATCTATGTTAGACACTGTCCACAGGTATATTTGGTATACACGACGATTCAACGGTCACCTGTACTTGCCACTGTCACTATAAAGGATTCCGTATTGTTTCGTTTTAGGACCACCTAGCAGCAACGGTTGATTCCCTGAATCCTAAGCCAGTATGCTAACAACTAGACCACGTTTCCAGCATTCCCGGTCGGCTGGAGTAGTGTCCGGGCTGCAGCCTGCAGCCCGGACACTACTTCAGCCTAAACGCACCTAACCTACAACATACAGCAAGCCAAGAACGAAACGACCAATGTGGTAATCAACATCATAGTCGCGAGCTCCTGACGATGGGCATAGTAGTGCCCGAAACATGTTGAGCCCATAAGAAGTACAATAAAATAATAAGTGGCGTCTAGTTGGTTTTTATTCTTCAGTTATCACAATGATGCACGGTCCAACAAACATCAAATTTGAACGTTAGTAGCTCTGTTGCTGCTGGTATGGATATGAAACAAGGGGCGTGTTTACAAGGAACGTCTCATTACAGTACGCTCGGAACTGAACACACTCACCTTGGTGGTTGCCGTTGCTGGAGATCCCTCGACGACTGGTTCGTTGGTCACTTGCACACCAAGGTACGGGTTGTCAATGAGAGGCCACGCGCCCCGAACCCTACACGTCTGATATTCGTTTTTGAATGTCTTAAGGTGCGGATCTCCAAACAAACCACAGTGCCTAAATCGATATCTGCCCTGATACGTGCACTCTCGTTTAGGGGCAGGTTTGTTAGTGGTTCGTGGAGGCGCTGCGCTGGACGACGGCAGAGGGACGTGACCTGCAGACGTGGCGTTCGTAAGTTGTCGCGGGCAGTAGTGCTCGACTAACCGTCCCAGCGTGCTCATGGTGGAGTGGAAGCTGAGGTTACCCCGGCAGGACCGCGCCGTTCCTTTCAGACAGGCTAAGTAGTCTCCCGCAACTTGGCAGAATTCTGTTGTGGGCTCTGGGTTTCGTATGTCTTGTATTTCCATCGATCTTGCGTAATCTCGTGAACATTTGTCCACCTTGCATCCCTCACAGCGTACTGAAACAAATAAAAAATCTTAATGCAGTCAATCGTCAATCGATTTATCACTTCCAAGTACAGAATCGAAGTGCTTTTACATTGGGAACGGTACGGAAGGAGATTCTGAACCGAATTGTAACAAGACGGTAAATGGTGTAGAATGGGCTATACCAAGGCGTTCTGTGCGGTCAAAACGTCACGCATGTTTACAAGGGCAAATGTACTTTAATTTAGGCTCACAATAAACGTACGGCCTTCCCTCCGCCTTTACCCACGAAACTCCTACATGACCAACAGCATTATACGCAGATCTCTCCTGCCGAATTGCACCCCAATCGGAAAATTAATATTAAAAGGGTAACAACTGATTTACGCCCCAACGTAAAGTATGGCTTCAACTGCGCCTAGTGTCACAAAACTCATCACTCAACACCGTTCCGTGGACGTCTCCTGTGACACATTTTATCCCACTCGGGGGAAAAAATGAAGCAAAAGGAAAGCGGGCAAAATGCCATTTACGTCCCCCTAGTAAAGTATGGCTTCCACTGTAGAAATTTTCACGAAACTGTTAATTACTCAACAGCATTATGTGGAAATCTTCTACACCGAACTTCGCCTAAATCGGTCTGGAAGTACAGAAAGCACGGCAGAAATCAATTTACGCCCAGTGGACAGAACATCACTGACGCTTGATCGACAACTTTTTGTGAAAACCTCTACACGGAATTTCATGCAAATCTGCTGAAGGTTTAGCCGCTGATACTAGTTGAGACAGTCGAACGGGCCGTGTCTCCACATAAGGCGTTCCGTTTTCATTTCGTAAAGAACGCCTGACAATCGTTCCATTGTTATGGTTGCGGTCTTCTAGTATGGAGGATAGGATTATGTTCCATGGTGCCTGTTTTGCTGTTTACAAGTGTGTGGACAGGGAAGTGCCTGGACCTGACAAAGGCTTACGGATTTTCCTTGTCTGACGGCCCCAGGCAGTAATACAGTTGGGGACGGAGCTATGCGAGGTTCCAGCAGTGTGGTCAAAACAAGTTTCTTTTTCCGGCGGCCATAGTTCACGCTACTAGCAATACTGAAGACAAATACAGTATACTGTCGATTCGGTTAATCAAACTGTTCGGATAATAAAACATGCGTGACAATATTATCATCAAATACTGTAACTGATTTAGGACATGCGTTGTAAATGTTAACGGTATGATAAAACCTCATAACAATGCGAAGGACAGGGAAGCAGCTGGATATGAAATTTGTCAACTGAACTCGTGGTAATAAACAATGAAGCCCCATCTCAGTACGCAATATGACTGAATAAACCTTTATGTTTTGCAATACTATTTCCGACAAGTTTCGGCCTATACTTGACCATAATCAGGGAAAACATTCATAGACAGCACTACGGGTTGCTGATGGTTTTTACTACCATATCATGCACGTCAATCACGCGATATTCTAATGAATTCTTGTGATTAGCAGTTACAGTTGGTGCAGTACACTAATACCAGACTTACGTCGTTAGCCCCAGTACCCCATATATCAAGCCAAACACGCTAATTCGTATGTACATACGACGCTGAAGACGTCTTCGGGCTCAATGTCGTGATCCGGATCACACTAACAAGCACCTTCTCGAAATTCGTAAGTAAAGCTCTCTTCAAGAAGCTAAGTAACCTGAACCCAAGCCTAAGGAGAGGGCCATGACGGCTTCGAAGTTGAATGAGGGGCCTGGACTGAAAGAAGCTGGCATCAGTGTGTTTGAGGATACAGATTTAACGGACAGCCAGCAGCAACAATCGCATAGGGAATTATGAAAATGCCAGCTTTCCCCTAGTGGGATTCGAACCCGCAATCTCAACAAGCGAGCGGCCGTAGACCCACGTCTTAAACCACGCGGCAAATGGCATCGACTTACGATGCAATGCAGGCCATAAACATAGCAGCCTTACAGGCATTCTGTATGTTGCTAGAGAGGATGGTAACATCGTCAAAGATACACAACTTATACCAACAACTGGTACCTTCCTTGCAACACGAGTTTCCTTACCATTAAACAACCAACAGTGGTAAATCTGTCAACACAGCCTGAAAATGTGCCCACGACGCGCTTTCCCAGCACAAACACAACACCACTCAGACTGAGATATTTATTATAATTTGGAAATACGCAATATTAAAAACAAATAAAAGTAAAAAAAAAAAAGACCGACTCCTATATTAGGAAAACGTCCAACGAAATATTATTCCCATGATATTATGATGAAATCAAAACACTGTTTTGTAGCGAGTCAGCGCAGCCGGTGTAACAAGCGTGCATACTGAGGTTTATAGCACACAATCCAGTCAATTCTAAGAACCAATGGAAATACACTTAGCACAAACGATATGGAGTACAGCATTTTCTAAGATTACACAATGTCACAAAGCAATGCTCTAAGTTTATCACAACAAAGTCTCAATATTAAATTTTCCATGACTTACATCAACTGTAACTCTTAATCATATAAATGCGGAAAGCTGGAAGGTCGTGGGTTCGATTCCCGATGGTGTCATAGGAATTTTTCATTGAGGTAACCCTTCCGGCCGAACTATGGGCCTGGGGTTGACTCAGCCTCTAAAAGAACCGAGTACCTATAATCTGTTCTGGGGAGTAAACGCGGCCGGTGCGTAAGACTGACAAACTTCCCACCTTCATGTGCCGGCTGTCTTGAAATCTGGGACCCCAACTTCCTGAAACCCTCTGGGCCTGTCCAGGCCTGTAAGGGGAATGCTTTGACCTCTACCTCTCTGATACAGATACATAACCATTTCCACTAATGTTTTCCCTGATAAAGGCCAAGTGCAGTTCGAAATATGTTGGGAATAACACTGTAAAAATAAAGGTTTAATACAATCCTCTTGCCCACTGAGATTGTATTTCACTGTGTATCATCACAAGCTTGTACGCAGTGAAGTACCAATAATTCAAAGCATGTTCTCGTATTCGCCTCGAAAAACTGGGAATCTCATGAGACGCCACGAACACGACAGTCAATAGACCGGCCGCTACTGAAACAGGGCGTGATCAGAATATGGTTAGAAGTTTAGCACTTGTCCGCCTGCCCAACATACCTAAACATCATAAGATTTTTGGATTCGTTTTGTTCTTCTGTCCTTCATCCCGTTACAAAATTCCGAAAGTTCGTACCCCTTTAATAAAACACGTACGCCTCCCTACCTACCCACCACCATCCAACCCTTAAAAGCCCGATGGTTACTTTATGTACCAACAGGTTTAACATTCAAAAGTTCTACTTTCCGCCCACAGACCGCCCTACTGTGAATCAAATACATTTTTCACAGTATTTTAAAACAGATCCCATCATTAATATTTAAATGGACATTTTCCAATGTCACTATGTAAAACCAAAACGTTGGGTGGTGATACACAGTGACAGTGTAAAATGTCAAAATATATATTAAAGATGAAATTTGCACTAACGTATTTGATCTTAGTAATTAACCAACTTGATGCACAAAATTTTGTTTTAAAATAAGTTTATTTCATGCTTCTACATGTTTCGAGCACATGTGCTCATCATCAGGACGTCAAAATTGTATTATACAGCCTCTGGTATCATCACACCTGTAGGTTGCCGTCCAGTGCACGTGACGGCCACCTACAGGTGTGCATTAGTTGGTGAATAGAAAACTGTGATGTAAAGGCACTATTTGAATCAAGATAAACATGTGTTATGTTCGACTGAATAAGTGTAATTAATTTAGTAATAAACAAAGGGAGAACTTCCATAAACCGTGTCGGATGTACCAGATACTTTCCAATCCAATTTTTCTCAATATTTATCAAATTATCAGTATAGTCTCAGTAATTAACCAACTTAATGCACAAAATGTCTTGTAATGAGTTTATTATATGCCTCTACATGTTTCGAGCACTATGTGCTCAACATCAGGAGGTCAAAATTGTATCATACAGCATCTGGTATCACACCTGTAGGTGGCCGTCCCGTGCACGAGACGATACCAGAGGATGTATAATACAATTTTGACCTCCTGATGATGAGCACATGTGCTCGAAACATGTAGAGGCATGAAATAAACTTACTGTAAAACAAAATTTTGTGCATCAAGTTGGTTAATTACTAAGATAAATATACTGAAAATCACGATCAGCAAAACATCACAATTTGCACTAACGTGTTTTCTATGGATCTCAGAACAATCAGCAACTGTTTTCCCCTTCACAGTATTAACTGGCCGGTTTTTACCGTATATTGGTATGTGTATGTACCGTATATTGGTATGTGTATGTACCGTATATTGGTATGTGTATGTACCGTATATTGGTATGTGTATGTATCGTATATTGATATGTGTATGTATCGTATATTAGTGTGTGTATGTATCGTATATTGGTATGTGTATGTATCGTATATTCCCGAATGCAATCCGCACCCTTTTTACAGTTTGAGGGCTAAAAAATCAGATGCGGATTAGAATCGCGTGCGGATTAGATTCGCGGTCGTGAGCTGGATTTTGGAAAAATGATAAGAGCCGCTGTACGTGCCGGAAGAACAATACAATAACTTTTTATTTTATAATTTATAATATTATATAATATTTATAATTTATTATTCGTCAGACTCGCCGTCATCTACATGAGCAGTTAAATGGCCGCAGCGCTAATCAGCTGTGGTGCGTTTGTACCGCTGGCAGTTAAATGTCCACTTCACACACGGCGCGTTAGTCGGATAACGGTTAAAGCATTGGTAATATCCAATATTATTCAATCAGTCTGCCTTGCAGGTAAGGGGCGGTTGAAGGAAAGGTGCGGATTAGAACCGCGAACCAACATTTTTTCGTTTAAGAAATCGGCAAAAACTAGTGCGGATTAGATTCGGATGCGGATTAGTTTCGAGAATATAAGGTATATCCGAAACGGCGTGTCTTCACAGGACGGTAAGAAATCAATCTTTAAATGTAAGTCGGGGTAAATTCAGCTTGACTTCCAACCCTTGTCAGTCCATGTGAGATTTAGGGTGAACAAAGTGGCCTAATGCAGGTTTTCCTCGGTGTTCTTCCGTTTTCCTATGTCAGTATCATTCCACCAATGCTCCATACTCGTATTCATCTACACGCTGCTCTTACCAGAATGACAAATGGGGGAAGCGTAGAACTAAACTAAAACTAAACTCCGTGGCTTTTAGTCCGCGAGCGAACTATACCGACAGAGTGGCCGCCGCCGGTAGGCGAAGTTAGTGCCATCTTTTGCGGATAGAGGGGTGTCACGTGGTTAGAGCAACGGATCCCCACGGCCGTTAATCTCTGTTTTCTGAACCTGGAGCCGCTACTTTTTTATTCAAGTAGCTCC
>Ga0123357_10014428_pt1 | contig 10311 bp, 8 predicted proteins | sample TergutEmb28metaG_FD_89873 | JGI IMG/M metagenome (GOLD analysis project Ga0123357, IMG submission 89873) | Embiratermes neotenicus P4 segment gut microbial communities from Petit-Saut dam, French Guiana - Emb289 P4 | ecosystem: Host-associated > Arthropoda: Insects > Digestive system > Gut ... | reverse complement strand
AGTCCCGATCAGACCACGTTGGAGGGGAGTAGCGGTACAAGTAGTATGACCTGTACCGGAGGCTGCGGGTACAGGTTTTAATACTCCTGATGATGGGTGCTGTGACACCCGAAACATGTAGAGCAGTGTTGCAGTAAATAAATATCTGCATACTGTTGCATCTGTTGGATTTTTATTCACATTATATTTAGCACTTCCGTAGTTATTTCAGAAATGAAAAATCGAACATTCGAATTTTGAGAACAACCAGTCAGCTGAAAGCGCCACACTTCGTAATACAGCCCCTGGGCGATGGAACATGTCTGTCTGTACTCACCTCCTTGAGAACAGCATCCTGTTTCTTGGTCGAAAGATTCAGATAACGTTCTTGACTCAGACAAAACTTTGCCGTCTGTTTTTCGAATTTTTTCTTGCCTTCCTGTAATAAAACAGGCTTCATTACTGTCTGTCTCTTGTCTCTTACTGCACACATCAAAATGCATTAAAAATACAGTTCTGTAATCTAGCGCGCATTCATTGACACAGCGTCACAGCTACACTCAGCCAACAGTACATACCACAAAAAAAAGCCGTAAAAGTTCCGGGAGTGTTTCTCTTTGCCTGCCACACTCATGCTACAATTCCACTGCTCTCATTCGAGGCTTGAAGACACCAGCCTATTTATCAAACAACAATACCTTCAGATTTATACCAACAAGACAGATGTAGCAGGAGCGGCGATGGTGTAGACGCACTGGGGAGGTAAGCGGTTTGAATCTCGATGACATTATGGATTATACTGGCTTAAGGAAGCGATTTTCCTCATTCTATCCAACTCAGTTCCGGGAATCGAAACAGAGAGGGAGCGACCACCTGCTTCCAAACTTTTGCAGACTCATAATTCATCATATCATCCCATTCGGGATGTAACCGGTAGGATCTCGAAGGAATTACTGATTCTTCTGGCTTCGGAAATTGATTTCTTTCGGTCTCTCCAAAAGACATTCTGAGACTATACTTTAAAATTGGCCATGCATGACTGCCTTCACCTTCTTATACACTCCAAATTCCTGAACATCCATAACTTATTCGGCACTATATAACAAATTCAGTTGAAACATCGCCGTTAAATAACATAAGGATGAAACAATGTCATCTTTCCTCTAACATTACATTTCAGTGACTCTGTTATTTTACAACGCTGTACTCTTCAAGTACACCAAATAGAGTGGGAAGAGAAGCCGGGCTTCCAGCAAGCATGGTGAAGGTGGAAAAGAGCACAGCCTATAGAATTTTACTGGGGAAAAAATTAAAAAAAAAAAACTAATTTGACGGCATAGGCGCAAATGGGAGGATAATATTAAAATGCATCTTAAAGAAAATGCAGATGTGGTCTGGATTCATCCTTCACAGGTTAAGAACTAGTTGCGCATTTTTTTAATGCGGTACTTTGTGTTCAATAACATGTAGGGAATTTCTTAATCAACTGAACGACTATCAAGTTTTCAAAGACTCTTTTCTCCATCGGATATCAGCTACCAACATTATGCAGCGTCGAATATGATGTGGTTGGGTGACTAAAATTTGCCTGAAACAGTGATAAATTGTCAATTTTTATCCGATCCCTAGGACAATCAGGATTGATTATGGAGGCAGAAGATTTCTAGGACAAGTTGCCATAATTGTATCAGGTTATGCAGGGTCACATACCAGAACAAAGCAATGCCAATTTTTACGTACGTTTATCATTATTTTAATACAAATACGTAGTTACCTGCCTGAAACACTAGACGGTGTTAAAATCCAGAAGACATTTAAGGTTGGGTAATTTACTGTATGGATATACCATGCATAATCATAATCGTAGTAATTAACCAACTTAATGCACAAATTTTTGTTTTATTAGAAGTTTATTATATGCTTCTACATGTTTCGAGCACTATGTGCTCATCATCAGGAGGTCAAAATTGCATTATACAGCATCTGTTATCATCACACCTGTAGGTGGCCGTCCCGTGCACAGGTTGAGAGAGGACTCGTGCACCGGACGGCCACCTACAGAGTGTGATGATACCAGATGCTGTATAATACAATTTTGACCTCCCGATGATGAGCACATAGTGCTCGAAACATGTAGAAGCATGTAATAAACTTATTATAAAACAAGAATTTGTGCATTAAGTTGGTTGATTACTAAGATTATACTGAGATGCACGGTCAGCAAAACATAAAAACATTCATAATCATTTCATTAAATACCGTCACCTGAAAACAATCCGTTATGGTTCCGTCAAACACAACCATAACATATTGTTTTTAAGTTCAAACCACAGCGGGACGTTCTCTATAAAATTGCCGTCACTTGATTCAAGACCGTATTAAGGGGCAAAGACAGACGGGAATGAAGATAACATACCCCTGTTTTCCTTACGTACGTTTAACGGTAGTTGGCTAAAAGCAGTTACTGGCCACCATACAAGAAGTAGGCTAAAATAAATACTGGGAGACGTAAAAGAAGTTGTCTTCCCTTGCGTATAATAGATGTAGATTGAATAGTTATTGGGAAGCATAACAGAAGACAGTTTAACATAACTATGCTAAAATACTTATTGGGAACATAAGAAGAGCCTGTCTTTCCTTACTTACAACAGAAGCAAGCTAAAAATAGTTACTGGAAAGCAGGTGTAGACTTACCTTCACTCCACCGATGTGTATTTTGCGGAAGCTCTCTAATGGAACAACGATCTGGTCATACGCACGGTCCAGCTGTTGGGAAAACAAAAATCGCCAGTTAGAACAGAGAGCAGACATGCAACAGCGGGCACAAAATTATGTCGGGTCTGACGGAAAATCATTACCAAATCGTACATCTTACAGCAGCGACATCCTGACAGAACGACAGCACACAAGTGACCTGCCCCGTCATGTCAGCTTGGTGCGTGCTCCGGAACACAGTTACTAGCAAACAAAATCAATGTACCAGTCCTCGAGGAACTACATATTTATCAGCCAACGGAGACATAAGGCGCATTCTACGACACCGGAATGTTTACTGCCGTGTGCACAATAGCCCTCACTGATCCCTGCGCGGATCGAAATGAAATCCAGTCCACACCCTTCCAATCATATTTCTCTCAGACATGTTTCAATATTATCCTCACACCTTCGGTCAGGTCTTTCAAGCGGTCTTTTTCCTTCAGATTTCCCTACGAAAATCCTGTATGTACGTGTTTTCTCTCCCCTCCATCTCATCCGTCTTGATCTGACCATCTTGGTAATGTAAGGTGAGGGTTACAAATCACAAACCTCGTCATTACGCAGTTTTTCCCCATCATCCTGTCACTTTCTCCATCTTGAATCCAAATATCCTCAGTCTATGTTCTTTCCTCAAAGTGGCAGACCAAGTTTCTAGTTTATAAAATACTGTACAGCCCTAAACACTCTAAACGATATTTCTCAAGTTATCTATATCTGTATCTACAATATGAGGTTCTCACAGACGTGAAGATCTGTATTATGTTCCTGTAGGTTATAACACCGTGCTGTATAGAAGACGAGTATCGACGTTTCGGAGGGGCATACTGTCCGTATTTTTCTCCGAAATATTCGCAACCACATACCATACTACAGTGTGTCACCATCCAAAAGCAACAACCTGAATCGATTCGGTCTACAAACATAATAATTACATATTTTAATGAATTGTTACCACTTTGTACCTGTATGACCACTACTGGAGGCTACCAGCGGCAGCCGCGTTTTACGCAGTTCCTACGCTTTCCTATAAGAATATGGGAAAGCACAACTCCAATGCAAGTTCCACGTAATGGCAGTGACCTGCTCCACGACAGTAACTCCGTGACGCGCGTCAGCAGGTGTACGGTGGAAAGTTATGCCAGTCGCATGTCCTATTTACTTATGGATAACCCTTCAGCAGTGGCACTCATCGTTACCTGGATATAGCATACACAATAAACGGCTTTGTACAGGTAAGCAGAAGTTCCTATACACCTGTCATATGTACGGCACAGGTCAGAGTAGATGGAAGTCACAGAAAACTAATGTGTACGAGGGGCGTTACTCTGTAAACCTGCAGATCAAGAAGCAGTAGCGAAACCTTTCTGTCGCAAGTGCACAGGGACATTTCGCTCATCCCGTATTACATGGACCATTTATATTAACAGAACTGAAGCCGTTAACCCAGATATTTTCTTCCTGCGTGCACCAACTAGGCCCACATTCTAGTCTTAGTAATTAACCAACTTAATGCACAAAATCCTCTTTTATAATAAGTTTATTATATGCCTCTACATGTTTCGAGCACTATGTGCTCATCATCAGGAAGTCAAAATTGTATTATACAGCATCTGGTATCATCACACCTGCAGATGGCCGTCCTGTGCACAGGTTGAGAGAAGACTGGTTGGAATGCCAGTCCTCTCTCAACCTGTGCAAGGGACGGCCACCTACAGGTGTGATGATACCACCAGATGCTGTATAATACAATTTTGACCTCCTGATGATGAGCACATAATGCTCGAAACATGTAGAAGCATATAATAAACTTATTATAAAACAAGATTTTGTGCATTAAGTTGGTTAATTACTAAGATTATACTGAGATACACGGTAGGCAAAACATAAAAAATAGGCCCACGTTATTATTATTATTATTATTATTATTATTATTATTATTATTGCAGGCAATCACATTATGACCTTTGCTTTACAGCAGTTTTTGTGCTACTCTTGCAGAGAAAGTGTTTATATGAAATGACTATCCAGGTCATAGTAGATTGAGTCCATAAATAAATCGCCACTAACCGTGTGAGCTCAGTACCAATTTGTTCTAACACATTATTATTAGTATTATTACTATTCGTTATCACACCACACTCGTTAGGACTCCTCTCGACCATCGATCAGGCCGTTGCAGAGACGTCTACCTGACAACACAGTACACTCACGCTAGACAAACCTCCATGCCCCCAGTGGGATTCGAACCCGTAATCCCAGCAGGCGAGTGGCAGCTGGCATCGGCTTACACGTGAAACAAACGATGTTTCTAGGGTACAAAGTACTGCGGCTATTTTGCAGTAACTGTCTACGGAACATGTTATGTTACTTCCCAAGATGAACGTTTTGTACTTAGTACTTTACGAAGTATTTCTGCGGCGCCCAATATGGCTGTTTTCTGTACTTCCTTGACATCGTGCTTTTCCAGGTACGTTATTAAGGTATTTTCTAAATGATTATGAGAAGGTTCCAGTGGCCCCTGTTACTACTAATATCTCTCTTTATTATCATTATCCTTGTTATCACCTTTATGCAGGGTATTTACAATTTGCGCTACACGTAATGTTATTTCGCACGTGCAATATATTTTGTACTTTTACATTAGCACTTTCCGTAGCATTTGTGCAGTGCCCAATATGGCTGTTTTTTTGTTGTTGTTGTTGTATTTCCTTAATTTCGTGCTTTACTGGTATAATGCTCACGTACTGTCTGAGTGATTTTGAAATGGATCCAGTCGTCCCTGTTATTACTGGTATCACTTCTGCTTTCACATTCCACATGCGGTGAATTTCTATTATGAGGTCTGTATATTTTAAAATCTTCTCAGGTTCTTTCTTGATCACATTTCTGTTTCCAGGAATTGCAACATCTATTAACATACGTGTTCCTTGTTTATTATCACGGGTTATGATGTCCAATTTATTGTTAGGGATTGTTCTGTCAGTTCGTACTTACTGGTTCCATAATATGGTAACCTTACCTTCATGACTCATTTTGACTGATTTTCGGTACATGTTCATACCAGTGCTTGTTGTCTGATTCTACCACTATTTCCCTGCATATGTTAAAGTGTACTTTAGCACACATTCTATCATGTCTCTTTATGTACTGATGTTTTGCCAATATCGTACATGCTGATATGATGTGTTCCACTGTCTCATCAAATTATGTACAAAGTCTGCTTTTGTTATCTGTTTATGATGGTAATATTTTTATATTATTATTATACAAATAAACAGACTAGGGTATGACTTCTGCAAGAAGATAAGGTTTGTTTTCCCTGTATACAGCACTAGTTTAAGCCTTTAATGGCAGTGGTAATATTACATACAAATTGATTTAACTGACCCACAGCATGTTTAAAAGAATGGGTCACCATGGGGGCCGTACTGAATGAACCGGATCTCTGTAAAGGCCCATTTTGCCATCTCTACTCCGTTCCTGGCACAGAAAACAGGCCTGTACGACAGCTGGTTTCCTGGCATGTGACTGTGCATAACGGGTTACATAACGTGCAACGCGCACTAATGGCTACAATTACTGCACCCAGCTGACCGACTGCAGACTCCTTTAAATTCACAACCACCGTTTCGTCGGTAACACTTCAAACGGTGGTCTTGATCAGAAACCACTTCAAAGTGCAACGGAGCTGTCGGTCTAAGAAGTAATGATTTTGAAGACTGCAGGATATATGAGGGTCTTATTTGATGAAGAATATTTATTTTATCATTCATCAGACCACCGTTGCCTCATCGTATGGAAAGATCGCATCCGCCGCGACAACCCGTGACAGATGATGTGCTCAGGTCCGCTAAAAAAGATACGATTTATCGAAACGTAAACATTAAATTATCGATGCTCTGGTGACGTCAACAACTATCTGCAGGAAATGGTCATTCTTGAGTAGCGAACAGTCACTCATATGGTTAAGAAATGCGTTGCAGAACCCAAATATTCAGTACCGTGTTAACAAAAGCGAGTCATTCTTATAAAAGAAGCCAACGAGATGCAATATGTTTCAAATTTATTTTATAAAGTACTTAACATGTTTCGGGCAGGTCCACTGCCCATCATCAGGAGTATCTCAACACTGTATACACGCAAGAGGTATTTGTCATGCTAGTTCTGTTGGCGTCTGCTAGCGTGGTCAGGACCCGATCACGCTAGCAAACGCCAACAGAACTAACATGACAAATACCTGTTGCATGTACACAGTGTTGAGATACTCCTGATGATGGACAGTGGACCTGTCCGAAACATGCACGTACTTTATCAAATACATTTGAAAAAATAGTGCATCTCGTTGGCTTTTATTATTAGAATATATCACGATGCACGGTCCTCTGAACATCAAAATCCAGTCGCTGGTTCCTAACATTTGCCATATATATACATATATATATATATATATATATATATTCGGTACACAACCTCATGTTCAATTTATTTCAAATTCGCTTTAATGTCACACTCCCAGCTACGTCCAGGTCTCCTCTATGGTGGTATCATACCTTCAAATCTTCCAAGTAAAATTCTTTACGTATTTCACATCTCTACATGATTTGACCACCACAACAATATGCAGCGAGAAAACAATTACGAAGCTCCTTATTACGATATTTTACCTACCCTCCTGTTACCACTTCCCTCTAACACCCGTACATTCTCTACAACATTCCGTTCTTCAACACGTCCAATGTATGTGACGTTTGAGGTTATCACAGCGGTGACTATACAAACTACCGTCTCCTCGAATGTGAGGCCGCGTACTCTGGTAAATATGTACAGACGTTTCGGAGAAATCCTGCCTCCAACTTCACCCTCAATCTACGTCCTTCCCTCAGAGTGACAGACTAAGTTTAACAACCTTGCACTGATTAAAATTTTTCACGCATATCCCAGAAAGCTAGAAGGATATTAGAGAAATTAATGGCCTAGTTACACAAGACAACTTTCACACACGGCTGCCTTAACAGAAACCGCAACCGGAATGAGATCATTGCAGTCGGCATCAGCAATCAACATTACCGTAGGAAGATGGCTTACAAGGCCTAAAATAATAGCAGGCTCCATATAAGAACAACCGAGTGCCTGAGGGCGACAGCGAGGGCTCCACTACGCAGCAGGTAAGCCATCAATAAGCGATTTCTCCAGTGTCAGGAGAGCATCACCCACCATTTACAGCACCGTCGACGACCGGCAGTGACCCATGATCTTGGTGGCCAATCAACTGGGATTCGAAAAGAGCCACGGCGGGCCCGAGATACGTGGACGCAACGGTCCGGGTAATACTTCAGAGCGCCTGAAACCCATATTCTTTGAACTTCGGCGTAAGGCAAGGCTGGCGAACATTTCTGAGAGCGCAGAAAAATTCTTTCGCGTGTGGAAACCTGAGTTTACTACCACAAATTTTCCAGTGACGGCTTAACGTGCCCTTTAGATTGACGCAAAGGGCAGCTGCCCGGCTGGCCCGCCCCTTAGTCCGGCCCTGACCAGGGCGCAATCACTAGAAAGGGGGAGGGCCGACGATGTTTCGATAGTAAAATAATTTTTAGTAAAGTGGATGGCGGTCGGTCAGAAATAAGTTTTTCCGGAAAATTTAGTACCAGCTGGATTCATCATAATACTTTGGTTGCTGCTTTGAGATCATAATGTGGTGGTTTCTCATTTCCTTCCACATCGCAGTGCGACAACCGACACGATGGCTCCCATCTTCGCCTGTCCGTTTCTGATCTATAGCTGTACCAATTACCTTCATCTCCACCTACAGTCAATATTGCAAGAGCTGCTTCCCCACTTGCAGTTACCACTTAGAAATAAGTTTACAACGCAGATATTTTGGATTCTTTATTTCGTAACTCTAATAAGAACAGTTAACATTTAATTGTACTGCTAACCCGCTGCTCTCCTATATAGTCCCTGCCACAGATGAGGCATTTATCCTACCTTGGAACCAGCTTTCCTATTTCCTGTGGAGATAAGTCCGTGTCTTGTGTTATCAATTATCGTATCACAACTATTTGCACCGCGCGATTATGTTCAAATGTGTTGCCGCCAGAACATTTTGTTCAGCGATGGAAACACAAGATAAGTGTTCCTATATTAAGACCAACTAGATGCACCAGTGTATCAAATTTATTTATTTTAGAATAACACTCTACATGTTTCGGGCGGTCTTTCCGTCCATCATCATGAGTCTAAGACCGTACACACAGCATCAGGTATATGTCAAACAGTTTCTGCTGACTGCTTGCTAGCGGGTACGAGAAGGAGTTCCATCTCGTACCCGCTAGCAAGCAGCCAGCAGTATCTGTCTGACAAATGCCTGTTGCTGTATGTACAGTTTTGAACTCCTGATGATGGACGGAAAGACCGTCCGAAACAATCTAAAATAAACAAATTTGATACACTGGTGCATCTAGTTGGTCTTACTATAGGAATAATATAACGATGCACGGCCCCGTGAACGTCAAAGAAGGTAACTGTTCGGCGACGAATTTCAGTGAAGGTTCTTTAGTTACGAAATTATACTGACTGATACTTGCATTTCGGTTCCGGTCTCCTGGCCACTTTTATTATTTTCGTGCTTGAAATACACATCAGGAAGGCAAAACTTCATGCGACTAAAACGCATGGCGTTTATTCCAAGGTGTGAATGTGCATTGAAATTCAACATTCCTAAGGTACGCTACATTTCAATTTGAATACACACCCTGATTTGCGGACCGCGGTGGCACAGTGGTTAAGGCGCTGCGCTACAAATCGGAAGGTCGCTGGTTCGATTCCAGATGGTGTCACTGGAATTTTTCATTGAAATAATCCTTCCGATCGCACTATGGCCCTGGGGTCGACTCAGCCTCTAACAGAAATGGGTACCAGGAGTATTTCCTGGGGGTAAAAAGCGGCCGGTGCGTTAAGGCTGACAACCTTACCACCATCCTGGGCCATTGTCACGTAAACTGGGAACCTTAACTTCCTGGAACCCTCTGGGCACCTCGGGCCTGTAATGAGACTTATTTACCTTTACCTTACACAACCTGATTTACCACTGGCCACAGAGAAATGTCACGTTACTATGACATGGGCCATACGACTGTCACGAGGTTGGAATACCATTTACAGACTAATTTGAAAGACTGTACTACTAACATAATAGGGTGACGTCATACATTATCTACGAATTATCACTGCAATTAACACAGATAAATTCAGCTGGCTATCAAAGAATAGATTAAACTTTTAAGTAGTCACAAGAACTAGAGTTTTAAAATGCTGTCATCTTGGTGATGACGCCATGCAGTCTCGGGGGAAAATATCGCTTCGAAATTCATGTTACTGCAAGATGAAGATGGAAGCAGCAGCGTATTCTTCCGAAACGTAAGTACGTACCAGATTACAAGGCGTTACATTCATCATTCATTAGTATTCAGCCTTGAAGGCCGGGCTTGGCAGGAACCAGAGCCCAGTCATGTGACCGGTATGGCTCTGGCACAATGCATCCTGGGCAAGTTCTTGGGGGTAGTTTGCCATTGCTTT
>Ga0123357_10014427_pt1 | contig 10312 bp, 10 predicted proteins | sample TergutEmb28metaG_FD_89873 | JGI IMG/M metagenome (GOLD analysis project Ga0123357, IMG submission 89873) | Embiratermes neotenicus P4 segment gut microbial communities from Petit-Saut dam, French Guiana - Emb289 P4 | ecosystem: Host-associated > Arthropoda: Insects > Digestive system > Gut ... | reverse complement strand
TGTTGTAACCCATGATGTCAGGTATTTGAATGAAGCAAAGGCAATGACAGATATTGTTTTAGCAAAAGATTACAAAAAAGGCGCCGGTTTTAACGAAGTTTCCTATTGGGGCGGAAATGCAGTCATTGACTTACTCTGTGAATTATACGAACAAGATCCCGATCCGAAATGGTATAATGCGGCGAAGGACATTGTGGATTTTTTGATTGATAAATCACGGGACAAGCGCGGTTTTTATCCTGCAGGAGACAAAGGAACCTGGAATAGGGTAGGAACGAATGTATATCCTCTAAAAACGATTAACACGATATCGCAGGCTTGCGCTGCCCATGCCATTCTGAGGTTTGCTTATCTTGACATGACTTATGGAAAGCCAAATTCAATACCGCGTGTTAATGCTGATATGAATAAACCGGTTGTATATCCTAATCCGGTAAGAGATATGCTGAACATTCAAAATGTAGATCAGAATGCACAGGTGGAAGTATTTACCATATCTGGAGCAAAAATCATTCAGAACAGAGGAACAAGCATCGATGTTTCTTCAATACCTTCCGGCATCTATGTCATTCGGATAAATACAGGAACAGAAGTTTATACATCAAAGTTTGTGAAAGAATAAATTAACAAGCGAAAAAAGAATATTGAAAGAGGCTGTCTCAAAAGGCAGCTTCTTTTTTGTTTTGAGTTTCAGGGTTTTACGCCTGAGCCTATATCTTTGGTTCAAGAAAAGTTTGACAGCTATGGCAAACTATCGGCAAACCATAAAAAGAAAAGGGGCTTACATTTAAGTCCCTCTCTTTCAACCGTCGGGGTGAGACGATTCGAACGTCCGACCACACGCCCCCCAGACGCGTACTCTAACCGGGCTGAGCTACACCCCGCTCTCCTGTTTTGAGACTGCAAAATTAATCATTTTATTAAAATCGGCAAACTTTTCAAATGTAAAATCGCATTTCTTCTATACTTTCACCGACTTCCTATGATTCGACGGGCTTTAACATACCTGACCTTATAATAAGACGTTTCACTATCGTCCATCCTTACTCCGGTATTCGCAGCATGTATAAATTCAAATTTTCCCTTCTTGTTTGGCTTTGTTACAATGCCAACATGACCAATTTCTCGTGATTTGCTGTTTTTTCCTTTGAAAAAGACTAAATCTCCGGCTTCTAGATTTTTTTTGTCTACTTTTTCACCAATTTTTGATTGCTCTTGTGTAGTTCGCGGTAATGAATATCCTATTTTTTTATATACAAACTGAACATATCCCGAACAATCAAAGCCTTTTGCCGTAGTTCCTCCGGATAAATAGGGTACATTAATGTATTTATTTGCATATTCAATTAATTCTTTTGCCTCTCTCTCATTTTTCTTCTGAATAACCTGTTTCGAAGTTACACAACTTGTGAATGAAACAAAACAAAATATTATATAAATAAATTTTTTCATCAATATAAAAATGTATCTGTCGAACTGCAAGATATAAAAAAGAAGCTGTCTTAAAAGTAATTTAGCCACGAATTACACAAATTATCACAAATTGTTTTGTATTGATAATCAATAACATAAGAAAAACCGAATTCTTAGATTCGTGTAAATTCGTGTGATTCATGGTCTTTTAAAACAGCCTCTTTAATAAATTTTTAGCAAATATAACCTATTTGCTAAACTTGCAATCCGGGAAAAATTAAATTATGGAAACAAAAATTTCTTTGTCTTTTTCAATAATGTTAATTTTCTCTTCTCTTGCCAACCAACCAAGAGCTGCATACAAGTCTTTTTCACTCAATTTAGTCTCTTTCTTCAAATCTTTCAGATTGATCTCGCCTTTCCCATTTAAAGCATTCCAAGCTAAACCTGCATTGGTTCCGATTTTTTCTTTCATTTTCTATAAGATATTATTGATTAAAAATTTCATGTTTAACAACATGTTTTTTATTATTCTGTACGTCTTCTTACAACTTTCATAAGATGAATAGATACTAACAAAACTTCCAAAAGTGTACATAAGCCGAATGTATAAATTATTGACTTTAAAGCCCCTGTGTTTTGAATGAAATAAGCAAATACAATAATTAAAATATTAGAAGCAACCAAAACTAACACAGTCTGCCAATGTTTCAGTCCCAAATCTAATAAACGATGATGTGTATGCCTCTTGTCTGCCTTAAAAGGAGATTGTCTATGAAGAATACGAACAGTAACAACAGATAACATATCAAAAACAGGGATAGCAATTACTCCTAACGAAATTGTAACCGGCATCGTTATCGTGAAAAAAGAACCATTAATATGATCCAGTAGCATAACACGAAGAGAGAGACAAGCAAATAGCGTTCCCATAAACATAGACCCTCCGTTTCCCATAAATATTTTAGCAGGTTCCCAGTTAAATATCAAAAAGCCAACCAAAGATCCGGCAATAGAAACACATAATAAAGCCCAAAGCCATTCTCCGGCATTATAGAAAATCATACCAAAAGCAAAAGAAGCTAATAAAGATAAAGAACCTAATAAACCATCAATACCATCAATCATATTATACGCATTAATACAGGCCACAATGAATATTGATGTTAATATAAAACTACTCCAATACGGCAAGATATCTATATAGAAAATACCATACAATCTTGGTATACGAATATCTGTAATATAAATAAGAAAGAAAGCGCATAAAAATTCATAAAAAAGCCTTCTCCAAGGCTGTATTGGTTCCATGTCGTCTTTTAATCCCACAAAGAAGAGTAAAATAGAAATTGAAAAAAGCTTATCCGGACGAAGAGTAAGCTCATAATCGCTAAAGGCAAAATAAGTAAACATTGATGCAATAAAAACACAAATTCCACCTAAATTAGGCACAGCTCTTTTGTGTATTTTCCTTTCTTCATCTGCGACATCAACAATTCCTTTGCGGCTGGAAAATCCTATCACATGATCGGTTGAAAATACTGCAATAATAACGCTTACCGTTAATGCAAGTAATATTTTTTCATCTTTATACATCTTTTCTATCCCTCTTAATTTTATATTCCCGATAAAGTAACCCGGGTACCGTCTTCACTATTAACCAACACCTGCCAATTTGTTTTTCAGGTTCACTGAATATCCGGTATACCCATTCTATCTTGTATTTTATCATCCATTGTGGAGCCCTGTGATGACCCGAAAGTCCTGAAAAAAATTTAAATGCAGCTCCTACTCCAACGCAAACTCCTCTGTTAAGATATTGTCTTAAATGATACATGAAAATTTCTTGCTTCGGCATTCCCAATGCAACCCAAACGATATCCGGATTTTCTTCGTTTATTATAGTCGCAATTCCTTTATAATCAAATTCTTCTACTGGTCTGAACGGCAGCGCTGTAAACTGCATATCAAGAATTTTAGAATCTATTTTAGAAATATTTTCACGAAGAGGTTTCAAAATTGTATTAGATGTTCCAAGAAACATCATCTTGTATTTTTTCTTGTGAAGTATAGTTGAAAAAAGCTCACTTCCCGAAAGTTGCTTTCTCTGTATTCCATAAATCCACCGTACAAAAAGAGGAACCCAACCACTATCACAAGTGACAATATCAGCCTCATCCAATACTTTCTTTAACAAAAGATAATTTTGAGACATGGATAAAGTAACTCCATCTGCCACACATACATACCCTTTATCTCCCGACTGAATAATATGATCTATTGTCTCGTATACAACAGACTTATCAAATTCATAAGGGATTCCAAAATATTTTTCCATTCAGCAGATTCAGGGTATATTATAGGGAAAATTTGTTTTTATCAAAGCAATATTATATATAGACCATACACTCCGGGCAAAAGTACGAAAAAAAACTTAACTTTGTCCAAATTTTAAAAATGAATTTCAATCTTCTATATACAGATAAAAAATCAAATGCCCGGACAGGTCTTATTACAACAGACCATGGCGCAATCGAAACTCCAATCTTTATGCCCGTGGGAACGCAAGGAACCGTTAAAGCAGTTCATTTTAAGGAGTTAGAACAAGATATAAAAGCTGAAATTATATTAGGAAACACATACCATCTGTACCTTCGCCCGGGTATCGACGTACTGGAAAAAGCCGGAGGTTTGCATAAATTTAATGGATGGAATAAACCTATTCTGACGGATAGTGGAGGATTTCAAGTCTTTTCTTTAGCCAAAAACAGGAAATTGAAAGAAGAAGGAGCTGAATTCCGCTCTCATATCGATGGTTCCAAACATTTATTTACGCCGGAATATGTAATGGATATTCAGAGAAGTATAGGCGCCGACATTATTATGGCGTTTGATGAATGCACGCCGGGCGATGCCGAATATAGCTACGCCAAACAATCTTTGGATTTGACGGAACGATGGCTGGATCGCTGTATCAAGCGTTTTAACGAGACGGAGTGTCAATATGGCTATAAACAAAGTCTTTTCCCTATTGTTCAAGGCTGTGTGTATCCTGATTTGAGGATCAGAGCAGCAGAAAATGTGGCTTCCAAAAATGCAGATGGAAATGCTATTGGAGGATTGGCCGTAGGAGAACCTACCGAAAAAATGTATGAAATGATTGAAATTGTCAATGAAATTCTTCCTAAAGACAAGCCACGTTATTTAATGGGAGTAGGTACTCCTGCTAATTTACTGGAATCTATCGAACGAGGCGTTGACATGTTCGATTGCATTATGCCTACGCGTAATGGCCGGAATGGACAAATTTTCACAAAAGAAGGAATTATGAATATGCGTAATCAAAAATGGGAATGTGATTTTTCTCCTTTGGAAGAAGAAGGAGCTTCGTATGTTGACAGGCAATATTCCAAAGCATACCTTCGCCATCTCTTCAAAGCCGATGAAATATTGGCATTACAAATTGCATCGATACATAATCTTGCATTTTATCTTTGGTTGGTCAAAGAAGCCGGAAAACATATTATTGAAGGTGATTTTTGCGAGTGGAAACGCATCATGATGCCAAAAGTACAAAATCGATTATAATCGCTTGTTAATAAAGTCAAATTATGTTGGGATTAAAAAAAATAGACATCTACATCATCAAGAAATTTCTTGGCACTTATATTTTTTCTATTCTTTTGATTATTTCGGTATCCGTAATGTTCGATTTCAATGAAAAAGTCGATTATTTCATTAAAAACGCCGCTCCTGCAAAGGCAATCATATTCGACTATTATCTGAATTTCATACCTTATTACGCTAATTTATTCAGTTCTTTATTTACGTTTATTTCGGTTATATTTTTTACTTCCAAACTTGCCGATAATTCGGAAATTATAGCGATACTTTCAAGCGGGATTAGCTTTGACCGCTTAATACGTCCTTATATGATTTCGGCATTCATATTAGCATTGACTACGTTTTTGCTCAATAGTTTTATAATTCCGCCTGCCAACATTACAAGGATTGATTTTCAAAATAAATACTGGAAAAACAAAAAAGTCGACTATGCTTCCAACATACAATTTGAAATAGAACCGGGATTGATTGCTTTTTTCGATTCTTATAATGCCGATACTAAAAAAGGTAACCGTTTTTCATTAGACAGATTTAAAGGGAAAGAGCTGGTTTCAAGATTAACGGCTAAAAGTATTGTTTATGATTCGGCATACTCCTGGACCATAAACAATTACATGATCCGTGATTTTATAGGTATGAAAGAAGAAATCAGAGAAGGAGAAAAATTGGATACAATTCTACGTGTGATACCTTCCGATTTCCTTATCTCTCCGGACGATAGCGAACAAATGTCGACTCCGGCTCTCCGAAAATACATCGACAGGCAAAAACAACGTGGAATGGGTAATATTCAAAGTTTTGAAATCGAATATCACAAACGGTTTGCGATGTCGTTCGCAGCGTTTATTTTAACAATAATCGGAGCCTCTCTTTCTTCGAGAAAAATAAAAGGAGGAATGGGATTTAATATTGGTATGGGATTATTGCTCAGTTTCTCTTATATCTTGTTTATGCAAATCACGTCTTCTTTTGCCATCTCTGGCACTGTTAGTCCTTTTATAGCCGTGTGGATTCCCAATATTTTATATAGCTTTATAGCTGCTTATTTGTATACCAAAGCGCCGAGATAAGTATTGAAGGAAAATAGTTTTGTTAGTTCAAAACAAAGCCGTACTTTTGCATTACGAATAAATACAAAAGCATTATAAAACATCAATAAAGTATGAAATGTTTTACATTTTGCAACTAACGGAGAAGGATTTGAATATTTGAAAAGTTTAATAAAATGAAAATAGCAGAAAATGTCGCAATGCTTGATGTGAAGTTTGCACAAAATGGAAGTTTTGTTCATCTGACATTGGTTTGGGGTGAAAGTCACTTGGTCTTGATTGACGCAGGCTTTCCAGGTCAGACAGATGCAATTGTACAAGCCATAGCCGATGAAGGCTTTCGTGTTGAAGATTTAACGGAAATCATCCTGACGCATCAGGATATAGACCATGTCGGTTGTGTTTCGGATTTATTGAAACTGGCGCCACAGGCAAAAGTTTTAGCTCATGTAGAGGAAGCTTCTTACATTGACGGACGAAAAACGCCTATAAAATTAGCAGCCATGCTTCAAAATTATGACAACCTGCCGGAGGAACGTAAAGCGTGGTTTAATATGATAAAAACCGGATTTGCCAATATCCACATTTCCGTCTCACAAACCTTAACAGACGGAGAACTTTTACCAATTTGCGGAGGCATTGAGGCTGTTTATACGCCCGGACACACTCCGGGACATATTTGCCTGTTCTTACGCAAAAGCGGAATTATGGTTGGAGGCGATGCCGTAAATATCGCCAATGGAGAGCTAACAGGTCCAAATCCTCAGAATACATACGACATGGAACTTGGGGTTCAATCATTTGAGAAAATCAAATCATTTAATCCTGAAGGAGTGGTTTCGTATCATGGCGGGTATTTAAAGATAAAAAAATAAAACATTTCTTCATTCAAAAAGGGATTTTTTATGCCGTTATGGAAACGGAATTTGATAGTGTGCTGGATTGGGATGTTCGCAACAGGCATAGGCATGAGCCAAATTGCCCCCGTACTGCCGCTCTATATAGAAAGTCTCGGCGTCTGTGACCTCGCAACGATCAAACAACTCTCCGGCTTGGCTTTTGGAGTTACTTTTATTGTGTCTGCTATATTTTCGCCTATTTGGGGAAGTGCGGCGGACAGGTTTGGACGCAAGCCCATGCTAATAAGGGCAAGCTTAGGAATGGCAATAGTTATTTTCCTGATGGGTTTCGCGCCTAACGTTTATGTTTTGATAGGCTTGAGAATATTGCAAGGCGTTATTACGGGGTATGGTACTGCCTGTACTACGCTGATTGCCACGCAAACGGATAAGGCGCACGCCGGATTCGCATTAGGGACACTCTCTACGTCCAGTGTCGCAGGTTCCCTGCTTGGTCCTATGGTAGGCGGTTTTATAGAATACACAGTCGGATTGCGACCCGTTTTCTTTATTACAGGCTCGCTGATGTTTATCGCTTTTTTAACTACATGGTTGTTTGTCAAGGAAAACTTTGTCCGGGAGGAAAAAAAGGTATTGAGTGTGAGGGAAATATGGAATGAGATACCGAAAAAAAGTCTGACCATATCCTTGTCTATAACCTTTTTTGTAATCACTTTAGGCTTATATTCGATTGAACCCATTATCACAATATATGTGAAGCAATTGGTAACCGACAACTTAACTCGTCATGTAGCTTTGATAGCTGGATTGGCTTTTTCTGTAACGGGACTTGCCAATATCATCACTGCTCCGTTGCTCGGTAAACTTTCCGACAAGACAGGCGCACATAAGGTTATCTTGCTATCCCTTATCATTACGGGGATTTTCTATATTCCGCAGGCATTTGTGCAAAATCCCGGGCAGTTGATTGCCCTGCGGTTTTTATTGGGTCTTACGATGGGCGGATTAGCTCCCGCCGTAAATACGCTGATAAAAAAGATAACTCCGAGTTCGCATACCGGCAGGATTTTCGGACTTACGATGTCTGCCCAATATCTGGGCATATTTGGAGGTTCTGTGATGGGCGGGCAGATTTCGGCGGCTTTCGGCATATCTGCTGTGCTTTTTGTAACGAGTGCACTGATGTTGCTAAATGCGACATGGGTTTATTTTTATGTGTATAAAAAAATGAAGAACGAAGAAATTTACAAATGATTTATCATTTTGGAAAAATCCTTGATTGTCCAAATAAAAAGGTAAAAATTTAGTCATATTGGGATACATTATTTTCTGCTTATAAAAATCCTCCCAATAATTTACTGGTTCTTGCATCCAACTCTACCAAGGACGTTTGAAAACTTTTGTAGTAAAGTTGTCGCCCAATTTGCCATTGCCTTTATACTGCTCTAAATGCCTACAAATTGCGAGGTAATTATTCGGAATATCTGTTACTACTCTTGCGCAAATTACATATTTATCAGAGAAATCATAACCATATCTTTTTATATCTCTGCCACGTAAAATTAGAACGTTCCTGAATGCGTTTAATGATCGCTAGTTTTGCCGAATTTGTTGTCAGATTCCGGCATTTGTAAACAATAGCGCCAATCAGCAAATCTGCCAAAGGCAGGAGTTCCACCTCGTGCGATTTTATTTGCTGTACACGGCGAACTATTTTCTTGTCAAAATCGTAATGACTGTTACGCAAAACATCTGTCAACTTCTCTACTTTGTACTGACTGCGCGTATTTTTCATGTCAATGTAAATATTATACGAATTTTGCGGAATAAAAATCACTTTTAGCAAATCAAAATACATCTTGTAATAAAAATCGTCGTGGGTTTGTCCAAATTGCCCCTAGCGCCATTGCATTGATACCATCGTGTTCCAAATGACAACTTTCATCGCAGTAGATATTGTATTCCATTTTATATTATATTTCTTCGTTCTTGATTTGCAAAATTACGGCATTCTTGTTAAATTTCAATAAGTACTAATTTTTAAAAATAACAATTATGATTTACGGTTATATTAGAGTAAGCACCGACAGACAAACGGTAGAAAACCAGCGTTTTGAAATCAATAATTTTTGTGGAAAAAACGTAATGGTAGTGAACAAATGGATTGAAGAAACAATATCCGGTTCAAAAAGCGTTCAAGACAGGAAACTCGGAAAACTCCTCAAAAAGATGAAAAAAGACGATGTTCTTATTTGTTCGGAACTATCGCGTCTTGGTCGAAATCTGCTTATGATTATGGGAATTCTAAATGAGTGCATGAAAAAAGATATTCAAGTTTGGACAATCAAAGACAATTACCGTTTGGGCAGCGACATCAATTCCAAAGTTCTCGCATTCGCTTTTGGATTATCTGCCGAAATTGAACGCAACTTAATCTCTCAACGTACCAAAGAAGCTCTTGCCCGTAAACGTGCAGAAGGCGTAATATTGGGACGCCCCAAAGGAAGTAAATCGAAAGTCAAAAAACTCACAGGTAAAGAAGTCGAAATCAAAACTTTATTGGATAAAAAAGTATCCAAATCAGCTATTGCCCGGATTTTAGGCGTCCACAGACTCACTGTAACGGAGTTTGTGAAAAATATAACATTATAATCCGAAACTTATAGTTCCGATATATTCATAAATGCAACTTAAAACGCCGACGACAAAAATACCAATCACACACAAAACCAAACTTGTCTTGTTATATCCGTCTGTTATAAAACGCCCAACAGCGTTTTCTTCACCTTCTTTGATAAACATTGCTTTTACAATAAGGAGATAATAAAACAAAGATATAACGGTATTTAGCAATGCAATAAATACAAGTATATATTGTCCTCGTGCTGCAGCAGCCATAAAGATAAAAAACTTACTGAAAAAACCGGCAAAAGGAGGAATACCTCCCAACGAAAATACTGCCAGCATCATTATAAGGCTTAGCTTGGGATTGGATTTATATAATCCGTTAAATGCGGCAATCGATGTATTTCCTCCGTTTTTATTTTCAACGGCAGATATTACTCCGAAAACCGCTAAATTGGAAAATACATAAACCAGTATAAAATAAGTCATGGCCGTCATTCCTTGAGCTGATCCGGCAATAATACCCAGCAAAATGTATCCGGCTTGTGAAATGGAAGAGAAAGCAAAAAATCGTTTGATGTCTTTCTGACGAATAGCGAACAAGTTTCCAACGGTAATTGTAATTGCAGATAACCACCACAAAATATGATGCCAAACGACAACAATGTTACCAAACACCTTATACAATACAAATATCAAAGCAAATGCAGCAGCTCCTTTCGACACGACAGAAAGATAAGC
>Ga0123357_10014426_pt1 | contig 10312 bp, 6 predicted proteins | sample TergutEmb28metaG_FD_89873 | JGI IMG/M metagenome (GOLD analysis project Ga0123357, IMG submission 89873) | Embiratermes neotenicus P4 segment gut microbial communities from Petit-Saut dam, French Guiana - Emb289 P4 | ecosystem: Host-associated > Arthropoda: Insects > Digestive system > Gut ... | reverse complement strand
CCTTAAGGCCAGTTGTTTAAGGCGAGGATGTACCTTAAGGCCAGTTGTTTAAGGTGAGGATGTACCTTAAGGCCAGTTGTTTAAGGTGAGGATGTACCTTAAGGCCAGTTGTTTAAGTCGTCTGCTATCAGGTATCAGGTGTCCCGAGGGATTATCTAGTGTGATAAATAGGTCTAATAGCTCTTCAACCTATCACAGTGCGTTTTGTATTAAGGAAAGGCAGTGTTGTGGGTAGATCTAATCAATGGTCAGATTTTCTTGCTGCTATCTTGGCTTGTTATCCCTTGTGCATTTGTGCTATCAGTTTGTATAGTGTAAGAATTAAGCGTACGGAAACAATTACTCATAGCACAATAAATGAAGGTAAATTTGTATCTTGGTTACGCACGATATATGAACGTATTAGACGTTGGAGATAAAAAGTCGTCCCTCACTCATCTTTGTGTAAATTAAAATCGACTAAGTAAGCCTGTTTTCTCATTCCAGTGAAATTAGTACCATTTCTTATATCTTGATACCTATGCAACAGGTTCCCTTATTCCCTTCGGCGAGGATAATATTCAAATTGGTCTTAAGGGAAGCTGTTTTGTTACTGATGTTAAGAGGAACCAGCACGTTATTAACTCCAATAGCTGATCTTCTAATTCCGTTTCAAATATTGACTCTCATTAAAAACCAGTGTAGACCATTTATTGTAATGTTACTTCTACAGATAAGCATCAACGACGAAGCTGTTACAGACCAACCTCGCAGTAGCAATTGGTTTTTAAGAGCTGGCATTGTATTCTCCCTGAAGATGGTACAAATTTACCGAAACATGATGCATAAGCTCATTTAATTGAAGAATAAAAAAAAACAACTAAATGCCACTTATTATTTTATTGTACTTCTTATAGGCTCAATATGTTTCGGACACTACTATGCCCAACATCAGGAGCTCGCGACTATGATGTTGGTTACCACATTGGTCGTTTCGTTCTTAGTTTGCTGTATGTTGGAGGTTAGGTGCGGTTAGGCTGGAGTAGAGTAGCTTGAGCTTTAGCCTGCAGCCCGGACACTACTCCAGCCTAACCGCATCTAACCTCCAACATACAGCAAACCAAGGACGAACGATTAATGTGGTAACCAACATCATAGTCGCGACCTCCTGATGATGGGAATAGTAATGCCCGAAACATGTTGAACCTATAAGAAGTACAATAAAATAATAAGTGGTATCTAGTTGGATTTTATTCTTCAGTTATCACAATGATGCATGGTCCAATAAACATCAAGCTCGTACAATGTTTGCACTTATTAAGAATGTGCATTTAGTTGGTAAATAAATGGTTTAAACGGAATATGAAAAACGCACGGAATGTACAGCTTTGAAACCTCGTTTAAAATGTTTTCGTCTAGCACACAATTTACTAATAATAACATAAACTGCAGTAGGCATACCGTCCTCTTTTTTAAATGGACTGCACTATTTTCTAATGCGATATGTAATTTTTTTTATTAAACCAGATACGAATACATTTGTGCTTGATTCAGAAATGTGCGACAGCTGTTTTTTCAGATGCAGCATCTCCATCCAACGCCGTTAAAACATTAAAACTGTTGAAACTTATCGGCAACATAGGAACACATGTTTGTGGATGTTGTCCCAAAGTATTCGCTAAATTTGACATTCAGAGGACCGTGCATCGTGATATATTCTTATAATAAAACCAACGAGAAGCACTAATTTCTCAAACTTATTTTTGGAATAGAAGTCTACATGTTTCGGACAGGTTTTCTGTCCATCAACAGGAGTCTAGTAAGGTATAAACATCAGCAGGTATATGTCATACATGTTATGCTGAATGCTTGCTAGCGGGATCCTGATCCCGCTAGCAAGCAGTCGGCATAACCTGTATGATACATACCTATTGCTGTTTATACAGTACTAGACTCCTGATGATGGACAGAAACCTGTCCAAAACATGTAGAGTTCTATTCCAAAAATGAATTTGAGAAATTAGTGCGTCTCGTTGGTTTTATTATAAGAATAGTCGCCAAATATTTACAGAAGCATTTCAACACAGTGACCTGAAGCGAAACTGTAGAGTGACAGAATGTCCGTTTGGCTCCCATTAATGAATCAACGAATTGGGCGTGGGGAACAGGTCATTGGCATTCGAAAAGTAACAGACTAATCTGCAAAGGACCACAGGTATTTATTTTAATGCCAACAGCAGATCGTGCTCAAAATTTCCCCTTCTATCTGCGTGTTTAAATTGACACGCAGAATCACGAGTTTCAGAATTGTTCTCAAATTTTCGCTAGTCACAGGCATTTTTTTTCCGATGAAGTTGACAGACAATTCTATTTTAAAATCTCTTTTTTCATAATTGAGTCCAGACACTACTGTCGTCTTCTCTACTTCTTCAGAACACTGACATTAATGAACTGTGATTATAAAGTCTTAAATTTCAACAACTGTAAAAAGTGAGAATGTATGTATCTTCGGCCGGTAAACCGGCTCAACCGGCAGCAAATCTGACGGATAATCTGGAGCTCTTTTTCGAATCTCAGCCGGCACATTGACTATCGAGGAACTTCAAGTCTACCTCAGTCCTTCCAGGCAAATGCCTGAACAGTACCAGATGTTAGGCCAAAAAATTATCTCTTTGTATTTTTCAATTAATTCTTCATATTCATCCTTGGTGTTTAGGTTATGGGCTGTTGACAGTATCGTTAAATAAACACAGACAGTTGGCCTATCTCAATTAAAAGCGGTAAGCTTCATGGTGTTTCCATTTTTATATTACTGTGCTTGTACTTCAGAATAACATATATCATTTTTGAGGTGCTCTCTGACACGTTTTCATGTTCAGTTAATGGCATCATCGTAAATGTATCATGATTTGTTGTTAGGTTTAGAGCTTTTGACTGTAACAAGTGTGTCATGGCACATGAGTGCATGACTGCGCAGTGCTGTAATTCTATTGTGCATAAAAATAAATGAAATAAATTTGCGCACATATATACACTTCGAAAATGTAGGTTAAAATTTTTTTAGACCCATTCTTGCTCTCATTATGCTGCCCACAAGAATAGTTTCATGCCAAGGAGTAAAGGAGATTCAAAGTATTTATCGAAACTACTCATAAAACGTGAACTTTGACAACATGATTGCTGCTAGGATAAAACTTACTATTACGTAGCATTAAGTTACAAAACTTAATTGTATTTCTTCTTGATATGAAAGAACAGCCCAATTACAAACTTGGGGCCTCAGTTTTAGCTTTCCCTTACAAATGAGATATTTCAAGAAAAAAAAAAAACAATTAAGTCACTGGCGAATAAAACTTTATCCAGACAGTTTATCTCTGACAGTTGCAGTAACGTCGCAGATCTAAAAACGACAGACAGAATACGCACGTGAGCAAGCAAATACGTATAAACTACACGCGAATACATATAGGATATATAAGACTATTTATTTTTTCCTATTCTAAAAGTTAGCTCTGTGTTTTTAGTACAGTGTCCAAATTACTTAGGATAAGGCTGGATATCCAGGCAATCGGTTTCAATTCTCGGCGGGGGTGAAATTTCATATTTACACCACTGTTTTCAGATCCGCACTGGGGGTCATACCTTCTTCTGCGGACAATGGTTTTGTTCCTTGGGTTGATGCGGGTCGGAGCCTTTAGTTCGATACTTCCTTCTTGTAGTGTTGAAGGTTAAGTAAGAGCTCCACTGCAATACACGTCACTACGAGCTGTATTCTTATTTATAGAAATTAAGCAAGGACAAATGTAATGTTTTGTTGACCGTGCATCGTGATATCCCTATAACATGAAACAGTAAGACGCGCTATTTTCTATTAATTTATTTCAATAGTGAGCCTGTATGTGTTTCGAGCAGGCTGGCTGCTCATCATCAGGAGGATAAATTCTGTATAAACAGCAATTGGTACAGTCATGCGTAATGTCGACTGGCTGTTGACAGGATCCCGATCCTGCCAACAGCCAGTCAACACAATGCATGACTATACCAGCTGCTGTTTATACAGAGTTGATCCCCCTGATGATGAGCAGCAAGCCTGCTCGAAACATGTAGAGGCTTACTACTGAAATAATTTAATAGAAAATAGTGCATCTTGTTGGTTAATACACGGATATGCAAGGACACTTTATCTTGTAGCTTATAATAAACCTCGGCTCTAAGTAGATGTGACTGATCTTCACTATCGAGCACTTTATCCCCGAAGAAAGAGCCGCTTTCGATAAAAGGCTAGGTTGGTCCCAGAACTGATCTTGACACAGTGGCAAAACAGAAGTCTGTGTCAGGCTTTAGAAATGTGGTCGTTCATCCCATAGATGGTCGTTTTATTCACGTCAAGATCTCGGAATATCCTATTAGTAAAATTTCCTTTGTGCTTAGGTAAAACATTTTTTTCGAAACTGAAGGGACACGAACGCTCCATTCTATGCTTCGGCAGGACAATTTGGCGAGTGAGTAGTTTTGCTCTGCAGCCACTTTATTCCTTGGGACAGAGTCGCTCATTATCCACTGTGTACAGTAAATTGGTAATATGAATTTCACAATAAGTCAGTATTTTTTCCACTACCACCCACTTTTACCTACATTACCATCCTTCCTTTTTCACCTATTTATTTTCCTTCCTTGGAAGGAAAAGAAGTAGGTTGACGAAGCTACCATGCTGCATCATATTGTCCCATTGCAAATTTGATTCAGCTGGCCACATTTCACAGTTGCTGTGCTGGTTATGACGTACGAAGCCGCCCAAACAATTTACTTCATAATTTCGTACAGTAAGTAATAACATCGGCCGATCCCAGCTGCCATACGTTCTAATGTGTAGGTCTGCGAACGCTCGATTGTAGGAATTATTGGTTCGAATCCCGCTGAGGTCGTGAATGTTTTTCTCTTGAGTTTCTTTTGCGTTGTGTAGGTTGCGGCCTCTGCGACGAGCTATGACTGTGTGTCTCATTTTGTGTGCTGTAGAATACTCAACATTGAGGCAGACTAGCCCCAAGTTGGGATGCTGAGAAAAAAAAAAAGGAATAGTAATAACATTGTTGCGGACGTGAATTTCCTGACGCAGAAGCATTAATAGCGCCACTTCATTTAGGGTTCTGAAATGATCTAGGGCTCTAGAGCTTAGAAGAGCATGCAACTTTGAAAAAGTTAGATTTTTTGTAAAATAAAGCAACAAGCTGGCTGCCGTGCAAATATTTTATTTAGCTTTCAGTATGATGGCGAAAATTATCGATAGATTGGAATTTCGCATGCAAAATTGTTTAACAAAATGCATCACAAGTATAGGTGGGTACATCTTAGGTTCCTGGAAAGATTTTGTTATTTTAAATATTGTTATTTTGTCTGTTCTGGTCATCGTGCACGCTGATACAAGCTCGAAATCTCGGCGTTACTGTGAAGGAGTCAGAATGATTGTGTGAGAAAATGGTGCTACTGTAGAGACTGGCTAACATTGTTCTGTTTTCGAACAACACATTCAGGATCTTGTCTGTTTCACGCACCTAAGTAAAGTGTTATGTATGAAACGTAATTGAAACTCAAGAATTAAAATCGTCACGGATCTTGCAGTTTATATTACAAATTTGATATATAAATAATTTGCATTGAGTAATAAGGTTTTCAAAATATAACATGCAGGAAAAGAAACAACAAGAACAACGACAGATATATCGTTAACAGGCGTCTCGAACCGCCAGTGTGGGTGTGCAGTGTCAAAGCAGGCTTTATTGAGTTCTGCTCAGAATTCCTTGCTTTAAAACACGAATCTGGCTGTACAGTACGCAGTTCATGGTTTTGCTTTTTTTGTCAATCTGGATGTAAGCATTGGTCCTCTTGACCACCAGATCGGTGAGGCCTGTGTTTGTTGTCATCGTTGAGATGAGAAACTTGAACGATTCGTGCTTTGCTATGGAAAGGGGTAATGAAGGGATCAAAACAGAAGAAACAACTCACGAACTTGTACTTCTAAACAGCGTTATATGCAGCCGGCGCGTTCTTTCGTAATTACAGGCAGCAATAGCAGCGGGTGGAGGGTCTTGACCAGCCGAGTCGAACACCACATGCCAGACACCAAGAGGATTTCTCAGAGTCAACAACGACTACAAATTGCCAGTCTGTCATGTATTACCTATAAAAAAGGAAGGATGTGGTTTTGTACAATGATTTGACGTCCCATAATTCACACACGCCTGAGAATTCCACAATGAAGGAAAAATATAAAAATGTGTGTGAATTAGATATTTTTTTTCACATAAAATATCAGATGAAAAGACATTAGTCTAACAGCTGAATGACTTTGAATTTAATTTGTGTATTATAAATATTCTATTTAAATTTTAAACCTGTTCAAATCCTAGACAGACTTCTCATATATAGTACTGATATTAAAGAGCCAATTGACTATTGCGAAGTTTAACTGCATTAGGAACTGTATTGTCAGTATTTTTGGAACATTATCAACAAACACCTGTGTAAACGAGCTTATTATATTTGCAATGCCTTCCCGTCTGGCGGAGTATACATTCAGGTTATAAATACTTGTCGACTCGAAGAGATTAAAGGGTTTGGATGTAATTTGCAACAGAAAAGTTTACTGAAATTTGTGGATATATGCCGTTTCCAACCTTCCACGTAATAGGCCAGCTTCTGATCAGATATTCTGAATTGATCAGGCACTGGGGAGAAACCTGGAATAAAATGTAGCAGCATATCGGCTTTTTTGATACGTGAATAAATGCTACGTCTCAGTTACGAGGGGGGTTCTGTGTAATAGTCTCATTAAGCTTGGTTGTACCTATGAAAGTAATTTGGTTAATTGAAACGTGCAACAATAAACCCGTAGTAATTTCCAATTAGGCGAACAATTGTTTGAAACACTTTTTATTCAGAATAATCTGAAAGAAAAAATATGTTTATTATCATTGCTTTTAAATTTTGCTTTCGAATCTGCCTGTGCGAAGGCCAATGCAAACAGAAGGAACTGAAACCCAGCTTCTCGGCTACGCTTATAGTGTTAACTGATTGGGCGAAAAAACTTAGGAACTTTATTAGTCACCATTAATGTGACTGGTCTTGAAAACGAAACATACGCATACGTTCATGTCTTGTCAACATAATGCAGGGTAAAATTGCAATATGAAGACATTTAATAAGTTTTTTTTAAAATAAGATAAATTCAAATATTCTTTAATGACACTAACAAATCAACATTTTATTCGCGAAAGAACTGAGATCTGATTAAAATCAGGGAATGCCTGCTACATTTCAGTCGATAATCTTTCGTCTTTCCATTTGGTGTCTAAACTAAGAACATTAAATTAGTGTAGGGGAAAGTAAACTTTGCCTGCTCTTTCATACGAGTGTGAATATTCGCCACTCACATTAAGAGTGAACGTATGCACAACGTGTTTGAGAATAAGGTCCTAAGGAAGGTACTTGTGCTTAAGATAGAGGAAGTATGAGGAGGATGGTACATACCGCATAATGAAGAGCTTCACGATCTGTACTCCAAAGAAAATGGAGTATCTTTTGGGTAATGAAATCAAGCAAAACTAGATGTTGGGTAATGTGGCACACGTGAGGGAAAACCATGCAGCATCTGTGTTTTAACAAATCATCCGGCCAGCTAAGAAATACCTTACTTTTTGTGGAACCCAAAAGTTCATTACTGTTTCTAAAACAAAAAGCCTGCCACTGCACCATATCTTGAACCACATTAATTTATTTAATATTCTGTAGTATTATTTATGTAAAACAGGTTTAATTACTATTGTCAGTCTCCGTCTGAGTGACACAGGTAGGTTTTTAGGCATTATGTGCAATCTTTATTTCCCTCATGCCTGCTGTGTTCTTAATCTATCGTGTCGATTTAAACACCTGACAGTATACTTGGCAAATATTACAAATTGCTAAATTCTGCTTTATGTAGCTTTCTCCACCTTCATGCTTGTTCCACTCTCTTGGATCCTAATATCATTATCCCCGGTACTTCTTGTCAGACACCACCATTCTCCTTTAAGCTGAAAACCAATCTTCACACCTATCCAAAGAGCAGGTACGTTTGTAGATTTGTGCAATCTAATAATTTTTTTATTTTTTTTTTTTTTGGGGGGGGGGGGATAAAATTTTGACTTAAGATGAAAGAAATAAGAAATTGTGAAAAATGTTTTATTCAGCAAGTTCGCGTTTTGTGTTAGTCGCGAAACAATGAAAAGCTGATGTTTTGCTGACCGTGCATCACAGTATATTTATCTTAGTAATCAACCAACTTGATGCACAACATTTTTGTTTTACAATAAGTTTATTTCATGCCTCTACATGTTTCGAGCACCATTTGCTCATCATCAGGAGGTCAAAATTGTATTATACAATTTTGAACTCCTGATGATGAGCACATGTGCTCGAAACATATAGAGGCATGAAATAAACTAATTGTAAAATAAAAATTTTGTGCATCAAGTTGGTTAATTACTAAGATAAATTAAAAGGCTTCTTGGATTAAAGTGTGATAAGGACGGAATAATGGCAAGGATAAGAGATATGAGCTGAAAAACAAACAACTAGATGGGAGGGATGAATTAAAACGTCTTAAACGAAGTTCCAAGGACGAGTAGTAAATTCATGTGGATCAGTCCAGAGGCCAATGATTCTTCGGCAATTTTTTGGTAGAATTCAGAAAAGGTGTGGACCAGCTTCAAAGTCTGGATTTTCTTAAGCAGTACATTTTTCTCTGCATGTTTAAGATCTCCAACTGCCAAGGAAAAGAAAGCACATTGAATTGACCAACTGATGTGTTGGCAGACACGTGGGCAGAAGAAGAAACAGTAAACGGATTTCAGAAAATAACACTATTGTGTGGCCGCATTTTTCTCCTAGATATGAAAATGACATAACTAATTGCACAAGTGAGATTTTATGTTTTTATTATTGACTTTTTCTCCGTGAGGTATGGAATATTGAAAGAGCTGTAAGTCAGTCGCCAAACCCCAACCCGTTAATAAAAAGTGTTTAGATGTATTATCTGACTTCACTCTTATACTGTACATATAGATTTCAAAAAGCTTAATATTATGTTCAAAGCATTTTTCACGCAGACAAAGCTCATAATTTTTACCCTACGATTACCGCGTTAAACGAAGAATTCCTGCAACAGCGACAACGGAACAGCAAGGTGGTTCTTTTGTTTCATTCTTAAGGCGTTGCACAAACTGTCTAATCACAATTGTAGTATTAGTTGACATGACTTCAAGCACTTCCTAATTTTATCATTGCAACTATAAAGGCATGTTAGCTTATAATCTAGAGTTATGCTTATGTTTGTTATCATACGTTTCGAGGAGTATAGGACGTAAAATTACAGGATTGATAAAGAACAGCAATCTTGAATTTGACGGAATGGAGGTACCTGGGTTGAGGCGCAATCCCATTCCTGCCGAGCGCCCATGGGATGGGCCTGTCCTTCCAGATACTCACGGGGGGAAAAATCGTTGACTCCTGAACCGATCCTCGCGAAATCAGATATTTTGGAACTTTCTTAAAATGTATTTAACGCTTTTGATTTTCTACAATTATAGGACCGTATTGAACACTAGGCATGACGACCTACCCATTTGAACCTTTTACCTACAAGTCTAGGAAAATAATGTAATATTTGCGTTTCTACAGGTACCTTGAGTTTCATCCCCGATGAAGCCAATTTATCTGAAGCAAGATGTTTTGAATAGCATTTGCAGAGAAAGTAAAACAAAATATTATATATAATACTATATAATGAACGTCATCACAATCACTTTATTATTTAAGGTAATACCAGGCTACGTGTTTCGACTAGACTTAGTCGTCCTCAGGCCTATATTAATATTTTTGTTACCAGATACTGTGCACACTTTGGTATCCCAAAGTGTGCACAGTATCTGGTAACAAAAAATGTTAATATAGGCCTGAGGATGACTAAGTCTAGTCGAAACATGTAGCCTGGTATTACCTTAAATAATAAAGTGATTGTGCTGACGTTCATTATATAATATTATATTCCGTTACAAGCATATCGTGATGCTTCCAGTCAAAAAAAATATATCCCAGGTTCTCTACGTGACCCAACTACGGGGCCAGAAGACGCCAGATTTGTTACGCTATGGGTAGAGTTCCTTATTTTGTTTGCCTCATTCTATCACGACTCTTAACCCTTTGACGCCTAACGACTCCTATAGTGGTCGTACCGCACCGCTAACCTCTAAACGTTGCATTTTATATATTTATTCAACAAATACAGGTACTGAATATT
>Ga0123357_10014424_pt1 | contig 10313 bp, 13 predicted proteins | sample TergutEmb28metaG_FD_89873 | JGI IMG/M metagenome (GOLD analysis project Ga0123357, IMG submission 89873) | Embiratermes neotenicus P4 segment gut microbial communities from Petit-Saut dam, French Guiana - Emb289 P4 | ecosystem: Host-associated > Arthropoda: Insects > Digestive system > Gut ... | reverse complement strand
GGAAACCGGCCTTCCACTGCGAGGTTGGCCAACATTATTGGCACGACCTGGTTCACATTCACGAAATTTAATGGCCCAACGATTTACTGTAGTTCTGTTAACAGTGTTCCACCATACGCAGCCTGTAAAGGGCGATGAATTTCAGATGGCGTTACGTTTTCAGCACTTAAAAATTCAGTCACCGCACGTTGCTTCAATCTCGTTGACATACCACCATAACAAGACTCCATGCTAACACGCACTGTTTTAGAACCGGTGTAGAGAAAGGAATGAAAGTTTGCACCGCTGTGCAAGAGGGTTGTGGCTACAAGGACACACTGCGCGCATCGCTACTTTGCTCCGTTGGCAAAATATTTCACTGTGTGGATTACTTACCAGCCGCCCCTCGTATTATTAAAGTTCGTGTGATACTTTGGTATGCCCATGATATGCTAGTAGCAGAACCCAAACTTTTAACAATAGAAGAGTAAAGTTCACCTTATAACCTACCATGAAGGCACAGAGGGTGAGTGGACGCAAAGCTGTGTTCTTTCTTTTATCTCCGAACTTAGTGGGGTAGGTGGTTAAGGCCATGACCTAGCTAATATAACCCCGGCAATGAGCCGGTATTCTTTTTATAGGAGGCAAGGTGGTCCTCAGAAATGGACCAGACGAGTGCGAAAAATTCGCCCTATTAGGATTCAATCCATAGAATATCCAGCCCACTGTGAGTCACTCTTCCCACTGTGGTATGCTGGCCCACAAACATTTTACATTACTAAAACTAAAGTTTGCTGTCAGGTATGGTTCTGAGACAATTCCAGAATCTTCCAAAATTGCTTTCACATCCTTCTTGAACTTCCAAATGACTATTTACCACAAAGGATTCCCACATAAATAGTGTAATAAGAATATTCCATTTCTCTTCTATGGGAGCTAAACACTTGCCCATTAAATTCTCTGAATAAATGGGGTAAAATTAATTACATCTTGCCTGAGTTTGTGGATTCTGTTCCTGGTGTTGTTGTAGACTCTAGTTTTGTTGTTGTAGACTCTACATTTATTGTTGTAGGCTCTGTTTCTGGTGTTGTACACTCTAGTTTTATTGTTGTATGCTCTGGTTCTGTTGTTATAGACTTTGCAGGTTCATAGCAAGGTGGCCATGGTGTTGCATCAGTTTCTATCCATCTTCCTTCACTTTGGCACTCCAATGTTTTCTGAGGTTTCAAGTCTGGGTCATCCATACAAAAGTAATTGACCCTTGTATTCAGAATGTATCCCCCATAACAGGATTCGTAGCCACTAGCAATATCATAGGTGAGATTTGTCTTTATGCCAGGCTCAGGACAAGGCTGTGCAGTAACTGGAACACATGGCATTCATATGACAGTTTTATCAAGATATTATAACAGGGGTGGAAATAACATAGTAACATAGTAAATCGACTTAAACCTTAAAATCTGTTAAATTTCTTATGAATATTTAAGGAGTTATTCTCAAGAAATGCACAGAAATGCTTGAAGGTTTTTATGACTTCTCTCTATGCTTGTCTCCTTTTAAACAAAGTTACAAGACTTGGAAGTTTCAGAAGTTCAGAATTTTAGTGAAGATCCACCATAACAAATTTTATGAAAATTTTGTAATACGAATTACAAGTAGTATTTTGCGAATGATCAAACACAAACGAAATTTTGTTAAGTGCTCTGCACCATTGTCAATGTGTCGAAATGCCAATTCTGTTGTAGGTATTTTGTCAATCTCTCTTTCATACCACTTACAAAATGGGGAAACCTGAACGAAATTACTAAATATTCTGTAAACTCTGCCAGCGTATTTAAATTACCAGGAATATGAAGATGAAGCCAAAAGATTACATACTTAATTACTTAACGGAGCAGAGTCCTTCTTGAGAAGCTAATCAGTTCTTAGCTAGTCAAGAAATTCTCCGCATTTCATGGAACCCGAAAGTTTGTTACCGCATTCAAAAGTGCCCTCAACCTGCCTCTATTCTGAGCCAGATTGATCCAGTCCTTGCCCTCACATCCCACTTCCTGAAGATACATTTTAATATTATCATCCCATCTATGCCTGGGTCTCAAAATTAGACTCTTTCCCTCATTTTTCAACACCAAAACCCCGTATAAACCTCTCCTCTCACCTGTATGAGCTACATGCCCTGCCCATCTCATTCTTCTCCATTTCATCACACAAACAGAATTGGGTGAGGAGTACAGATCATTAAGCTTCTCATTATGTAGTTTTTTCCACTCCTCTGTTACTTCATCCCTCTTAGGCCCAAATATTCTCCTCAACACCTTATTCTCAAACACCTTCAGCATAAGTTCCTCCCTCAGTGTGAATGACCAAATTTCACACCCATAAAAAACAACACTTAAAATTATAGTTCAGTATATCTTAATCTTTAAATTTTTGGATAGCAAGCTGGAAGACAAAAGATTATGCGCCGAATGAAAGCAGGTATTCCCTGACTTCAATCTGCTTGTAATTTCTCTTGAATAGAATTTTGATTCGTTCAGTTTTTCCAAACATTTGAAATCTTCCACCCTCTCAAAGGAGCTATTATCAAACTCTTTATTTTGACTTCGTCCTGCAACCTGATCTCAAGACATGACCAAATACTTAGTTTTAACAGCATTCACTTCTAGACCAATCTCCCTGCTACTGACTAACAAAACTTCTGTTTGAAGAGTCGAGAGGAAAGGTTCCTCCATCTAGCCAAAATACTGTAGAAGTCTGTAAATAATTCACCCTCCTCATCCTGTACTATATTAGTTCTAAGTTGGATACCCTCCCTAAAATCATTGATGCCCTGTACAAGTGTCTGATGTTTTTAATCTTAATGTTAGTTGAAAGTTCACAAATTTTAGCTTTCAGATGTTGCTTCTTTTTTTCTGAAAGGTACTAGCTTCATGTCTTACATGGTTTAGATTATATACAATGTTTTGGTTTGAATCCTATAACCACTGCATTTTAGTATGCTTCCTTTTACCTAAATAATGTAAAAATTTTCATCAAACCATAGTTTAGGCTGCTTCAATTCATACAAAACTAGACTCTTTGTAGCTGAGATTTTAATATTTTCTTCAATGTTTTCCCAAGCCCTATTTATGTCCTTGCTATCACCTAAGTCCTCCAAAGCTGCAAACTTGTCTGAGATCTCAATCACATACTATTTCCTAACCTCCAGCTCATTTAGGGTTCTGCGATTAAATCTTTCCGCTTCAATCTTATGTGCTACTTGTTTACCTACTGTCAATCATTTCCTAATTTTTGCCGCCACCAGACAGTAATCAGTATTACAGTCAGCTACCCTGAAACTTCGTACACTGATTATACTCAAATGCCATCTCCTATCTGTCAATATGTGATCAATCTGTTTGTGATTCGTCCCATCAGGAGAGTTCTAGGTGTACTTATAAATGTTTCAGTGTGGGAATTTCGTGCTATTGACAAATAGATTTTTTGATGTGGCGAAGTTGACTATTCTAACACTATTACCATTACTATCCTCATGTAGACTCTCATTCCCAATTGTTGGTTTGAAAATATTCTCTCTCCCCACTTTTGCATTAAAATCTCCTAATAGAATTTTCGTGTGGTACTTAGGAAAATGATAAAAAAAGCCTTCTCTAATTCCTCATAGAAACTGTCTATGGAATCATCACTTTTCTCCTCACTTGGTGCATGCACATTCAGAACAATGATATTAAACCAACGACCTCTCAGAACTATATATGACACCCTATTGCTAACAAACTCGACTCTCTTAACTGCTGATACTATACTGTGCCTGTTCCCAACTGATGATTTTCGTTTCCTTTTTGGTAGTTAAAATTTAATCCCCAGCTCTTACAGTGTCCCCTTGTCCCACCCAACCTCTTGTAAAACCACTAAATCTAATTTACTCCTTGCTAAATCCCTGGCTACTGTTGTAAGTGAACCTTTCCTGTACTGGCTCCTGACATTTCAAGTAACAAATTTCATGTCCCTTTTCCCTTGCTTAGGTCATTCATGACTATCAGTCAAAGTCCGAGTTTTTCTGTGTAAACGGTTCGTAAAAGGATACATTTTTACGGTGAGTTGTTAACAACTCGCTCAACCCCCAAGCTGGAGGATAACCCCTTATCTGCTGACCGCGACTGCTTATTCAATACATTCACAGCTACCCTCCATATTGGAGGCCGTACCTACACCTGCAAGTGGATGACGGGCCATGTTGTGGTGACAGGGACCCAATTATCATCGGAAGCAAAAGAATTACTTCAAATATTCTGGATGCAGTTCAAAATATCACCCTTAAAATCTTCTTTTTAATTACATGATTGAATTTCAGTTTATCTGAACTTTATATTTAGATATTTGAAGGAAACGCTAATTCATTTAATTAAATACTTTAATTTATTCTGACCTTTTTGCTTATATACCATAATGAAAAATATATCTCCATGGACAAAATTCATCACATTTTTAAGGTTTACATTTCAGTATATATACTTCTTTACGAGTTTCGGTCTTTTAATCATCGCCTTCATTAAGTATAAGCAGTTCTTCTTTGCCAGAGACATTTGAATGTCTACAATAAAGTAATAATCAGCCATTACAAAAAAATGTAGGCCTAAACATATGCAACACAACTGTGCAAAGATGAAAATGCTTTCAATTATTCAGAAACAATAATTATGTACAGAATACAATCCTAAAATTTTATAATACAGAATAACTTCTAAATGACTTTGATTACATTTTTGTATTCCTCCGGTGCTCAAATCTGAGCAAGGAAAAGAGATTTATTCCTTCTTCAAGACATTAAGTTTGGCTGTTGCCCAACTGGCCTTCTATTCAATGGGTAAAGGCAGATTTTCCCCAGGGGTAAATCAGCCATGGCTTACGCCTGAAAATTCACCTTAATATTGCTGAAGTTGGGAATCAGTGGATCTGTGGCTTCACTCACCCTCTATGCCCTCATAGCCTGAATGGAGACAACTTGACCTTGTTTTATTTGCATATTAATTGTAGCATTAGCTCTGTCATTCTAGCAATGTTAGCATGCTTTCAACAAAGTTTAGTGTTATTTTCTGGCAAAGAGTGTCAATCTATTGAGTATAAGGTAGTTTTACAAGCTCCTAAAATTTACTTTGTAGTGCCTAACCTCAAGTGTCTGGTGACAGCATATTGTTTGTTGTAAACCAAATGCAAAATACAATAAACTCTTCATTTAGTTGTCTCATATTTTTGTTAAGAGCCTAAAAATGTATGATGAGTACACATATATTTAATGTAATGTCAGTTGGTATGTATAGTGCTTTATATTTCAATAGGATTTCAAATTATTAATGATAAATGGAGAATTTTAGCCTTTTTCCTCCTCTAGAGTTTTATCCACCGTGTATTGTAATGTTGACAAGGAAAATAACCGCATGCCAGGCAAAAAATTAATACAGCTGTTAGAACCTTTTTAAAACAGACATAAGGAAATATTCTTCGCTCTCTCTCTCTCTCTTTTTTTGTGTTTGTTTGTTTGTTTCTCAATCACAAGTAAATGTCTTAGGTAGTCCAATTTTAGTGTAGCATTGAATAACCTAACATTGTACTCTACAAATAATCTTTTACTGGTTTTAAATGAGCAATGAAGTGATGGACATGGCATTCTATGGTACATTGTATGGTGTATTAATAATTTTTATTTTATCTTTCTTGAGTTATAAGTTAATTTTATGTGACAAGTTTCTTGACACACTGCCTGCCTGCCTGCCTTAGTGGTGACTGATTGACTAACTAGTCAAGCAACCAGCTCAGTAGGTAAGTAAATAAATAAATACAAAAAATATAAATAAATAAATAGCCAAGTAACTGACTGACTGACTGGCTGGCTGGCTGGCTGGTCACTTGACTGTCTTACAGACTGAGTGAATGATTGACTGACTAACTAACTAATTGACTGTCTCTGACTGATGACTGACTAACTAAATAACTTACTGATACTTTGGAGCAGAGTCCTTCTTGAGAAGCTAACAGATCCCCAGCCAGCCAGTAATTCCCCATATATTCAAAACCTGAAATTTCGTTACTGTTTCTGAAGGACCTGCCACTTGTGCCTGTCCTGAGCAACATCATTTGAGTCCATACACCCATCCTACTTTTCAAAGATCCACTTTAATATTAAACACTCATATTTGCATAGGCCTTCAAAGTGGTTTCTTTCCCTCTCGTTTCCCTTTAAAAATCCTGCATGCAGCTCTTCTCTCTCCTGTATGCATCACACACCCCATCCATTTATCCTCCTTGAATTGATAACCAAAATAATTAATGTTTGGTGAGGAGTATGAAACAAAATCTCCTCATTTCCTTGATGCAGCACAGTGGTTAAAATGTCAAGAAAAGTGGGCAGAACCACAGATATAGGAATTTACTTACCTGTTGGTTTCATTCTAAAAATAGATATACTGAACTCTTCTACCCATAACTGCCAAGACATCCAGGAGTCCATTGGGACCTTCAGAACCTGAAACATGTCCACTGCTAGTTAATACAAATCATTATTATTACCTACTGGTAATGAACAGAAATTTGATGATCTAGTAAAGTAATATGCACTGTAGTAATTATGAAATTTGGAATCTTTTATTGTCTATGCATAACTTTTTCATATTTTCTCTGTCTGAAACCTTAAGCAAGTATTTCAGGCTATTAGTTTAAGTAGTCCATTTCTTTGTCCCCAGCATGTACGTGTATACTGTGCAAAGAAGACAAATCCATAATGAATCAAGATTCCCTCACAAATTCCACAGTTCTAAAGAGTAGGAATGATGAATCAACTTTGAAATTATGCTGGGATGCTTGAGCATTTGGTTCCATTACCACCACCAAAAGTACTGCTATTGCTGCTACTACTACTACTACTACTACTATTACTACTGCTGCTGCTGTTACTTTTGCTACTACTGACATTGATGCTGCTGATAATTCTAATACTGTTAATTATGCTATTGCTGTTAGTTACTAACACTATATCTGTTACTACTAATACTACTACTACTACTACTACTACTACTACTACTGAGAACTACTACTGCTAATAATGATGGTGGTGGTGGTGATGATGATGATGATGATAATAATAATAATAGTCTGAATGTTTTGAAATGGTTCCAATTTCCTCTATTATTAGTGGTATCACTGTTTTTATACTACACATGCTCTGAATTTCTCTTGCAAGGTGTTTATATTGTAGAATCTTCCCAGGTTCTTTCTTAATTACATTTCTGTCTCTTGAAATTGCAACGTCTAATAACAGAATGGTCCTTGTTCATTATCATGGATTATGGTGTCTGGTTTATAGTTAAAGATGGTTCTGCCAGTTTGCACTTGTTGATCCCCTACATTCATGATGTGTTTGGTCTAATTTTGATACAAGGTCATACCAGTGCACATTGTCTAATTTTACCCGTATTTCCTTGCTTATGTTAGAGTGTAGATAAGCATTATTATTTCTTTATTTCTTCATGTATTGTTCTTTTGCCAGTAATGGGCATGTTGATATAATGTGTTCTACTGTTTCATCAATCGTTTTCAGAGTCTGCATATGCTATTTGTTTCTGTTTGTAATATCTTAGTTGCATAAATTTTGTTTGTAATGCCTGATTATGTGTTCCTATTATTTCGCTTACAGTTTGTCCTTTCAAATCTCTCCTTGACAGCTATAGGAACTTGCCTTCTTTGATAATAAGTGCTCTATGGTTACTGCAAATATTCTGTCTATTTCATTTTTCCATTTTTGCTTTAACCCTTTGACACCTAACAACCCCTATAGTAATCGTACCGCACCGCTAAACTCTAAACGTTGCATTTTATATATTTATTCAACAAATATAGGTACAGAATATTTTAAACATGGTATACACTCTCCATTTTTTTTTCTCTTCAAAATGCAGTTTGTTTCATAATTCTAACGTATTTGGTTCCTGTGTTATTCACATTTTATATACAGAGTGTGCTAAAATTTAAAAAAATAATTCTGGCCCCAAAAGGTTAAGAACTATGCTAATCTTGCTTTTATGTGTTAAATCCCTTTTATTTTTAGTTTCACTGTTCTCACTTGATTGGTATAATTCTTTAGTAGCTTTTGCTGTTGTTTTTAATTGTTGAATTCACATGTGGTTGAAATAATGACATAATAAAAACAGCAAAAATAAGGCCCATTTTCAAAATGAGTGATAGATATGACAGTAATAATTACAGACCTATATCCACTCAACCAATTTCTCAAAAATTTTAGAAAAGATTATTTATAATAGATTAATACTTTTTATAAATAAACATAATATATTAAAATATGCTCAGCACGGTGTTACAGATAATAAGTCGCCTGAAATGGCCAGTCAGATTTTTATTGAAAACATTCAGGAATCCGTGGACAAACACCCATATATTTTAGGTTTATTTTTTGATCTCACTAACGCATAAATCATGAAATATTATTTAACAGATTGGAGTATTATGGAACAAGAGGGACTATGAAGAGAGGAATAGTATCTTATCTTTTGTATCAGTCGCAATTTGTTAAAATATTCAAAGCTCATAACACAAGAAGAAACCAAAGTTATATACGTCTTAATGTAAGGAAATAAAACACGGAGTCCCTCAGGGATCAGTTTTTGGGCTCCTTTTGTTTTTATTATATGTAAATGATTTACCTGTATACATCCAGGATGAAAAATTGGTCCTCACATTAATTTACTTATTATAAGCAAAAATATTGATGCTGTACAGGCAAGGCTAAATAGAGTAATAAAACAGTATGAAATTTTGTTCTCAAATAATAGCCTTATCATTAATAATGATAAAACAAATGCAGTGCTATTTCACATGAACAAAACTTTAAACTAAGATAGTTTTTAAAAATGTAGCAAGCAGTTACACATCTGAAGTTAAGTTCTTAGGAAGTAATATCTCAAATTTTCTAAAATAGAATACCTACATTCAGTTTTTATGTTCAAAGTTAAACAAGGTATCCTATATGATCTCATTGCTGAGAGGTGACTTAAGCTTATTTATGTTAAGCAATATATATATTACAAAATTTCAAACTTTAACAAGGTATGGTATAATTTTATGGGGTTGTGATAGACATAGTGTAAAGGTATTGAAAATTCAAAAAAGGGTTCTTCGTTCAATTAAAGGGCTGCATAAAAGAAAATCTTGTGGGCCAATTTTTAAATAGCTAAATTTTCTCAAAGTTACTGCATTATATATCTTTGGGGTATTGATGTACATGAAGAAAACACATGCATTTAAGAAGGAATTCACACCTATAAGAATCCAAACACAAGATGAAAATGAGATTTCCATGTTCCAATCTGTAATACATCATTCTTCTAAAGGAGTATGATGAACATGGGAATTAGATTGTACAACAAAATGCCAACTAGAATAAAGCAGTTTAATGAAACCCTAAATGCCTTAAATAGTAAATTAACAGTAGGTGGTATTTTTTTTATCTTGAAAAGGCCTTTGACTGCTTAAATCACAGTATTCTGCTGTCAAAACTACAATTTTATGGTGTTAATGGCAAAGCCTACACATGGTTTGAATCATACCTAATTAACAGACATATGAGAGTTCAAATCTTCAATGTAGGACTGAATCAAACAAGTCCTTCTGCATGGGGAAAAATAACTGATGGTGTCCCTCAGGGTTCGGTCTTAGGTCCACTGCAGTTCCTCATATATGTCAATGACTTGCCCAAACCCGAAAATGATAAAACTGTACCCATATTGTTCGCCGATAATACAAGTATAATAGTAAAAATTCTAATTCGAAAGATTTTCAAATCAATATGGTCACAGCTTTTCACAGTGTAAATAAATGGTTTAAAGTAAATCTACTTTCTATAAACATTGAAAAAACTCATTACATTCAATTTAAGACCAAAAACAAGCCCATGTATGATATAAACATTGTTTGTAATGATAACATAATAACAACTCTTCCTCAAACTAAATTTCTGGGCATATATATATACACAATACAATAAACTGGGTTGCCACATTGAATATATTATCCCAATACTAAGTTCAACTTGTTACGTGATGAGGAGTATTAGACCATTTATGTCCCTCAATACTTTGAAAATTGTTTACTATTCTTATTTTAATGCAGTTATAAGTTATGGCTTACCTCCCTGGGGCAACTCACCCCATGCTTTGAAAATATTTAGAATGCAAAAAAGAATAATCAGAATTATGATGGGTTATAAAAATAAGATTTCATGTAGGAATCTGTTTAGAAGGTTGGAAATTTTACCCTTTGTATCT
>Ga0123357_10014423_pt1 | contig 10313 bp, 6 predicted proteins | sample TergutEmb28metaG_FD_89873 | JGI IMG/M metagenome (GOLD analysis project Ga0123357, IMG submission 89873) | Embiratermes neotenicus P4 segment gut microbial communities from Petit-Saut dam, French Guiana - Emb289 P4 | ecosystem: Host-associated > Arthropoda: Insects > Digestive system > Gut ... | reverse complement strand
TAACAATTTATTAGTAATTTCAATCAGCTTAACATGTTTCGGGCGATTATTTCGCCCATCCTCAGGAGCACTAGACTGTGTTTACAGCTTGTGGTATAAATGCACCGAAGAAGCTGCCAGCAGGCAGCTTCTTCGGCGCATTTATACCACAAGCTGTAAACACAGTCTAGTGCTCCTGAGGATGGGCGAAATAATCGCCCGAAACATGTTAAGCTGATTGAAATTACTAATAAATTGTTATTGTTGCATCTAGTTGGTTGTTTATACTACAGCACAGCACCACTTACATTTTAAGAATGAACTCGGAATCTATCCACTTCATATGACGAAGTACAAATAAGAGAACATTCTTTCATAATTTAACATTGCAGTGTTTCAGCTAAGATTAAGTATCCATTAATATTCACCAATCCGATAAGAGCGATTGTCTTTGGTCTCTGTGAATTTCTTCCGCCTTGCACGGCTGTTTATTTTCTACCTGCCCACAACCATACAACTTCTGAGTGTTCATTATCCTTAGAATAAGGATAATTCTTATAATGGATGGACGACACGTGTAAATGATGAATCACATTAATATTGCTGCATAAGAGAGGCAATATGAACTAAGGATAACGCTAAGAATTCATCGCATTTAGCCTAGGTGTATATTATTCACGCGGATTCGAATTAACTGTTCTGCACATATGAACTCTGGGAACAACACTTCATCTTCGAACATCAGCCGTAAGAAGTCTAAATATTATTTTCTCTTTGTGGCACGATTCGCGACTACAAGTCTGGAAATTTCGTCTTTAAACCTCCTGACAGCAGTGAACTTCATTCGTGCAAAAGAGGCATGTCCGGGTGAAAAGAACATATGGGAATGCCGCATGGGATAAGAATTGCTATTGCGTGTTCTCTCAGCCTTTACTGCACTAAATACGTAACGTACAAACAACATTAAACTTAATCACGTTACGAAAAGGAGGATAATTTCTTAATCCGAGAATTTACTGTCAACCAGCCATGACTCTGCTGTATAAAATCGTGACACTGATACTGTAAATGGCGCAAAACTGTGGAATAATGAGTTCATACATGCACATACACATACACACACATATATAGTGTATGTACGTATACGTGTGCGTGTGAGAGTACGCGCGATCGCGACTGATGCATATGCCGGTTAAATATCCGTGGGACCGTGATATCTGAGACTGACCTTTTGATTTAGGTTGAAGTACAACTGCCATATTCACTTACAGTTCACATACATAACAGTTATCAACACAGCACTACACATTAACAAATTATCTGCTGTATAAATGTATACATGAACAAACTAATTTCATGTTGTCATTACACTGCTCTACAACTGAAGCAGTGACTTCTATTACATTTTGTACGTATAGGTACAGCAAATAGCAACTAGTTTCAACTGCTAGAGTGTCACGTGTTTCATGATTTACAGGAGAAAACACGTTTAATTCATTCAGGTAATGCTTGGATTGTTCCTAAAATAGTCGTCGTAACGAAATTACTTGAATTGACACACTGACACAGAGACAGATATTACAATTTATGTGTTATATTCTCACTGTTACATATGTTACTTAATCAATACTGCTTTACGACAAGTTTCGGCTTCTTCCGCCTAACACTTGCCGCAGTTTTTATTACGTAAACTCTAGTTCTGCAAGCCCACTTCTTCTCTCTACAATTAGTTACTGATTGCCCACTCGTCACAAGTAAAAGTATTCCAATGAAATACTGCCATCAACTGCGAAGACAATAACTGTAGGAGCGGCAGTAATAATAGGAAACATTATTATTTGTAGTAGTAGTAGCAGCAGCAGTAGCAGCAGCAGCAGTAGTACTAATAATAGTAAAGTATAACTACTACCAGTAGTAGTAGTAGTAGTACAGTAGTACTAGTAGTATTAGTAGTAGAATTAGTAGAACACTAGTATTGAACTCTAACATGAAGGAAAGCATCACGCAGAGACATACGCGATAATAAAATATGTTGATAAATTAATTACATATAGGTACATTTTTACTACTTCCCATAATCATTAACAACAACAAAAAAACAACACCGACGACGATGACAAAGAGTTGCTTTTAGTAGTGTGAGAAATGGTGGGACACACTTCATTCATCTATCACAAAAGAAAAACCGTCAAGTGGAATCTGAAATTCGAAACGTCATGGGATAAACATCCGTTTTAGTGGACTTCTTTTTCTCTGAGATTAATTTTGTTGTATGTTGACCACATACTAAGGAAAATATATTTGAATATATCCAAGACTAAAAGTAAAATAAATATTACAGACCGGTCGGCTTTCATCTTTTAAAATTTGAAACCACGAGGATCTTTAATTATCTTCACATCTTTTAGTACCAGTAAGACATTTAATAATGGTGTATTAACAGCCAGATGAACGTGATTTGAAGAAACAGAGTGCATTTCTCCAATCAGATTGATGAAGCAGAAAAGAGGTTGCTAAACGGAATCTGGCAGCTTAATAAACTTGCCAAAGGGATTGCTTATTACTGAGCAGCATTTCAAGCAGATTGAGTCGGTCATTCTCTCTCTCTGTTTCCAAGTTATTCGCAGTTAAATGTCCAGTAGAATGAGCTTAATGACGTTTTAGATTGTTCAAGCCCAGACCGCCGCCACTGCGTTTGAGCATAGAAGTTAGGAACCTGTGAAGTGTCCATTCTGATTCCAATCTACTTGAAGTTAGTACTACGCCGCGTCCCAGATAACTTGGACTGGTGTAGGTTAGAGTCTTCGTCAGCCGATCATGTCTAGGAAGAGGCAATATTAGTTTGTGGGTAACACTAAGAAGAGATGCCTAATGTAATTCTCGAGCGAAGTTTGAAAAGTTATATCAGAGGTACTAAAAGCAGTTAACTTGCATATTGCTTCCTTCTAGGACTGCTTGTCATATAGCCTGGTAGAAATGTCCCTATGTCTGTCTGTCGTTTCCGCACAGGAATTCCAATACCTTGCTGAAGGAAGCAACACGATTCTATGAAAAACCTTTATTTTTTTGACACAGCTTCACATTCCCTAAGGCACAAACTTTTAAGGTTTAAAGAAGCAACTGCTCATTTACTGGTTATATATAGGCTGTATGTTCTCATTAGTACTTATTTTATATAATATATATTATTTTATACGCAATATATCATGGAAAATATATAAAGTAAGTTATTTTTCACACCACTGAGTACCACTCGTACTTTGTAATAAGAAGACCTCAAATTCATTCTCTTTGAGAAGGAACTTAATGTGGTATTCCTAAGTTCATCCAGATACATGAGGCTATATTAGCTTAAAGTAGATTAAATCAGGGACCCTGCACGTCTTTTTTTTTGTTTATGGTTTTATGGCCATCTTATTTATAGTTTTATGGCCATCTTATTCTTCCGATGCTATGTTACCCACTCAATAAAAGAATTATCGTTAACCGAAATAGGAGCAGGAAAGCATTGGAAAAACTCAGCTATGTAACTGGTTACTGAAGCAAAACTTTCGAAATATTTTCTAAGAGCTAAGAAATGTATAACCTTCTTTTTGTAAATAAATTCCTATGTGTGTACTACTGTTGTGCGAAAGAATACTGTGCCCTTCACACAATAATTGCAATTTCTGAATTAACTTAAACTCTAAATTTATATATCGAATATGGAGAAGTCATAAAATCCAAAGCAACTACCTTACTATTTAAAAATCTGACATGTGTATGATAGTAAGTTTCGGGACACGAAGAAGTATATTTATTAACATATCCCGTCAGCGACTTCATGCTTTTATATTCGAAGGCTTACGTCTACACTACCTCAACGAAATTAGGAGAATATATATATATATATATTTTTTAATTTTATTAGTATCAGAATGTTACGGATACTACGTAGGTTATTCAGAATGTAAGTACCGTCTGCGCATATCTCTCGCGCATCCTCAAGACTGTCACTTTGCTCATGTGCAGTGACTTCCTCTATCAATTGAGAAGACACAGACGCCATTTCGTGAAATTCGTCTTATTTTTATGTTTGTTCCTGTGCGTTAAACCTGTTTAAGACAATTGAAGGGGCCGCCGACTGTGAAATACTGTCTGTAATTCGTTTTTTGAACGCTAGGAATGTACTACTAAGTCAGATTCATCACCAGATGGGTTCGGATGTTCAATGAAGGACGAGAGAACGTTCACGATGAGGCGCGAAGTGGGCGTCCATCTTTGGTGAACGATGATTTGGTGCGTAAGGTTAAAGAAGCAGTGCGTGACGACAGACGTTTCACGATTGCTGATCTGTCACTGCACTTTTCTCACATTTCAAGGACTCTACTCTATGACATTGTCAGTAGTGGCTAACATCGCAGGCGGCCGCACTCCATGAGTAGTGTATACAAAACCTTGTGCCCCGCTACGATAAGTGCCTAAATAATGGCGGCGAATATGTGGGAAAATAGTTTGAAGAATGTAGAATCTGATAACAATAAAATTTTATACGAAACCTTGATTCGGTTTTTTATAGCGAAACGGTACTTACTTTCTGAATAAGCCTCGTATTAATGTTGTATGAAGAGCACAGTTGTGATTTGTTCGAGAAAAGAAATCATACTGCAAAATTCTGCGACACAAAGAAACTACATAGCTAACGGAAATATAACTAAATATCGCTTACTGAAAATCCGTTACAGTTGCCATTGTTAGTGCGTGTTGTTTAACAAGGTTTTTTTTGTTGATGAAAAATAGCGTTTGGCCCCAGTTCAAACTAAGTTCAGCTTGTTAATACAGATGAATTTACTTGACATGTTCCAAAACCACGTCCCTTAAAAAAAGAACTGAACAGAACCCACACGTTTGCTCGTGCCAGAAAAACTTCAGAATATCCAAAGCCTGCAGCTTCTTTGTGCCACTGATATTATTCGGATTGTACGTTTAGAAATATACATGGCCGTTTAAACGAACTGCCATGACGCTGAAAAAAGTGTCACCTGTAGGACACTTCCTTCTGGTAGGGCTATGTGAAGTTTATACAGACGACAGTAATTGTATGCGGTAATAGACCATAAGAAAGAAATTTCTTATAATTGTCTTCATCCTTCTCTGCTTTATGAATTAACCTGTTCAGGATTCCACATTTTCGACCAATTATATTTCCTTTAATTATAGCTTCATGATTGAATTTCACCCAATGTGATTTTCACAATCCATAATTTTTGTAATTACATGAATTAAATGATAAAAGTGATAGCCAAAATTCGTAAAGTATCCTGCTACGTTTTACCGTCTACTAAGACTTTTAATATGTAGATCTGATCATCTATCAATGCAGAGCAGCATAGATCCTTTGTCACGGAAATTGGTGTACAGCAAGTAGTGTAACTGTAAAATTGCGAGTATTCATAAAACTTTAAAGCACTAAACGCAAACGAATGTAAGCTGTTACTACAGCAACAAGATGATGATGATTATTTTGATGATGATAATAATAATAATAATAAGCCATTATCACAATGAACTTTTTAAAATAATTAATCGTTAATGATCTCCGTACTAATACTTAGTAACTTTAGTGTAATTTAGTCAATATTTGAGCGTTTGTAGCCGTTTGGCTTCGCTGAAATGCAATGATCAGCGCTCAGTCAGCAGGAAGCAGTACCAGCTAACAGAAATGTGCGTCATTGTCTTTATACCACTTCCTAAGTTCACAGAAATTGTCAGAGGATACAGTCGACCACTTTTGAAAATAAGCACTTCAGTGTTAACAAGACAGACAATGTACGTATAACGTAATATTGAGGTGCGTTCGTGTAACTAATATTGCCATGGAAAAGAAATAAGTATTACGTATTTTGAGTACGTGTCTGTAGCCTTACGTATCCAGCATGCAATGGACATGCGCTCTGTTGACATCTGTGATCTGTTTGGCTCTACAATAATCTACATTATTCCATAAACTGCTCGATTTTCACAAAAAAAGAAATTTAGTGACATAAAATGTGTGTTTCTTTTCTGTAGAACGTTTGTCTGGAATATTTATCATTTTAGAAAGAATTAAGCGAGATTTGATCAAAAATGTTTATTATTCTTCATGTAAAGTTACCGTTATTCTCGTCAGTTATTAACGAGTTTTGAACATTCTCGACAGATTTTCGAAAAATATTCAAATATCAAATTTCATAAAAAGCCGTCTAGTCGGACCCAAGTTGTTACACGCGAACAGGCATGACGAAGCTAACAGTTGCTCTTCGCAATTTTGCGAACGCGCCTAACAACTGCCCAAATTACATTATGCTGCTTTGTCCTTCGAAACGATGTAAACACCGTCAATATACATGTAACTTTTAGTGTAATATCTTAATGTAGTCACATGTATCACCATTTAAGTACATTTAGTCATCATTTAAGGTCTCTAAACTTATCCTTTCAAGCAAGCATGACATTTAAAATACATTTGTCTATGGAATTTAAACTAACATATAGTGAAGTTTCTAACAATTTCCCTGTTATGATATCGATTACTTTTTCTGAGGCCTGGTTCTAAGATATTTCACATAATGTGTTGCTTTTGTAGGTCCTAAGACAGTCTGAGATAATATTCAATTAACTGGTTCTGTAAATAGATTTAACGAATTATCCTACTTCAACTTCAGATTTAGAACCACGCAGTGCAGCCCCTTCGACCAAGCACTGGCAGGGCCTTATGGAACGTTATTAGTTAGACCTTCGATCATTCTATACTGCTACATAGTGGTGGGTGACGTGGCGTCAGAAATCGATTTTTGGAACCGTCTCCATTACCTCTTTTTGCTGGATACCAGGAAATGGATGTGTTATGTCTCGTTTGCTGTCAAGTTCAATTTCTCCAAGTTATATATGGGAGCTCGAGTTGACACCAAATTGATAAATTCAACGCTCCTTTCTCCATCCGGTGTGTGGTAGCATTGAGTACCGTGTAAGTGTATCTTGATGACGCATCTAGGTTTTTACTTCGTTCATACAGACATATTTTAAAAAGCAAAGCCAATAGGAATAGTTTGTTGAATACCCAGCATACACGCAAATAACTAACTTGCAGGATTATAATCCGTCTTGAGAGACACATGTTTCTTCGAATATAAAGAACGTTCTTTGTCTTTTCTTGAATCCGAAAGTACATTAAAACGTCCAGCACGCGTCGCCGATGCGCACTGTCCTGATACCAGCACACACAACCCACGCATTCACACGCTGTTCCCGAGCCACGTATAATAAGACTTTGCGCGCACAGTACTGTTATTCCTGACAGCCGGCTAAGAATTCTTCCAGTTCCACGACACGCAGACACATGATTCTTACATTGGCAAATGTGATATAAAATATTATCATTTTCTTTCAAACACTAAAATATTTGTGGCTCTCACGGGAAAGACTGTGAGGATTGGAGTCTTATGGTATGTAACTGCATGTAGTCTGGTAAAATAATTACCGACATTTCTATAATTTTATGCTGTCAACAAACCAGTAACTTATGTGTAATATGGAGAGGATGGTATCATATGAGGTTAATGCCTTTAAAATGGCGCCGTCAGGAACAAGTATGTGATGTCCGATGCAAATTGCAGTACAAATTACTCTGAAAACTCTGATCATAACCACGTACATAATTAAGTCCGTTTAATTTTAAAACTTCATTCCAATTTTCACTTTGAATTATAAACAGAGTGACTGAAGCATGCCAATTTATAATGATGAGGTACTGCCTCAACACTATTTGGTCTTCTCGTTTTCTTCCTACTGTTGGAAGCCCTGCATTTCAGTTTTGGACATACTGGCATAGTGTGGGTAATTATATATTTAATGGCTTTGCTTTTCTGTCCAGTTATGTGCTGTACCGCGACACAAGTACATTAAAACATATACATTTTCCTCTGAACTCATTCATAAAATATCAGGACTGATAGGTCTGTGCTTTGCACTGGACTCAAGAAGTTCGATAGTCACGTTTTGCAGAAAATGTGGCAAAAATTTACTTTCTTGAAAGTTCATCTATCCCCCTTCCCACAGAATGACTGAATCACTCTCAATAAGGAAAGATAAAATTACATCAAGTAAAACGTTATTTTAAAAATAAAGGATCTAATATAGATTTTAATGTTGATGATAACTAATTAAATATGTATTGTATTAAACACAACTGCAGTGGTATCATTTACAAGAATATAAATTCCAGAGTGGACAACCTCACACCCCAGAAAACAATAATATCTGAATAAAATTTGTTTTGATATCACCTCTGCAAAGAGGAAGAGAAGCGAAGTTTGAACACAACCTGAGAGATAAGAAAATTGCATATAACAATTTGGTCAAGATAGCCACAGGAACGACAACTTAGGAGACCAAAGTGCAGGTGGAAAAATACTTAACTTTACCTTACAATAGTTTGTAAAAATTGTACTGCATTAATTTTGTTCGGGATATGTTCCAACTATGAAGTCTTATTAACACGGTTCAGTAAGGACCTGGAAAAATTTGAACTGTAAAAGTGTTGTCTCGCGAAGGTAACAAGATATTTTTTAGTATAAATGGCTCACATAATAGTAGAAAACTTCTGTAGTGCTGTTCATCATTTTTATCATTTACATGCACCTTCTTTAATAATATCAGCTACACCAAACGCTGTTTGCACTTTTAAATTTCGAACACTGATATATGTCCTCACCGGCGTTTTATACATTACCTTTGTCCGTATATATTACTTTACTAACATTACAAAGTTGCACTGAGTACTGAAACCACACATATAACCACTTTTACCCTGGTGATGGATTTTTGGTCATTTAATTACCTGTCGGCCGTTTTGACTAATCTAGTTCACACCGTGCAACGTACGAAACTCAAGTATTACAATGCCAAAAATATACAGTATTATCTCAGATGGAAAAGACACTGCTACAAGCAAACGAAGTTTTACTTAACACACAAAAAGAGACACATACCCTAACATTTGTGACTGTGTTCTACACTGTGTAACATTATGTTGCACGACTGGGTAACTTACTTACTTACTTACTTACTCCATGGTGCAGAATCTTTCTTGAGAAGCTAACTGGTTTGCAGCTAGTCAAGAAATTCCCCGAATTTCACGGAACCCGAAGGTTCATTATTGCACTCACAACCGTCCGCCACCTGTCTCTATCCTGGGCCAGCCCAATCCAGTCCATATACCCACATCCCACCTCCTGGAGATCCATCCTAATATTATCAACCCATCTACGCCTAGGTCTCCCCACTGGACTCCTTCCCTCCGGTTTCCCTACCAAGACCCTATGCACCCCCTCTCCTCACCCATACGTGCCACATGCCCAGTCCATCTCATTCTTCTCGATTTTATCACCAACACAATGTTGGGTGAGGAGTACAGATCATTTAGCTCCTCGTTATGCAGTCTCCTCCATTCCCCCGTTACCTCTTCCCTCCTATATCCAAATAGTCTCAACACCCTGTTCTCAAACACCCGCAGCTTCCTTTCCTCCCGCAATATCAACGACCAAGTTTCATACCCATACAAAACAACAGACAAAATTATAGTTATATATATCTTAATCTTTAAATTTTTGGCTAGCAACCTGGAAGCCAAAGATTCTGCATCGAATTATAACTGAGAGTTGAAATACACCGACGTTCCTGTGTTGGTACTGTCCAGGGTAAGTGTGAATGTTATGGTTAACTATTCAGGAAAAAACATGCTTGGGGTACAGGGAATAACTATCTTGTGTTAGTATCGAAATTAGTAATCGATTCGTGTAAAGAAAAACCGACTTGATGCACAACTTATTCTTAATATATTTCGTTAACTTCTACATATTTCGGGCGTGTCTAGGCCCATCATCAAGAGGTACAACCGTATGTATACAACGACTGATAATTATTATGCTTTTTAGATGAATCTCTGTTGTCTAAAAGGAATAATAAGTACCAATTCTATACATACGGTTGGGCCTCCTGACGATGAGCCCAGATAAGCCAGAAACATGTAGAGGTTTGCGAAATATACTAAGAATAAGTTGCGCATCAAGTTGGTTTTCATTTACACGATTATATCGAGATGCACGGCCAACAAAACATAAGATTCAGTAATCGACATTTTAAATAACCGTAGCTGAATACACATATATTCTAGTCACATAATAAATGATTACTTGCGTAAATAGAAAAACCAACTTGATGCCACTTATTTTATTATTTATTCAATACTCATTCATTACTCTTCAATACTCATTCATTACTCAACATGTTTCGGCCGTTAATACGACCATCTTCAG
>Ga0123357_10014422_pt1 | contig 10313 bp, 8 predicted proteins | sample TergutEmb28metaG_FD_89873 | JGI IMG/M metagenome (GOLD analysis project Ga0123357, IMG submission 89873) | Embiratermes neotenicus P4 segment gut microbial communities from Petit-Saut dam, French Guiana - Emb289 P4 | ecosystem: Host-associated > Arthropoda: Insects > Digestive system > Gut ... | reverse complement strand
TTGAAGAGGAAAAAACGGAGAGTATATACCATGTTTAAAATATTCAGTACCTGTATTTGTTGAATAAATATATAAAATGCAACGTTTAGAGGTTAGCGGTGCGGTACAACCACTATAGTCGTTGTTAGGCATCAGAGGGTTAATATACTATGGTCACTTCTGTTATTGGTCACAATGATGTATGTGTTATAGAATGGTATGGTGTGTTTTATATTTCTTAGCAGGATCTGTCATTTATATGTCTGTTGATTTTGCATCGTGCAAAACTGTATGAAGAAGTAAAGCAGATCACTGTTGACAGTAATGCTTGTATGCTAGTCTTCCTGTAAAGTGCCAGTTTTTTGGCCAACTTATAATTTGAATGTGATCCACAGTTTTAGTAAACATGTCCAATGCGAAATTTCATGAAAATTCCACCCAGTGGGATCCGGGTTGTTCCACGTGGAGCGATGGACAGAAAGGCATGATGAAGCCAGTAGTCATTGTTTGTAACCTTGTAAACTTACCTAGCAACAGTCCAAATGTGTAGTCTCTTGGAGTTTCTTTGGGAGATTTCGTACCTTACTGACCTTGCTGCTCATTGTTTAAGACTTGATGAACCCATATGAAGAAAAGGTTTCTTTAAAACATACAACAGTAAAAGTTACTGTATGTTTTAAATAAATTTTGGTGTCGGTTTCGTAGAGGTGGCGAAAAAATAACGCCAAAACTTGTATGAGCTATGTAAAAGATAGTATGCATAAATTGTGGAAGAGTGTATTGGTTGGTAGTACCTGAGATTTTGAGTTAATAATATAAGGAATAGGGAATGTAAAAATCATAAACGCTCAACAAGCAAGAATTATCCATGATTACTTAAACACAATGGAGAAATTGTTTAAAACAAATACAGCAATATAATTCAATTAAACTTTCAGAGTCAACCATTTAATGCCTAAATATATCCATATTAAAGTTAACGAAAACTATGCACAAAGCACACACACAAAAAAATGCAGCATGACCTATTGTGTTGCTGTATGTTTTAAAGAAATGTTAGTGTCAGCTCCCTGAAGATGGTGAGGGAACGCCAGAACATGTAGCAGCTATGTAAAATATTGTACGCATAAATTATAGAATATTGCATTTGTTGGTGTTACACGAGTCATTAGGCACGTATGAAAAATTGTGCAGAGCAACTGTTAGCTTCATCATGTTGGTCTGTTGCCCTTCTGTCCATCTATCCCGCTGTCTGCATTGAGCAGCTCCGCTCCTACGGGACGGATTGCCATGAAATTTATATTTGCACATTTTTCGAAAATCTATCGAGAAAATTAAGGTTTCATTAAAATCTGACAAGAATAAAGGTTACTTTACATGAAGATAAGTATACATTTTTGATCATATTTCACTCAGTTCTTCTTAGAATGAAATATGTTTCAGACAAAAGTTGTAGCTAAAACCAAAACACACATTTTATATTCAATGACTTTTTCCTAAAGATTGTGCCGTTTATGAGATAATGTTGAAAAATCTTGTGGAGCTGTGCAGGCCACATATGACCGTATGGCGCATGCACATTGCGTGGTGGATACCTAAGGTTACAAATACACACTTAGATTATGTAATTCTTATTGCTTTTTGACTGCAACAATGGTTGCACGAACGCGCCTTGGTATTGTGTTGTAGGTACATTTCTTGTCTTGTTAATTGCATCATAAAGCACGGAATGTAAAAAGAATGTAAAAAATAAAAATTCATGAAAATCCGTCCACTGGGAGGCGAGTTCCATGCGGACGGAGAGACAGACATGACAAAGCTAATAGTCGCTTTTCGCAATTTTGCAAACGCGCCTAAAAACTTGGCATTTTTCCCACAGCGCCCGGTTTTGTGTTTCTTGTGATAATCAGATTAAAGACCAGTGCTTTCCCGACAGCTTTAAGTGGTTTGTCTTTGTAATGGAGACGCGGTGTGTTTCTGGAGATGACTGAATATTAAGTACCATTTGGATTACCTTAATGTTTCAGATGGTTTTTAAAAAGTAGCAACATTTTGCGTCTGACGTAAAGAACGAAATGCATTGAACCGATACGCACAAAAGCGTATTGCGTCTTACAACTTTTGGTGCACATCACAGTAATAAATAAATTGACGTCGATTCAGTACTTTCTGAGTTTGTATGTGTCGTGGCAAGCTTCCAAATCCGCAGTTTTTGTTCTGGAATTGCAACGTAGATTTATTTTAGATAGTGTTATATACCTGTTGGTACATAGGTCATAAATTGAATTCAGAATTAGCCCCACGGAATTTCTTGACTAGCTGAGAACTGGTTAGCTTCTGAAGAAGGACTCTGCTGCATGGAATAAGTAAGCAAGCAAGCCCCAAAACATGTACCTCAGTGTACCATCAAGTTTCATATTGTCGCCTGGAAGAAGTTCAAAAGAACCAGAAGAAGACGATCCGGAATGAGGTCCGGCCGTGGGGTCAGGGTCAGAGTTTCGAGCAAACACGCTTCTGAACGACAATTAAATAACCGGCTTGGTATGTTTATGCAGCAGCTAGCGGCATGATGATGTGGTGTGTGTTGGATCATGTCACTACATAACCCAGAAAATTTGTCAAATGGTCGAGATTCGTTCAGTCTTGTAAAAGTGCTGTATTTGTTTGTCAGAAGTGGGGGAAGAAATTTTCTCATGTTTTTCAGCATGATACTCCGAAGATTCCGACCTTTTTGAAACAGTAATTATAAATGACGTTGAGGCTTTCGAGTCTTTTAGTACGACCCAGAAGTAAAACACGTAAGTCTCCACCGTAATGGTCCGGAGGCGGCCTCGAGACCCTTCAGAGAGTGAATGTTGAAATATACGGTCAAAACCAACATTTTATGCTCTGATAGCGGTGGAATTGTCCAATATGAATAACCGGGATAGCGTTTTTTGATATAGTGGTTAGGATACGGGCTGTAAAACCGAGGAATCATGGTTCGATTCCTGGCAGAAGCAAGGGATTTTTTCTTCTCGAAAGCTTCTAGATTGTCTCCGAGTTTCACCCAACCTGCTGTACCGGATGTTATTTCCCCAGGGGTAAAGCGGTCGGTCCATCTATTACGGAGGTTAAATTGAGTGGAGCTGTACCTCCACTCCGCTTTACACCGTCATGGCGCGAACAGGGAGAGCTTTACCTTTACGTTTATCCATTATGACTTCGTACCTCCAAACAGTCCCTCAAGAATTCTAAGTGGAATGTAAATTGTAGCTTAGAGTTTCCGAATGTCTCGCGGCATATTTGTTGAAAATGGGAGCTTAAATTTTCCGAATGTCTCAGGCAGCATACTCGTCGAAAATGGTAGTTATTTTCCTGGAAAAGTTGATTGTGCACCATGACATTGTTTCATCGCGTACTGGACTGTTGGTTAAGCAGTTTTTCAGGTACGTGTTTTCTAAGACTCACCAATTTGATTTTGTGTTATTGTTATCTACCTGAAACTCCGTTTTAATATCTGAAGGTATTCAGAGTAATGTGATGACCAAACTGAAGGGAATTTTGGACAGTTATTTTCCTGCGCGGGAAACACCGTTGTGCGTAAATAATCTCCTACTATGAGTACAGTAGAACTCCACTTATCCGGATTAATTGGGACGGCGGGCCATCCGGATAGGCAGAAAATCCGGATAATTTGATTTTTTTTAATAGGCTGCATTGGCTGTTTGAAGGTCTGCTCTTACTACTTACGGTATGTACTTGCGTCTAAACCTTTCGAATAGCTTGATTTGAAGTTCTAGAAGCCGTAACACTGTACAGTAAGTGATCCGATAGCCGGTAATTTCAGGGCAAGTTAGTTTGTTGAATTTTCGACAAATTTACACGAAGAGCCAAACCGATCTGGATAACCAGCGTCCGGATGAGTGGAGTTCTACTTTACTTCGAAAGAGGCTTATTAAACGCGTAGTGACAGACTTGCTTGTGTGTTATCAATCCAGTTATTTAACTTTCAGACCTCCGGTGTTGGAAGAGTGCGGAGGGGTCGGGGTCCGTTATATGTGCTGTGAATCCAGTCACGCGTCAGTGTAACGTTATCGCCTGTCTTGTCTTTTCTTTTTCCATAACTTGAGCCGCACCCCGAGTGTCATGTTCCCACAAGAAGGGAACCCATTTTAGTAAAATCCCCAAACCCAAACACACAATAACATTAAGATGTCTCGGGTGGAGGGGAGGGGGTGAAAGATTTTTTTTTTTAACTCTTACGTAGTGACAAAAGAAGTGTAATTTATTACTGTTACTCATATGTAGTAACTAATAGGTCTCAGTTACTACATACAGATACAAAAACGCATTAATAATAATAATAATAATAATAATAATAATGAAATTCAGGCTTGCAGTTCACTCACTGATTTTTATTTGTATATCCGTTCGTCGTCCTTCACAGTTTTACTCCAAACTGTAATCACTAATCTACACGTCTTTTTCGCCCTCTTGTATTCCTTCCTGTTAGTGGCATGTTGCTGACTCTCTACTCCTGTACTCCCATTGTGGGTGAGTCAAAATGTTTGTGTGTGTGTCTCTCTCTCTCTCTTTTGCACTTGAGAAAAGCCAGGACAGTGGGTGTTCCTACCTACAAGATGAAGAGCACTAATTATGCAATATTTCTGTGGAGGTAGTGCAGTTTAGTGTCTTATATGGGCATAAAATTTAATCCCCCACATGAAGGGAAGAACATAGGCTGAGGGAATTCGAGAATAAATTGCTGAAGAATATATTTGGGCCTAGCAGGAATGAGGTGGCAGGGGTCTGGAGGAAACTACATAATGAGGGACTTCATGATTTGTTCTCCTCACCAAACATTTCTTAAGTGAGCAAATCAAGAAGAATCTTATGGGCAGGGTATGTGGCACATATGGGGAGAGAGGTTCTTGCAGGGGTTTGGTGGGGAAACCTCAGGAAAAGAACAACTTGGATGACCTGAACATAGATGAGATGATGTTAAAATGTATTTTCAGGAAACAGATTGGGAGGGTGTGGACTGGATTGATCTGGCTCAGGATGGGTACGTGACAGGCTGTTGTGAACATGGTTATGATCCTTCACATTTCATAAAATGTAGGGAATTTTTTGACCAAATAAGGAACTGTTAGCTTCTCAAAAAGGAATGTTCTGTGGGGGTAGTTAGTTAGTGGTAGTTCTGTGTCGCTAAAGTACATTGTCCCCGTGATTACAGTGGTGCTGTAATGTACAACTGGCGAGGTTGGTAAGGTACCAAAAACTGAACAAGTTGCCTCAACCAGTAACTCTTCTCAATTGTGTTTAAGAGGTGCTCCATATGAATCTTGGCTGCAGTACCAACTGTCCTTACTGGTTTCTTGTGGTGTTACTTTGTGATGTAAACCACCATTTAAAACATCGTGATGGCAGGGAGTAGGTGCAGGCAGGGAGGGGCTTGTTCTTAGGCACGTTTGCAAAATTGTGAAAAGTGATTAGTAGCTGTGTCATGTCTGTCCGTCTGTCCACATGGAACAACTCGGCTTCCACTGGACAGATTTTTGTGAATTTGATATTCGGCAGTTTTTTTCAAAAAACTGTCAAGAAATTCCAAGTTCCATTAAAATTGGGCAAGAATAATGGGTGGGTACTTGACTTTTTGAGCACATAGCACTCATTTCTTCTTAGAATGAGACATTTTTCAGACAGAAGTTGTAGAGGAAATTAAAACACATTTTGTGTTCAGTATTCCCCCCCCCCAATCATGCTGTTTGTGAGATAGCATGGAAAAATATTGTAGAACTGGGCAGGTCACAGATGCCAATATGGCGCATTCACATTGCATGCTGGATAACTAAGGCTATACACACACTCTCACAATATGTAATACTTAACTGCTTTTCTACCGCAACAGTGGTTGCAAGAACATGCCTCGATGTTACATTATATGTTCATTGCCTGTCTTAGATGATTATGTAGTTGATACATCCCACAGCAAACTTAGTTAATACTTTTTTCCCCCCCTGAAGTTGTAAAATTCCTTTCTCTTATCCTAGTTGTAGCTTGTGAGACAGCATCATTTGACTTAGATTTTGTTATAATGAATCTGCAGTAATATTAGGTTGTCTTTTCTTCCATTTATTATTAAAACAAAATGTATAATGCAAACTGTCTTGTTTGATCAGGTGTCAGACAATGAACACAGGTACAGTTTTGTATTCTCTTCACTATATATTGTGGACCTGTGTTATTCATAACCATTTCTGTAGCTGCCTGTAACAAAGGGTTGAGAAGTTCTGTCATAAGCATATAACCTGTCTTCTGCTACATCCCACACTGATGATTCATTCTTGTGTGGGCTGTCATTGTCAATTAACATATTAACCTTTGATGCAGTTTGTACTTCAGTGTACAGAAGCTGTACTGGTCATATGTTGTACAGATCTTGGTTGAATTTTGCAATAAAATGTTTTCAACAAATTGTTTCATTTTTTAAGTGGCAGGGACATATTACTGCCTGTGTATGTGTGTGTGTGTGTGTTTGTGCGCACACGTGCACTTTCTCACATAAATCAGATATTAGAATTTCATTACATGTGCTGTAGCATGTTAAATTTTTTGAATATAGTTTGAAATATGGTATTTGTAATTTAAGATGCAGCTTCGCATGTTCCCATCTGAATAGAGAGGACAACGAACCTGTATGCACACATGCAGGTATGCCTCATGTGTATGTGCATGCATTATATGTCATGTTTGTCAGGGAAATATGAAGTGGAATAGATATTTTTTTTCCAAAGTTCTGATGCTGTTTAACATTTTATATTGTGCTTCTACTTCCATAGAACAAAATTGTTCTTCAAGGGCATATAGTGACCATGTTGATGTTGAATACAGTTGGAGGAGCCTCCATTGGCATAAGGTTTATACCAAATTTTTGTGAACATTGATGATTTCAAAGGTTGCAAGGTGGTACACACATGCACATACACCAGTACAATACTATGGTGATATGATAGATATATGTGCCCTTTTTGCTTTGAGAAAATAGAGCATAGTTTTTTCTTATACAGAGTATTGTTGTCAAAATGTTTCTGTCAGTGATGTTTTTATAGGACTTATGATGAGTATTTTATGTTCTTTAATTTCTTTACCTTTCAGTTGACTGAGGATGTAGCCCGTAAGAAGACAGAATATCAAAAATACCTAGAGTTATACAAACTTATGCGATCCAGGTTTGAGGAACATTATGTTAAATGTAAGTAGTGCAGTACTTTCAGCAAAACATTTGTTTCAGTAGTCATTGATTCAGCATCCAGTTGAACAGACAAATGCAGATGAACTTGTGAAGTGTAGCCATATTATTGTACTTCTAATCACCATGGACCAAGTCATGACAGAATATGTGGTCGGACAATTAAGTTCACGAACTCGCCTCCGTGTGCTTGCCATGGCAGCACTGGACAAAAGCCTTAGTATGGTTTGATGACGACATATCAGCGTTTCACAGCTGTGTTGTTGTTGATCTATGGCAGTCTCTTTTTGAGTGGAATCTATTAATGTCGGAGCTTGAATTAGAGCAACGAACGAACATTAAATTTCTTGTCAAACTTGGAAAGAGTGTAAACGAAATCAGAGAGATGTTAGTGCAAGTTTACGAGGGTATTGCTATGAAGAAAACAGCAGTTTATAAGTGGGTGAAAAGTTTTTCTGAGGGAAGAGAAAGTGTCACTGATGAAGAGAGATCAGGACATCCAGCAACAAGCAGAACTGAAGAAAATATTGCAAAACTTTGTCAAATTGTGCGTGAAAATCGTCGGCTGACTGTCAGGAGCATAGCAGAGCAAGTGAACATGACAGAGAAACAGTTAGGAAAATCTTAACTGAAGATCTTGACATGAGGAAGGTGTGTGCAAAAAGTGGTCCCAAAGGAGCTCACTGAAGAACAAAAGCAAAGAAGAGTCACAATTTGCCAAGACCTTTTGGAGAGGCAAGATGACATTTTGGGGTGTGTCATCACAAGTGATGAAACATGGGTCTACCAATACGACCCTGAAACGAAGCAGCAAAGTGCATGATGGAAGACTGCCAATTCCCCACGACCAAAAAAATTCTGTCAGTCCATATCAGGGATTGTTCACGATGAATTTGTACCAACTGGACAAACAGTCAACCAAGTTTACTATTTGGAAGTACGGGAAAGGCTGCATGAAAAAGTTAGATGGAAACAACCTGAACTTTTTGCCACGTAATGGATCTTGCATCATGACAATGCACCTGCTCACACGGCACTGTCTGTGAGGGAGTTTTAGCTACTAAAGAAATAACTGTGTTGGAACACCCTGCCTTTTCACTGGATCTAGCCTCCAGTTACTTTTTTCTGTTCCCAAAGATAAAGGAAATATTGAAAGGAAGGCATTTTGATGACATTGATGACATCTGGAGTAATACAACGGCAGCTCTGAAGGCCATTCCCCAAAACCAGTTCCAAAATTGTTTTGAAGGGTGGACTAGGTACTGGCATCGGTGCATATCTTCCCAAGGGGAGTACTTTGAAGGCGACCATGGTGGTATTCAGCAATGAGGTTTGTAGCACTTTTACCGTGATGAGTTCGCGAACTTTATTGTCCAACCACATAAATGTATGGGGTTATTGGGTCTTACATTGATGAAGATCAAGATTACTGGTCTTTGGAATGTGTTACTTTGCTTTTTGGTAAATAGGTATGAATATTGAAAGGGAACTTGCTACCTCTTTCTTTGAAGTAGAAGCTGGAGTTTAAAGGTCAAGGCAAAGTTGTTATTGTCCGTAATTAAGCACTGTGCCATAAAGGCAAATACAGGGAGTAGAAGTTAGTGGTTAGTTTCACATCTAGACTGCTTTACACTCAAGGAAAAATGTGCCATTCTTCACTGAATAGGAAGCTGGGTGGGCCTGATGGTAGGTCCGGTTACTTTAGAAAAGAGGAAACACCTTGTCCCTGTCAGGAATCATACTCTGATTTCTGTCTTCCAGCATGTAGCATTGTCATTGTACCAGCTGAGTTAGAGGCAGTGGGTGTGTCTTGTAGGTTGAGACCATTGTACTAAACTTCACTGTGTCAGTTTCCAAAAGTTTGTAATCATGAGAACTTGACTAGTCTGAATATAGGATGTCCAAATTTTATATTTAATAACAGTATATCATAGTATGAATTTAGACTGGGTGTTATTAATTTTTTGGCTTTGTAACAGCTGGTAGGGGTGGACGTAAGCTGGATGATGTGCGAGATAAATATCAAAAAGCATGTCGCAAACTGCACCTGACACACAATGAATACGTTCTGCTATTGTGTGAGGCAGCTGAATATGAGCGAGACTTTCGTACAGTGCTCCTTCCAGGCCTGCTTGACCATCAGCAAGCTGTGCAGGAGGCGTTTGTTCTTTCATGGTGAGTGTATACTGTAGTTATTTGTGTCTGGTTTTCTTTTTCCTCATTTGTAAGTGACACATCTAAGATGAATGTTTACAATACTAATAACAAATTCTGTCTTTGAATCTGCTTTTGAGCCACTGCTCCACCTCACAGTCTCTCACTTTATGTGTCTAAAACGCACCTTAATGTTATTCTACTCTGTACATGTCAGTCTTCCAAGTGGACATATTGGACATATACAAGTGATTTCTGCACCAAAATTTGGTACAAATTCCACGTATTCTGAGTTCTAGTTGCATGCCCTCATCCATATGTCCCCATGATTGCACTATCTTGCACTATCTGCAAATCACATCATTATATAATATTCTAAGTGGACCACATAATCTACCTCATCTCTGTTAGGCACAAATATTTTCCTGAGGGCATTTTGTTTTTGCAATCTTGTAATTGATGTTCTTCCTTTAAAGAAAAAAATTAACCTACATTATATTTAAACATTCATTGTGTACAGTGCAGGAAACACTCTCCATCTTGATCAAAAAAACTGATCAGTAATGCTGTATGGGGAAATAATCACTGAATCACTGCTTATTCTGGGATCCATGCAAAATACATAAATGCATTCTGTGGCAGAATGTAGGATTTTTGGATGTTCAGCCTGGTTATATGTAATAGTAACCACTAAGTTGTAAAGGTTTAAAGTAAAGGACCATGTTTAATACCTAGAACAATGGGCAGTGTTATTGTCACATGTACATTAATGTTGAGCAGCTTGGAATGTATATGGAATGATATATATATATATATGTGTGTGTGTGTGTGTGTGTGTGTGTGTTTGTGTTTTTTTATGTATGCATGCACACACACACACACACACACACACACACACACACACACACACACACACACACACACACACACACACACACACACACAC
>Ga0123357_10014420_pt1 | contig 10314 bp, 10 predicted proteins | sample TergutEmb28metaG_FD_89873 | JGI IMG/M metagenome (GOLD analysis project Ga0123357, IMG submission 89873) | Embiratermes neotenicus P4 segment gut microbial communities from Petit-Saut dam, French Guiana - Emb289 P4 | ecosystem: Host-associated > Arthropoda: Insects > Digestive system > Gut ... | reverse complement strand
CCCCCCCCCACCCCGAAGGGACGGGGGCCCTTTTTCCAGTATGCCCTCGCCCTCCCCAGGGCGTTGCATTTTCTCAACACCACGCATTCCCCCCCACCCCCCCCCCCCCCCCCAATCCTCGTAATGGGTAGGATTTGATGGCCATGCTGAACAATTATCAGCTTGGGCATTTCCTGCCATTTCTAAAGACACCTACTCGGCATGAATGCCTTCACAGAGCCCTAGTCATCCATTAACCCTCCTCCTTTCTCAACCGGGCTTGGGACCGGCTATTGCGGAGTTGAACTCAGATACCAGTTCATAGATATTTCAAGAAATGCTGTATATGTACACTACTTCTGAAGTTTTTGGTTATATATGATTGGTTTGACACACGTATGTGGACCCAGCTACGTGACCAATTACTCTCCAAGTTGCATTTATTAAAACATTGTTTACCACTTCTCAGGAGCAGTGGTATTCAGGAAGACAGTGAATCAGAATCCATTTTTCTTGAGCCCTCTTCTTCAAGCGGACCAGCAGCCATAGTCAGTAGACCTTCGGGATCAAGCACACTGTTACCTGCTTCTTCAACAGATAGGAAAGTTCTTAGGTAATAGCATTTTTTATATAATAGATTTTGGACATTTGTGCATGCACTGCATGTTTTCTCTTCAGCTGTTTGTTTGCGTCTTCTGACATACCACTGTGATCAAAAAGTACGGTGAATGCTGCTGCCGAGTGCGATCCAACAGAAAGGCAGGGATCTTCAATACAGGAAGCGGCGCGTCAAACCTTAGTAACGGTGTGTCACAAGTTTCAACTTGTTTGGTATAGTCAGTCAGTTGTGAGCTACGGTTGAAAGGAGGTGTGTTTTTGTGTGCAGTAAATCATGGATCACGAACAACGCATTAACATGAAATTTTGTTTCGAACTGCAGAAAAATTCTAAAGAAACACATGAAATGTTAAAATTAGTTTATGGTGATGCTGCAGTGACCGTGAAGACAGTTTACAAGTGGTTTGAGTGATTTCGTAATGGTTGTGAATCGGTTGAAGACAAGGAGAGATTGGGATGTCCTTCAACATCAAAAACCCAAGAGAATGTTGAAAGAGTAAGCAAAACGATTCGATCAAACAGGCAATTGACTATTAGGGAAATTTCTGAGGATCTGAACATCTCTTATGGTTCCATTCAAAACATTTTAACAACAGATTTGAACACGAGGCGAGTGAGTGTGAAATTTGTTCCATGTGTTTTGACGGTTGAACAAAGGCAACAGCATTTGTCAATTTCGTTGGAGTTGCGCAATTGTGCCGCTTCAGATTCCAGCTTTTTAGGAAATGTCATCACGGTAGATAAAACTTGGGTCTGTGGTTATGATCCTGAGACCAGGGTTCAGAGTTCTCAATGGAAATCACCCAGTTCTCCTCGTACGAAAAAGTATGTCAATCAAGATCCAACATCAAGGTGGTGATAATTGTGTTTTCGACCCTGGTGCAATTGTGCGAGCTAAGTTTGTACCCAGGAATGCTACAGTGAACTCTGAATATTTTAAGGGCTTATTAGAGCATTTAAGAAACGATGTGCATAGAAAACGACCTGAGAAATGGGCAAACAGTTTCATCCTCCATCATGACAACGTTCCATGTCACACATCACTTCAGGTACGGCAATTTCTGTCAAATAAAAATATTATGGTGTGTCCTCATCCACCTTATTCACCGGATCTGGCACTGTGTGACTTCTGGCTTTTCGCCAAAGTGAAAATGACCATGAAAAGTAAACGTTTTGAATCAGTTCAAGACATCAAGGCAGCCATGACAGCGCAACTAAAGACACTCACAAAAAAGGACTTACAGAACTGCTTCAGAAAGTGGCAAGAACAATGGGATAAGTGTGTTTGAAGCGAGGGGAGTATTTTGAGGGGGATTAATGGCAATGTGTCTTTTACTGTAATAATTTTTTTTTTATTTAAACGTTCACCATATTTTTTGATCACACCTTTTCCAATTTCATGGCTTCCGTGTAGCATGTTTCCATGTTAATTTTTAGTCTGGTCCACAAAATAGTACTGTCCAAATGGAGCAACTCAGCTCCCACTAGATGGAAATTCATGAAATTCTGTATTGAGCATTTTTACTGACATTTGTCAGATTCAAGTTCAGTTAAAATCAGAAGGAAGCATTACTTCATGTTAAGATCTACTAACATTTATGATTTTTGTCTTTGTAATGGCGACACTGTTGTTTGTGCGTTACAGTCTTAGACTGAAGACACAGCTTATGATGTAGAAGTAACTGAGACTATGTTCTCTGTTAGATGAGTGCTTGGGCGAGGAAAGAGTTGACAGTCTAAAAATAATATCAGATTCACTGTCTTGTGTGATGTATAAGCTGAAGCCAATGAAATTTTTATGATTTAAACATACAGTCCAGCATGATAGACTCAAGTTTTATTGCTAGGGTTCGGATAAATCTGCTGGGACAGTAACAGAGTGAATGTGCCAGAGGTGTTGCGTCTTGTGTTAATTTCCTAATTTTGTATTTGACATTGCTAATTTGTCTTGATGGTTCATTTGTTAAGTACTGTGTTAGAGTCTGTAACTTTTCAGTTTTGTGCTGTGATTTTTGCGGTCTTGTCATATGCAGACTGTAAATACTGTTTTTGTTATTTCTGGCTTCATTATTTTGTCCTTGTATCATCAAGCCTCTTCTTTTTTTTCCTCCCCACTCTTGTTCATGATACTAAAGTTTGTGTTTCATGTGTTGGCATTTATTAATTTATCTTGTATGTTATCATTGCAGTTGCAAATATACTTTAAAATTATGAAAGATAATGTCATGCCCCTGTGCTCAAACACCATACCGTGAAAGCATGTGGGGGGAGTGAGAGTATAAATCCATGCATTCATAACCTTACTTCTTGATGGAGGCGAATAGACAGACTCTCATACTCACATTACCTCCACTGAAAAAATTCCAGTGACCATTGGATAGGAGGTCATGTGTGTCCCAGAACTATTTGGGACAAAGAGAAAAAGTTCCTGCCCCTGCCACAGCTAGGCATTGTACTGAATTATTAAGCTTGTTTATTTGTTTGCTGTATTAAGATCATATATCGGTGTGTTTATGCTGGTGGTTTCTTTGCTTATAGGACAAATGAGCCAAGCAAACCACCCCTTGGTCTTGAAGTTACATACTCAAAAAAGAAAATATCTGTGACAAGGAGTAAGGGAGTAAAGACTGAAGCTAAAGCTAGCACTAAAGCATATCGAGAAGAAAAAATGAGCGGTAAGCAAAAGTTAATATGAGTGTGTGGGTTGAAAGTATGAATATTCTTGTCCTTCCTTCAGTTGAAAATTCATGTGCTTCTTAAGGAAAGTTAATGTGTAGAGGAGGTACATTAATGTTCTGTAAATTTCCGGAGTCTTTACAGTGAAGTTAACATGTAAGGGTGGTACAGTAATGTTTGGTAAGTGTCTGGAGTCTTTACAGTTAAGTTAATGTATAATGATGGTACAGTATTTTTCGGTAACTGTCCAGAGCCTTAAAGACTCAGTTCTTGAGCAGTCATTTTAGTGGTTTGTGGATATGTCTCAAAGGCATTAAGGGTGATTTTTAAGTTTGTATTATTTGTCACTTACCTAGTTCTCAAGTTATAATTCTGTCATCAGACATGTAGAAACCATGTATGTACTTAGTAGATTAAGCAGCTGCATAAGAAAGTAAATTTCTTTTATGCAACCTGCAGGAAAATCTTCAGCATCTTATGTAGCAGAATTGGGAGTTGGAGGCACCCTGTTTGTGTCTGAGAGGAAAGGAAGTAGCGATTCATTAACATCCCAGAAGAGTATAGAGTCTCAGCGAAGCAGTGACTCTGTCTCCAGTGCCCCTGTTCGTGATACACTGCACAAGGCTAAGCGACAGATACAGGCTCTCATCGGTAAGTAACACATTTCTTTTGGTCTCCATGGAAATGAATAACCAGGGCTGCAATAGATTAATGTGAACTATGGCTTCTTGTACCATGATTTTATGGGTAGTGTCAGACCATGTTACATGGACTGCTATTAGTTCTTAGTGACCTGCACTTTTTGTTCAAAGGAATTTGAGGTTTATGGTGTGTGCATGAAATACATTTAGCTTGGGGAGTGTTCCTTGAAACTTCTTATATGGAAATCTTTTCAGACGGTCATGACAGTGTGAACTTCTAAGGTTGAAAAACATTATGCATACGAATTTAAGTGTGCACGAAATTTTGATATGTTGTTTATGAGATTACTTGGACATCAGAATCCAAACTTTTAAAAGGGCTAATCTTCTTATCTCTAAACAACTGTCTGTGCATTGATTGTCTGTACTGAAAACTGTAATGCAGCATATTCTAATCTACCATGATATGGACCAATTGTCCTATCATAAAAAACATTCCATTTATAAGCTGCTGTATAGATTTACAGGATGTAAATCTGGCAAAAAGAAAACTTCGCTTGTATTTCATAAAATATGGTATATGTTCTAAAATTACATGAACATTGTTATGGCGACAACATCTTGTTTTATCTCAATTGTGAACTATCATAAGAACTAGTCGTAGCAAACTTATTACAGGTTGTCCATGTTTTGGTGGTGCTTCACTGAGTAATTGGTTCCTGACATTTTGAAGGAATGTAGTTTCTCTATCTTCAAGGCTCTAGAGGTCTGAGGAAAATTTTTTTTCGGACATTTAGACCATTGGAGATGTAGGAACTATGTTCATTTGAAGTTTTGGGAACCAATTGCTCAGTGACACAGTGTCATATTGCAGAAGAACTGGATCGTTAATCACAGTGTTATGAAAACCTAAACTTCTTATGTACTGTTGCAGGTGTTGGTAAGAAGTCAGACAAATGGGATGGTGGTAATGCACCACAAGTTCACAGTGATGGCGAAGTTGATGAGACCATTCCCACCACCAGTACTTCAGCTCCTCCGGTCATCTCTTCAAAACCTAGTAGCGACTCGTTTCCAGGCAGCGATCGTAAACCACAACATATTGTGTGGAGGAAATGTCCAGACTTTACATTTGATGTGAGCGATGGAGGTTCATTCACAAAGTCAGACTTGACAGACATGTCTCGAGATTCCAGATTAAGTAGCATTTCAAGCTCAGAAATGTGTGTTTTAGCACCTGTTGTCAGACAAGGATCAAAGTTGAACTGTCAAGAGGCTGCATCCACGTCACTGTTTACAGAGCAGTGGAGCAGGACTCCTCTTAAAACAAGCATAAGCCACGATGAGGGACATTCTGCATGTAATCCTGACCCTGAGGTTCCTGTGAGAATGGCACGGAGGCAGAGAGCTCCTAGAGAGGCAGTCTGCCGTAGTGTTGGTGAGGAATTAACAGACAGTTCAAGTGTTGACCCCCTTAGAACCATCCAGGAAACAAACACTTCTTCAGATGGATACTCAGCTGGACAGAACAGAACGGTGTGTCAAATCCTTCTTTTATTTATGCATTTATGCACATAATTATTTTGTCATCATAATCGTTGTCATTGTCATTTCTTTAGTATTGTTACCTTATTAAGGGATGATTTTTCAAATATTTTTTCAGTAATGTATGTTTTCATGCTTCCTTCTTTTTATTAGCTAAAGTGTAAGTTTCTGTTGTGTCAGATAACAAGATCTTCTTTCTAGGAAATGTGACTAAAAATACTCAACCAGTTCACTTCTGGAAATTGCCTAATTATGGGAGAGATTGTTAGTGTCCTGCTCATTGCTTGAACTGGAAAATGTTAAAGCTGGAATGATAAGGGAAAATCTTTTATAAAGCTTTGATTTCTTGCAGTTGTATCAGCTGCTGAGATAAAGTATTAAATGGATATTACATGTTGTCTGGTACACCTTGTTAAAAGTTCAAATTTTTGTCTTTAACAGCATTGATACCTGCATCAGGTTGAGAGTTGGCACTTGCAGAGTTAAAACATTGGGTTGGGAGGGTGTAGACATGTTTCATTTGGCACAGTGGTGGGCTCTTCTAGGCATGGTGAATAATCCTCGGATATCGTAAATGGCGGGAGCCACTGGGGACATATGGCAAATATCACTATGTAAATCCTGTAAAATGTTTTTATCTGACATGCATCACTATTTGTACTATGCCACTGTCTCACCAATCTGTAGAGAAGAAGTAGGTGATGGCCCATAAATCTTTACAGCCACATAATGGAGGATGCTAGGAACAAAAAGTGTGTACCTTGTACATCTGTAGAGATTATACTTGAAGCCTAACTACAATGTAGTTCTAAACTATAGCAAGAGGTGACAACTATGATTTAGGAAAACCCACATGTGTTAAATAGTATATTAACTTCTAAACAACCAGGTTGATATTTAAATTTGAGCACATGGTGAATGAAAAACTTGTTATTTGAACAGGGGGAAAAAATGAAATGGATGTAATTTTGTGGAAAATAAAACAGAGATTATTCAGTATATCTTAAAAGTGAAGCAAATTTCCTTGTTGCCAAAATAAATAACATTAATTCACAGGGGTGTTTTTCATGTGCATTCACATATGTGAAGATAGGTTGATTAAAGGTTAATGTAGCCCTTTAACTACAGACAGCTGCCAAACTATGTTAAGCTATGTAGCTTGTCAGCCCTGTGTTAAACTGAAAAATTTGTGCATGTCATATATATGTTGTCAGTCTTTTTTGAGGTTTCAGGTGTTTTGGGCTGTGATGTTGTGTTATTGGTTGACTGCTTTACCCTTAAAAATTAAGGCACCTCACTCCTTTGAAACATCAGGGCTACTCCCCAACAACACACAGTATAACCCAGAAGACCTAAATCCTCATCAGCACCACTCTGAGGACCTCATATATAACATTAATCTTGTTTGTTCATACATTCTTTCAGTGCAAGAAATTTTTTAGATTCTGTTATCATTAAGTAATTTAAAAAATATTTGATAGTTCTGGGCATCAAGGAAAGAAACACGTTCAAGTGATGGCAGTGAGAGTTCATATGCTGGCCGCCTGTCATCTTCGCAAGAAGCAGAATGGTCACCAGATGTGGATACTTCAACCTATACCAAGTCCGGTCTTCAGATCCATTCGGTGGCCACAAAGAGGAGTAGAAGTGGTGCAATTACATCATTAGAGTTGAAGCGAAGAAACAGTGATCCAGCCACAAAGTGTGGAATGTTAATCAGAGATCAGCCATCTGGAGAGGATGTTTCTGCCAAAGTGTCAGATATGTTGGAGTGGAAAGGAACTGCTACATTCACAATTGCAGGTCACAGGTTCAGAAAAGTTGCAAGGTTTTCCAAGGAAGATAGGTGCGTTTCCTGTGATAAACCAATGGATGCCTTTATGCCACAAGGGTACAAGTGTTCTGGTAAGAGAAAATGTCTTTGTCTCCTCTGGATTATAGTGCATGATATTAGTGATCCTCAGTCTTTAAAACTGTCTGCCAGTGCACTTGTTGATGTAGTATAAAATTGCCACAATGTTTTAATGTTCTGAGGTCCAAGTTATTCTGAATGAAATGCTTAATGGCCCAATATTGACCAAAGTTGCCAAAAAAAAGCACTCATAGCAATTATGACAATTTACCCAGGGCCACTGACTTGTGTTGGTAATTTCAACATTTGTCCTTAGCATGTTAATACAGTGAAACCTGGATTTTACTTTTCTAAAGGGACCATTTGGAATGAGCCACGTTGTTGCTTTAAGCAATGTCACCAGTTAATGCATTCTTTATACTCCTCTGTTGTTGGTGCTTAAGGAGCCAGTATCTGGAGGTGGAGTGCCTTTAAATTGAGCTCTGGTGGTGGGCATAGCTTGCTTGTAGCTGTCCTGTAGAGAATTGTGGGGTTAATGTGGACTGGACCCTGCTCTGCCATACATTCAGAAAGTGGTACCTTTATCATAAATGAGGGAAAAGACAGGCAGTGAAAAGAGCACTGAATCTATTAGTTACCCATGTATAATGCATATTCAGTAGCTAGAAATCTGTTACAATTGCTGTTTACAAATTCTTTTAAGGTTTGCTGTACCCTAGGATCAGGACTTCTGAAGTATGACCTCTGGTAATGTAGGAAAAGGTTGGGAAGGTCTGCTGAAGGTATTGAATGAATAGTACATTATAGCACATTAGTACTAATCCTTATTTTATCAGTATGTTCTATTTTGTGGTATGTAAAATGATCTGACATTAATAGTGCAAACAAAAATCGGACATAATGTTTGAATGTTCCTAGGCTGCAAGCAGTTATTCCATACAAAATGTATCAAAAATGGAGGCATCCTACGGATACCATGTCAGCAGCAGCAGTCAGCTCAGTCAGTACGCAGGAATAAACGTAAGACGTCTCGAACACAGCATGATATGGTGAAACCTACATCAGGTAGCAAATTCAATCTTACTGGAACCTCCGAGTTTACAGACAGCACAGACAAAATAATATCAGATGCTGCCGAGTTACAACTGATGCAAGATTTTATCACACAAAAGGCAAGTTGTAGGCATAAATATAGGAGATGGTTTCATAGGTCCTTGTGGTCAGAAAAGTTCGTATGAACATGTGTCCAAATTTTATATGGTTATGGAGCTATGACCACTTGATACTTAGGATGAAAGGTAGAGATTATTGAAAAATATTAAATAAAATAAAAAACACAATAAATGATAAACTGAACATCTAAATTTAACTTTGTGAAAGAAACTGGCTTTAATTTACACTGACCTATGCTTAAAGCAGGTTTTCACACACCCTGCCCGCAGCCACAATGCATCGCACCATTTTGTTGTGAATAGCACATATCAAGTGCTAGAGATAAGTCTGAAATGTTGTGTCACTGACCTTTATTGTTGGTAGAAGCATTGCTTTTTCAAGTTTGAAAATCATATAACATACTGCAAGAGGTGTGACATGTAGGTCACAGGAGTGCATTTGCAAGAATTAAAAAACATCCGTATCACAATAAAAGTCCCAAATGACACATTTGCAACTCAACATCACAATTTTATGTCACAGGGGTATTAATATTTATTTACCATTTCAATTATAGCATGTAATTTTATGTACAATTAAGTAAAGTATCAAGGGAGATACTGCAGTTTGTGAATACTTATATGATGAACATTTTTTTAGTTCCTGTGCAGTGATATTAACGTGTGTGTGTGCGCGCGTGCATGCATGCGTGTGCATTTTCGTGAGAGAGAGAGAGATTCTGATGAAGGCATATTGCAAATAGGATTATACCAAGGCCTTGTTCTATGCCCAAGTTGTGTTTAAAGTGGGCATAAATCAGAAAAGCATAAATCAAGCACAATTTTCATATAAGAAAAAAGGACTTAAATAAATCCAAATCAACCAGCCAATGGGTGTTAAGCCAAAAATGAGAAGGCATAAATTAAGATGTAGTGTAATTCATAAAGGGGCTTTAAAGAGAAAAAGGCCTAAAACATGGGCACAGAACAAGACTTTGGGGTTCTTCATTTCTGGATGTTTCCTTCCTTAGCTGAGATCTGTGGATGGAGAGTAGCTCTTTGTGTTAGACCCAGCTGGGTTGGTGCTCCCCACCCCTCATCACTTGAGGGTGGAATCAGATCAAGTTTCTGAACCATGGTGTTTTTGAGAAACCATACTAACCAAATCCAGAAACTGACTAATCCTCTGAGCATTCTTTGTTTCCCTTGTGTTACACAGTGAACCAGTGGTGCCAGTTTGTGGGCTGCAATACCACTGAGGCCAGTGGCTGGGAGTATTTTCCAAGGGGCAGTCAGATATACTATCTGTGCTGCTTAGTATGTCTCACATGTATACTACCATTTTTAAAATGATTGTATTTGTTGTGATGAATAAGATATGAAATTGTTGACAGTGGTTACTCATTTCATATACAGTACTTGTCATTATGTATTTTCTAGGTTAACAAAACGTACAAGTAGAACTGTTAGCATGTAGTTGTGTTCAGGAGTTGTTGAAGTTAAGAATGGTGCTCTGAGGGTTGAGAATTATTACAGTGGACCGTACTAGACTGTCATGCCTTGAATTAGTCAGTCAGAAGTCTGTCATCTGGAAAGCTCTGCATTGCAATTTGTGAGACAGGTAACCAATGTTTTATATGAGCCCACTGTGTTTGCATCTTCACTGTAGGATGGTGACCTCTGCTGGACAAAGCAATTTCTTGCGAAACAGTGATACTTATCTACAAAACTGTATTGTATCAAATCTTGGAAACTATCATTTTTGTCATTTCAGCTAATTATAGCCCTGTTAAATGTAACTTTTAATTTTTGTATTTTGTGAGGCTGGCAGCTGTGTATGTGTGTGTGTGTG
>Ga0123357_10014419_pt1 | contig 10314 bp, 12 predicted proteins | sample TergutEmb28metaG_FD_89873 | JGI IMG/M metagenome (GOLD analysis project Ga0123357, IMG submission 89873) | Embiratermes neotenicus P4 segment gut microbial communities from Petit-Saut dam, French Guiana - Emb289 P4 | ecosystem: Host-associated > Arthropoda: Insects > Digestive system > Gut ... | reverse complement strand
TTTCCTATCCAATTGGTGACCATGGACGAAACCTGGTTATATCACTATGACCCGGAGACAAAGCAACAATCAATGGAGTGGTGGCATAGCGGCTCACCCTGCCCCAAAAAATTCCAAGTGCAAGAATCCACTGGAAAATTTCTTGCCTCGATTTTTTGGGGATCAAGACAGCATCCTCCTCATTGATTATCTTCCAAAGGGCCAAACTTTCAACACGGAGGATTATTCATCTCTGCTGGTGCAATTGAAGGACATTTTGAGGGGAAAAACGCCGGCCGCAGGAAGGTCACCAAGGGAGTCTTGTTCTTGCACAACAATGCCCCAGCTCACTGGACACTTGCAATCCAGAAGAAACTGGCCTACTTGGGCTTCCAGTTTCTTGATCACCCACCCTATTCTCCGGATCTGGCCCCATCAGACTACCACCTGTTCCCTGGGCTGAAAAAACAATTGCAAGGTCGCCATTTTTTGTCCGACGCGGAGGTCATTGCTGCTGCGGAGACCTGGTTGGACGGACAACCTTCTGAATTATTTTTGAGTGGCTTGCAAAAGTTAGAGCAATGGGCTAAGAAGTGTATTGAGCTTCGTGGGGAGTATGTTGAATAAATCCTGAGTTTGGCTGCTGTAGCTTGTTTCCTTTCTGGTCGGGCTAAGGGCTTATCAGCACCTCATTGTATAAGCAGACATTATTTAATACAGGATTAACCATTTAAGATATTTGCCAGTTGAAGTCTTAGAAGTGGGAAGGTAAGCCTAAAAGCTCTGCCAGAAATTCCTTGTTTTTATCTTCTTCAGTAAATATGTTTTGCCTGACAAAGTAAACTTCAGTACTGATACAGAGGCCAGGCAGCTTGGCTTGACTTAAGGCTGAGTGCTCAGAGATCTGGTGTCATGGTTTTAATTTACTGATTTGTAGGTTGGTGTGTGGTAAGACTGCATCTGTGATGTTATTTTATGCAGGAAGTGATTGAAGCAATTGCAGAATCTGCATTCAAGACTTCGGATTACCCTGTGATTCTGTCGTTTGAGAATCACTGCAACCCTAGGCAGCAAGCTAAGATAGCACAATATTGTCGAGAAATTTTTGGAGAAAAATTATTAGATGTTCCTTTAGATTCACACAAAGTAAGTATGCTTAGTCATTGGCTTCACTTTTTTGTTGGGTGTATGCTTGGTACATACTGTTTCACCAACTGATAATTTGTTTTGAAGGATTGTTGAGTGAGATTTTTATTTTTCCATAAAAGCATAATTTTGTTTCATTATACATATATGTACATTTATATATCTGTCATTTTTTTTAACTTAGTCTTTGGTGTTATGCTTTGTCAACTGATAAACTGTATACAGGTTTTGAAGGCTCTACAACCCCACATTTCTAGTTACTGTTCACTCCCAAAGTCAAGGATAAATTAAAGAAACCTAAACATTTGATTGAATTACCAATATCTGTGAACAATGAGGGTGACCAAACAAGTGAAGAGATTGTGTTGGAAGTACAAGAGTATTTCTCATACTATTCCAGTATGTTATGCTTATGAGCTATAGACAGAAGAAATGGTTGTAGCATCCCAGAAGACTTGAATCTTGATGATGTATCATGTTAGAAAGGTTTTAAGACTTGACTTTATTCATCATATCAAACATTACCATGTTTGCTGTGTGATAATTGCTTTCAGTTCAAGTCATTCCCTGATTTACGGCTTCTCAACCTGCATCATTCAGCATTTGCATAATTTGACCCCAGACCCAGTGTATTAAGCCAAGCATGCAGTTTTTAACGTACACTGCTGAAAAGGTTTTTGATTTGCTGAATCTCCATGGTCAGGTGCTCATGCTTGACCATCCTCTTGAAATTTGGAGGCCAAGTGCCCATGAAGAGGGTTTTGGTGGGGAAACCTGAGGGAAATAGACCATTTGGGAGACCCAGGCATAGATGGGAGGATAATATTAAGATGGATCTTCAGGAAGTAGGGTGTGGGGGTATGGACTGGATCAAGCTGGCTCAGGATAGGGACAGGTGGTGGGCACTTGTGAACATGGTAATAAACCTTCAGGTTCCATAATATGCAGGTAATTTCTTGACTAGCTGAAAACCGGTTAGCTTCTCAAGAAGGACTCTACTCCATGGAGTAAGTAAGTATGGAGTAAGTAAGTGCCCATGAAGAAGCTGAGGAACCTGAGCCTGAGCCTAAGAGAACCATGACGATTTTGAGGTTGACTGAGGGACTTGGACACGCTGTAACTGGCATCAAGGTGTTTGAAGACCTTGATTTGAATGAGCAGCTAGCAGCAGCAACTAGACAAGGAATGATGAGGATGCTTGCTTGCTTGCTATGAGGACATTCTGAAGGAGAGGAGGAGGTCATGCTTCTTCCTTATGTTGTTATTATTATACAAGGCATGGGCAAATGTGAATTATAATTTGTTTGTAGTTCAAAAATGTGGTGCGGTCCATTGAAAGTAGTAATATGTGGAAGGTGGAAGCACTGTTCCAAGGTCATTCACGGACCTGTAGTTTGCTACTGCGCAGTTTTGTCAGTTGTGAAGAAGTTGAGTGAAGTGAAGATACACGTTAGCATGGAACAGCACATTATAATCAAATTCCTGACAAAAGAAGGTTGTAAACCGTCGGAAATCTGTTCAAGATTGAAGAGGCCATATGGTGAGAAGACACTGTCAAATGTTAGTGTCTATAACAGAAGCAGTGCATTTAAAAATGGAAAGGAAATGGTGGAGAATGAACCTCATGAGCACCAACCAAGGACTTCCATAACAGGTGAGAACAGTGACTGCATCGATGCACTCATTCAGGAGAACAGGTGAATAACTGTCCACGAGTTGTCTGGAATACTGAACATCAGTGATGGTAGTGTGAAAACAATCATCAAACAACACCTTCAATACTTGAAATTGTGTGCCCGAAGGATCCCGCATTTATTGACAGATGAACACAAGAGTACATGACTGCAAGTGGCGCAATCATTGTTGTCGCAATACAAGCAGGAAGGGGACTTTTTTTGGATTCAATCGTGACAACAGACAAAACATGGATGCATTACTTCACGCCCGAGAGCAAATGTTCTTCAATGCAGTGGTGTCACCCAGGGTCTCCAAAACCCAAAAAAGCAAAAACCACGTTCTTTGCTGGGAAGGTTATGACCACCATCCTCTGAGACTCTAAAGGTGTGCCGTATGTGGATTTCCTCACAGAGCGTCACACAATAAATGCTGAATATTACACGGCACCTTGAAGGCCCAGTAAAGACAGCCATCAGGAACAAGAGAAAAAAGGACACAAACATCAGTGTCATTGCTTCAGAATAACACCCATCCACACGTGGCTGCTCGCACCATGGACACCATCCAGAAACTGAAATGGAACATTCTACCACATCTTCCATATAGTCTGGACTTTACTTCCTCAGACTATCACCTCTTTGGCCGCCTAAAGGAACATCTGGGCAGAAAAAGGTTTCGCAGTAACAAGGAAATGATACAGGATGTTCAGGAGCGGCTACGCTGGCAACCAAATACTTCTTTCTGAGTGGCATCTGCAAGCTTCCAGACCGCTGGCGCAAGTGTATCGCAAATCAGGGAGATTATGTTGAAAAGTAACAATTTCAGTTTCGGAGAATAAATCAATGTTTTTTTTTTATTATTTACGAATTATAATTCATATTTGCCCTTGTACATTTTATACTTTTTAGGTGTGTTCACAAAATTGCAATTAGCAACTGTTAGCTTCATCATGTCTGTCCATCTATCTATCTGCATGGAACAACTCGGCTTCCACTGATTGATTTTCATGAAGTTTGATGTATATTTGATATTTGAATATTTTTCGAAAATCTGTCAGTAAAATTCAAGTTTCATTAAAATTGGGCAAGAATAATGGATACTTTATGTGAAGAGCAATGTACATTTTTTAAAATCATATTTCACTTAATTCCTCTTAGAATGAGTATGTTTCAGACAAAAGTTGTAGAGAAAATCAAAACACACATTTTTGTTCAGTAACTTTTTTTGAAAATCATGCCATTTGTGAGATAATGTGGAAAAACATAGTAGAGCAGGAGAGGCCGCAGATGAGAGTACAAGGCATGCATATTTCAAGCTGGCTAGCTAAGGCTACAAATGTACTTTTGGAATATGTAATACTTATTGCTTTTCTACTGCAACAGTGGTTGCATGAACATACCTCAGCGTTATGTTGTATATACATTGCCTGTATTGCTTGTAAATTTCTCATAGGGATGAATATATCTTTTCTTGGTCAAAATAGGTTGTCTGGAACCACCCTTGCCATTTTAGTAACATTGCATTTGTGGGAAAATCTGTCTCAACATTGCCAGTCTTGGAATCACGTGTGATGTAACTGCAGGGGATGACTAAGCTCCTCTATCAAACATCAAATAAACTGAAAATCTTTTTTTCAGTTGGAACCAGGAACACTTCTGCCACCACCATCATTTCTGAGACGGAAAATCATCATAAAAAATAAGAAAAAACACCACCACCACCACCACCACCACCACCACCACAAGGATGCAAGTCATGGTAATTCACAGTTGTCACCCCTGCCAGATGTGATTGGGTCTGCAGGGGGCACTGGTGAGGTAATACAGGGAAATGGTGACATTCCTCATCACCCTCCCATCCAGGTTCGCCAGAGCAGCAAGGAAAGTGCTCATGAGGAGGATGAAAATGGTGAGTCCATCTGTGTGTGTTTTAATTTCCAGCTACATGTTTTGTTGTCAGTGTTGTATGATTTTTAGTGTATTATTAACACTTCATGCAACACTTTTACAGTATGGGTGCAGTGTGTTGCGTGATCTTACATTATTTTATTTGTAATTGTATCATTGGTTATGATTGAAGTGTTTGTTGAACTGTACATTTAGGAAGGCTAGAATACCCACATTCATAATTGCTCAAGGGAGCATAGTGTTTGTAAAGTTACCTATAACCTCCAAGAGACAGGGTGAACTTTCTGAAAGAGTGAATCATATTACTTTATGTAAAACTCAAACCATGTACCTGAACTATCATATATTTAGAGTAGATTGTTTTTTGTATATTTAAAATTTTTTGAACAACTTTAATTTGTGTTGTGAGCTAGATAAAATAATGTAATTGATTCTAGATGTAGTTCAGAAAACAGTACAGTAATTAATATTATACCCCACTACACAACATGTATGCATGTGTGCACGCACACGTGCACGCACATGCACAGATTGCTGATAAAAAATATAAAATTATAAAAAGTCAAGATTTAATGAAACCAAAGTGCACTAGGCAAGTAATGGTGGAACAAGGCCACTACTGGGGACCTCTTAATTACTGGTCTTCCCAGATTTGCAGGGTTTTTGTAGCCAATCAGTACTCCATTGTTACATGCCTGCCTTTAGGCCCATTTTTGTCATGTGTTAGAGATGTTCCTATCCTAATGCAGTACTAAACATTGAAGTTAATTCCACCTTAAGTCTATACCAGCTGTTCCACCTCATGAGTGGTATTTGGTATGCACATAATTTTAGCTTTATATGTGAATATTTTGTATAAAGAAGTAGGGTTGTTTGTGTCTATTTACAGATGAAGAAGAAGAAAGCAGTAGTGCTGAGGAAGTTGAAGAGGATAGCCCTGGTGATCTTAAGCGGTCTCAAGATAAATCATCAACAGATAAATGTTCAAATGAGAAGGAATCTGAAGCAGGGGCTGAGATTTCGGCACTTGTTAACTATGTACAACCTGTTCATTTTTTTTCTTTTGAAATTTCTAAAAGTAAGTGTCTTTCAATTGACAGTTGGCATTTAATGTTATACGTTTACAGTATGTCATTTAGTTATAATAATAAATCTACCACTATCCTTGGGTCAGGACAGCACAGTCGGTATAGCGACTCAGAACGGGCTGGACGGTCCGGGGTTCGAATCCTGGTGGGGGCGAGATTTTCTTCACCTGTCCAGACTGGCCCTGGGGCCCAGCCACCCCTATCAAGCTCTGAGGTTGAAGAAAGAGTAGGGCTATACCTCTACTCCCCCTCTGGGCCTTTGTGGCCTGTTCTAGGGTGAACTTACCACTATCCTCCGACTTGCATCCATGAACATTGTTAACCCTTTTTGTGCTGTACATCATGTAATGTTTTGTGTTTATGTTATAAAAGGCTAGCCTTTGTTAATCTGTGTATGTTCTTATCTTAAATTATATTATGTGAGGTTAGGATGCTGTCAGTTGCTGAAGTTATGTAGCATTGGTGATAGATGAATGCATGGGCTTGGAACAGCAGTGGATTGATACATAACCATTGTTATCGCTGCAGTGTGCTTTGAATGTCATATTGACACACCTCCCTGCCATTACACAGAGGAGAACTCTGTACAGTATTTGTGGAGGGGGGGAGAAGGTGTGTCTTTATGGTAACGCAAATGTAGTAGGTTCAGAAGAACCCATTAAGTTAAGTGCATATAAACTCACTGCTTCCGCTGCTGTGAAACCTCCTTAGAATTCATTCTTCTCTCATATTCCAGACATAAACATACCACTGGAATTTATTTTTTACTTGAGAAATATCAAGTAATATATGTTGTCCATTTGAATTCTCATTTCATTGAGGCTTCCCTTTAAATTATTGAATGTACATTCTGGTAAATTGTTTATTATAAATGTGTGCCAGGGAGGCTGCTAATGTTAACTGTGGTACTTCTATTTATATGATGTTGAACCACTTTTGCAGAGAAGAACCGTTCTTATGAAATGTCATCTTTTGATGAACGGCAGGCAACAACATTATTAAAAGAAAGGCCTATTGAGTTTGTCAATTACAACAAACACCAGATGAGCCGAGTCTATCCTGCTGGTACACGTTTTGACTCGAGCAATTTTATGCCCCAGGTGTTTTGGAATACTGGTTGTCATCTGGTTGCACTCAACTACCAGACTCTTGGTAAGTCTGCTGATGGTTCTTTGTAGGTTTATAACACCTTTAAGACTGAAATCTGTGTACATTATACATGAAGATTCTTTTCCTGCGTCACAGAGAACATTGTGTGCTTCCATTAGCAAGAGTGAATGTTGAATGCTGTATAGTGAAATAGTGGTAGTTTGCTTTAAGAAACATGGAACATGCAAATACACTGTGAGCACAAAATGCGGAGTTTTCGGCATTGAACTTGGTGTCATGTATAGTGACAATTGAGTTTTCAAGTAACCCTTAGCGTCTTTACAGGAATATTAGCTGCACATTTAATTGGAAAATATGTCAAACATTAAGGTGTGTGGTTTGGTACAAACAGTTGAGTGTAAAAGATGCAATTAATAACCTTTAAATTTCTTGCAATGGCATGAATGTTACTAATATGTGAATTGAAGTCCATTTATTTTTCAATATTCAGTGCAGCTTGCAATCGTCAGCCTCATGGCCACTTTCTTGATAGCACTGTCATTGTTCCTCATAAAAACAATGGTCACTCATTATTGGCTAGTGTGAATGACTCCAAATTGGTGATAGATGATGCCACCTTTGTTATACAGTACCAGTTACTTTGATTGGGCAGTACTGTTCCTGGTAACCAGTAACTGCATAAGAAAATATACAAGGATGTATTACGTTATATGCTGTATGTTTGGTCCTGCACCTGCCTACTTCACTGTTACGTTTAGCTTTAATTTTTATGTCGCAGTGCTTTGGACCAGTCAGAATCATATACAAACCTAGGAATTAAAATATGCATTAGTGGTGAGTAAACCCTGTGAGTGGCTGAAACATGTAGGAGGCAAATCATAGACAGGGGTTATTCCTCAGTAAAGTGTATTTGTTGGTTTAATTACATTCTAAGCTTGTACAATAAAGTACATGGTGATATGCAACACTGAAATCGGGATCATGTATTTCATGTTTACTGCCGACAATTCAAGGCATACAGGGGCCATTTTTTATGGGCTGAAGCAGCCAGGGTGTGAGGCCAACCACTTACTTCATTCTAGTGCTGAAGTTAAGAATGACTGGAGCTGTACCTCCATTCCCCCGATATGTCTTCATGGCATATACAGGGATGACTGCACATTTATGTCTGTCAGCATTTATGATGAATGAAATGTTCTGACATATTGAACAAATGATAGAAATTTAATGCAGTGTGAAATGTCTATTTTTACCTTCTCATAGTTTTGTTGCTATAGTCAGGTACTCGCTATTATGCGTCTTTGCTTCTGAATGAACTAGTTTATACACATAATTAATATTTTGTTAGAGCATTGGTGTCTTAGTCCATATAGTTACTGCGCTATCAGCTAGATGGAGTTTGGTTCTTTATAGAAGCAGACATTTCTGTTTGTAGTAGCACCGTGATCAACCTGGGACATAAGTCAGCCATGGGCAACAAAGGCTTTTTTCCCTGATATGGGGTTGCCAGAATGTGAAACTGGTCATTGCCCTCTGGTGGCAAGATTAAGAATGTGGGCAGCTGTACCTCCACTAACCTGTATTTCCTGGCATGATGCTTCATTAAGTACAAGATCACTTTGTCTGTACTAGTAGTTCAATGCTATTTATCCATTATTACAGATCTTGCAATGCAACTAAACCTAGGTATGTTCGAGTACAATCATCGGTGTGGGTATCTACTGAAACCAGAATTCATGCGTCGGCGGGACCGATGTTTGGATCCATTTGCCGAGTCCACTGTTGATGGTATCATTGCAGGGACAGTGCAAGTGTCTGTCATTTCTGGCCATTTCCTCACTGACAGACGTGTAGGAACTTACATAGAAGTGGATATGTATGGATTACCTACAGATACTGTCCGTAAGAAGTTTCGTACACGCATTGTACCTGCTAATGGCATCAATCCTATGTATGATGAAGGGCCATTTGTGTTCAAGAAGGTATGTAAGTTTCATGCTGAAACTTTGTTGCTTACACTTGGGGTCTGAGTCCTTATGATGAAGTAAGTGGAAGCCAATGAAGAGTACATATTTAACCTAGGTTTTTATTTATTAAAAATTTAGAAGCCAGTTTATAATCATGTGCAAGTTGTAGAATGTAGTTAATAGAATATATTATGTTTGTTCCCTGAAACCCGGAAGGGAAGAGGTTACTTTGAACAACTGTGGAGTGGTTGGAAGGATGATGTTAAAATGAATTGTAAAGAAATTTGGTATGGGATGTGGACTGGATTATTCTGGCTGAGGGTTGGGTATCATATTGAAATCGTGGGTAGTGGTATGAACAGTGATATTCAGTAAATGGTGAGGAATTTCTTGATTAGCTGTGTGACTGGGTATCTGAAGAAGGAGTTGTGGAGTTATATATATATATTTTGTTTATTCAAATTTTTTTTTTTTGTGGCACAGCAGCCCCTAGTGGGTCTGGGCCTTCTCATTATCAAGGATTCATGATCACACTCAGAGACACCACACTCAGTAGGATTCATCTGGATAAGGCAGTCTGATGCAGAGACCTCTACCTGACACCACACAATACTTACAAGAGACAGACATCCTTGCCCCAAGTAGGATTTGAACTTGCAATCCCAGCCAACAAGCGGTCGCAGACTTCCAAGACCGCATGGTCACTGGGATCAGCTTTGTTTACGTAATGCTGTGTGTGCTGTCAAAGTAGTTTTCATTGAGTGTATTCTGAGACTTTTGGAAAGCGAATTTTACTGAGTGTCAACAGGTAGATGCAGATTGTAATTCTGGATCTTTGATCGTAATTATCGCCATTGCTACCTTTGTCTCTCTTATCATTCTACATAATTGGTGACACTTGGATTTCTAGAGGTGCACAACCTTTGGGTTGATACTTTGAGGTATTTTGGGTCCTATAAAGCTCTGTCTTTCTGTTAAATATGTAATCTGTATCCAGTTTCTCATCATAGACTGAAACAGGTTACCTGAATGTAGTATGTAATTTTTTGTGTACTCTTGCTAGTATGTGTGGTAGCCACAGTTCTTTCAGCAATGTGCATGTGATGTGGGAGAAATTATTGAATTACAAACTGTTACTGTAGCAACACTTATGCTTCTACATTATCACTATGCTCTCATCTGGTTACAACCTGCCAGCTTCCATATGTGAACAGACACAGTAAAATCCATTTAGTATTATGAGTCTAGAATTTTCCTGAGTTTATGTCCACTTTCTGTGATCCTATCTGATCAGCCATTAAACTTTCTGTTACTTTTTTTTTTTTTTTTTTTTAAAATTTTGTTCTTTCCTTCAAATTTTTTTAAATATAGGTTTTTTTTTACAAATTAACCCTCCTTTCTATTTTCTTTCTAAGTAATTTTTTTAAAATTGGGCAAGGT
>Ga0123357_10014418_pt1 | contig 10315 bp, 5 predicted proteins | sample TergutEmb28metaG_FD_89873 | JGI IMG/M metagenome (GOLD analysis project Ga0123357, IMG submission 89873) | Embiratermes neotenicus P4 segment gut microbial communities from Petit-Saut dam, French Guiana - Emb289 P4 | ecosystem: Host-associated > Arthropoda: Insects > Digestive system > Gut ... | reverse complement strand
TTAAATCGCTAGTGCCTGGGCAGAAGAGCCGAGTTTTTTCACGGGACATTTAAATTTACGTACTATACCAGAAACGCTTTAGAGCGTTTAGAGGGGGAGGGGACTTTTAAATCCCGGGCGCTTTGGAGCGTTAGGGAGGGGAAAGGGTTAATTGGCCAAGGCAAGTATGGGGTTAAGTAGCTGGATTTGCCTCCAGGATGGTAAATTTGCCTTTAATAAACTTCCTTCATCACTCAGTGTGTAGCTGATTAATATCTGTGCTGTCCAGGATGTGAGGAGAGTGTTCTAAAAGGCAGGTTTCAACTATCGTGAGACACTAAACATCAATCAGGATCCTTTTGGGAACACTTTTGGTGTTATTTTCACTGTGGTTCAAATAATAACCCAACTGTGGGACAATTTGTAGATGCCCTGTAGTCTCGTGTCATCAGTGGCCTTGCTTTTAGAGGTCTGAGTAACACAAACTGTGAGGATGATAAGACTGAGATTTTGGACAATTTCTTATGGTTATAATGAAATAATAAATAAAATTATTGGTATTATGGAGTGTATGAGTGAATATAATGAATTGTTATTGTCTAAATATATATTATAATTTGTTCTTCTGTTTAAAAGTTACTAATTTGAATACAAATATCTGTGTTTGAAGGATATTTCTCATTGATGATATCCTCTGTTCTTAATCAGTATGAATGTTGAGTTTTTCTCCAGCATAAACCAGTAAATTTGAATAAGAGGGGGTACAGACTGCTGTCAGTGAAATGTTCTGTCACCTGCACACACTTCAGTCCAACATGTGGGGCAGTTACTCTGCTGTGTCAGAATTTCACATTTATGTGTGTGTCTGATAATGATAAAGTGAGGGAGCAGCAAGGTGAACTTAATGATGTGCACATTATTTACATAGTGTAATCTTGATTTACTGCCACCCTACAGGTGTATGTGTCCCAAATTTTGGTATTGATTACTGCATCATCTTTACTAATTACACACCTTACCATTTGCAGGTAGTTATATTATTTGCATTTCCTACAATGATATTTCACACTGTTGCAATCAATTGTTTTTCCTTTTGCACACACAAGCTACTTCTTTACCTCTATTTCATTGCTTTGATTGCAACTTGTTAAATTCACGTTTATCCTGTCGTTGTTATAAGTAAAATAACCAGCAAGTGAAAATGGCATTCTTATAGGAGTGAACAGCAAAGAAGGAAGTAAATGGAACAGAGATGCATATCATAATTGCAACAGGAAGAAAAACAGTGAAAAAAATGGAGAATTGTACAAATAATTCAGCATACGACTGGCTGTGCATTAGGATGACACAGAGGATAATCCAATAGTTAGTATCGAGACATGTCAAGAAATAGGACATAAAAGTTAGCTGCTAGTAATTACAAGAAAATATTAAAGATGGGTTAGTAGTGGTGTTTGTTACCGATTGGTATAGGGAGTCACGTTGTGATAGTACAGTCGACGGGCACAGGTGTCGTCGTCATCGTCGGGAGCAGGTTGGAGGTCGTATATGGATGGCTGGAGTGTTGTATATACTAGTTAATCTGTGATGGACTGCCCTGTTTAATCCGTGATAATTAGTAATCTGTGGTCCTGGACCTTGATTGTGGTGGTTGTAAAGGCCACTTGCTGTGCTTGAGTTTGTCGTATACAAATTACTATTCTCTTAGCTCCACTGTCACACTTCTTTTAATTAACTTTCTTCACCGTTGCAATCCACGATTTGAAATCTAATTCAATGATGACAATAAGCACCGCCGGAATGCCGGTCACGGATTACAGCTATTCACGGTCTGTGTTTGTAGTAGAAAATCTGTGGGTGTGTAAATGATGGAAGTTTGTAAGAGATTGTGATTGTCATGTTAAAAATGTATACGAAAACGTGTAATTTATGTGAATTGCAAAATTTTCTGTGTTTTAATTATTGGTTTAGAATGTTTAGTTTTTGAAGGCGACAGGCTGTAGAATGTTGAGCAAGTTTTCCACTGTTTTTCAGAATGCTGTGGATGCTGTAAGTTTGATTAAACGTTTGTCGTAGTTCTGCGTAATTCGAGTTATTATTTGATGCGTATTTTAAAGCGTGTTAGTTTTATTCCTGAAAGTGTCATTAGGCATTTACCGCTGTTATGTTTTTTATAATGTATTTAATATTTTGTAAAAGTATAACGACAGTGTGCGCGTTTGGGGGCTGACCATGTTTTGGAAGTTTGTTCATTTATTCCGTTAGCACTTGAGTAAAACTGTTGCACGTGTGAAGGAAATTGGGACTGTATTGACGATGAACTAGTTTAGCATAATGTACACAGTTCTTCTGAGGTATTTGACGGAATGTCGATACCTCATACCACGTATGCCTGTCTGTATTAGCAGGCGATATAAGAAAAATTTGGGTCTTCTTATACAGTTTTTTAAGATATATGAAACTAATTGATGGTGGATATTGTGTTATAGAATTAACATGGCGTTTATATGTTTATCACTTTCTTACATAGGTACAATCGTGAGTTGAATACGTGTCTATTATCTCACCATGGTGTATGGATATAGCCGTAGGTGAGGAAGGATGAGTTCACGGTTAGGACAGCAGTAAAAACATTAAACGGTGTGCTTGTGCATAATGTGCTTCCATTACGTATATTTTCAATGACAGATTGCATTCATGGTTAGCCTGAGAATATCTTGTCACTGTAAATATAATATCAGTAGTTTTGATGAATAAGATGCTGCATTGTTAAAGAAACTGTGTGCAGTGATTTACACTTGAATATTTTAACCGTTTTCACTGATTTACAAATAGAAATGGTTATTCCTATTTCACACTTTTACAGTAGGCATTAGAGCACGCTCCCTCATTTTTCAGCTGGCACCACCAGCATCATTGTTAGAAGACTTCACATACCATTGGAAGATGGTGATGAAGTTCTATGTAAAGAGGGATGCAGTAAGCAGAACTGTAATTGAAAGTACAAATATCCCTTCACATTTGGAGCAGATGTTGCAGGTAGGTTGGATGGTAGCAGGCAATTTTATAAGCTGTGTTGGTGGGTAAGAAGTTTTATAAGCCATAGGATGATGTAGACATTTTATTTTCACAAGTGAGTTGAACTGTGATCTCAGTGACCTACTTTTCTTCTTTCTGCCTGAAGAAATGAAGCCATTTATTTGTGAGTTGGTGTACCTACAAAGCAGATGGCAGATCACAGGAAAGGACAACAGTGATGGCTAAAGCAGGATGTTTATAGCATGACCCTTTGCTTCTCCACTGAGTTCACTATCCTGACACTTTCAGATTACTGATTTCAGTGTCGTGTATAAGGGTGTTGCTGAAATACACTGCACCACTTTTGGGTGTAGGCATGTTTCTGTGTACAAAAACAGTGAAATGTCCAATATAAAGCTGGGTCCTTGTATGGTTTTCTTTCTTTAAGTTATGCTCTTTTGGAGGAAGAAGTGCTGAGTGCCTGTTGTGGCAGTACCTGCATTGTGTGGCTCCTTCAGCCAAAACAGTCCCTTTCTTGCTTAAACATGGTATTACTCTGTGTACAGGTGGATGTGATGGCATTAAATGTGAATGAATTGTCATGCTAAACATTGTCAGCAGATATGCATTCACAGACGTACCTCGTATGTACATGATGTTTAATGATGTATGCCAGGATGAAGTTGCAGCACATTGTCACAAGGGTACATTTTTTCCCATCACTGCCTTTCAGACAGAAAAACAGTTTATAGCATCCATCAGTGCTATAGTGTATTCATAGCAACAGAACTAGGAAGATAAGGGATGATGTGAACATCAGACTTGCAAGACAGAATCCTGGCTTACCATGTTGAACATTCTAGGGCCATTACAAAGGGGGATCACAGCTGTTACACACTGCGCACTGAACATTTTAGCAGGGCAGGTCCACAGTGGTCAACCTGTTAATCCTGCCACTGCAGACTACAGTTTTATCAGTGGTTCCTGATGCAATGTGCCATAGCCCACCATCCCCCATGCTGTTCAAAATGGAAGCATGGTTTGCTGTGATACTCTGATGAATGTCCAGCATCAGAAGATGTGAACAGATATCAGTCTATGTGAAGTTATTGTATCATGACAAGTTTTGAACAATAAGAGGTTGTCATGTTTTTCTGCGTAGACTGACAGGGGGCAGTTTATCTTGGCTTCTTCCATGGCACACTTCCGCATCTAGCACAGGATGCCTGATTAAATTTTGAAGTGTGCCTCTGATCTACGCAGGGTGTTGTTTCTCCGCAATTTTGCACTGTTGTTAGTACATTTCTGAATGTAAAATATCTGGAATAGTAGGTATTTTGATACAAACAAATTGAGTGCCTTGTTACTTCATCTGACTTATGTGTGGGATTGTTTGAAAAGTATTGTATTAAAGATGTAGTGGCACTGAGACGAGAGGTCGTTGAAGCATGTTGGAAAACTATGGACAAATGGAGTCTGTTAGGTGGCTGTTATTTCCAGGTTGTATTTCTGGAGGCCTTAAGTTCATTATTGCAGCCATATGATGTGATTTATACATACAGTGAACATGTGATTTTTAGATCTTACTGAAAGAAGAAGAAGAAAGTCATGACAGTGGTACCACTGGGCCCTGCCTGGAGTATCTCTTGCAGCATAATCTCTTGAATCTAATGGCAACACTGGCATGTACTGACTGTCCCCCTGGCATGCGACAGTACACACTGTTCTTCATTCGAAAATTAATAACACAGTTGAAACATCCTATTTTGCCACATGTTAATGTGTATGGTCCGATTCAGGTGAGTACTACTGCAAAAATTAATATTATCTAACCAGGTGAGTAAAGTCGGTATTTTATTTTGAAATGACAAGCAATCACTTTGTTTTTAGCCAGATATTTGTGTACAGACAAAGCAGAATTGGCAGGTGCATTGTAATTGTGGAGAAACCAATGATCTGAATTCTATATCTATAGTAAAACTACAGATGCACCAATGTAACAAATTAGTTTAGTTTGAAGTGACACACTACATGTTTCAGACGGTAGCTTTCCAGCAAGCAGACAGCAGTATCTGTTTGACAAATGCCTGTTACAGTATGTACAGTCTTGAACTCCTGATGATGGACAGAAAGACCGTCCGAAACATGTACAGTGTTACTTTGAAATAAAATAATTTGATACATTGGTGCATCTGGTTGGTTTTACTATAGAAATTTACTATAGAAATTACGATGCACGGCTCTATGAATGTCAAATTTGATCTGAATTCTACTTTTGCGTTTTTTTTAATATGTTCTGAACTGACTCAAATGAAAATCCTTAAATGTTGACAGGTTTACCGGTAGTGGTTCTTGCTATATGTATGTTATATGTTAATATGATGTTGATTTACTTAATTGGGTTTTCACCCGGTGGCAGTGGTCAGTAGTCTTATACAAAATAGGTAAGAGACAGCACAAAAGGGGATGCAATACACAAATCAATACAAAATTAAAAAATACATGAAATAGAACACAAAAATACAAAACAAAAAACAAACCTGAAAAAAATATTACACAACATAAATTGAGTAATTAGAAAATAACAAAGAGAAGTAAACAGTTATGAGATGATATCCTACACAGAACCTACATACAGCTACATAACTAAAATCAATGATAATACCCACATTTCACCCATGATCATCACTTCACTTCATTTCACTTCCCTTCACTTCACTGCACTGCACTTCACAACACTTCACTCCCCGTTTTTAACTTTCTTTCACTTTTGGACATTTCGTCACCATGTTTCCAAAACCCTTCACTTCTCCTCACCTCACTTATAATTACTCTCCTAACCCGCTTTCTAAAAATATGTGATTTGCAGGCGAAAATCGCTAGCGCCACTGCAGGGAGTTGATTCCACAGTTCGATTGTCCTATTTACAAGGGAGTATTTACAGATATCAGTTCTTTGTTTCCTGGCCCTAATTTTATGATTATGATCATTCCTGCTCAGATAGCATGGTCCTTTTAACCTGTCCCCAATAGATTTCGATGCCCATTCTCTGGTGTATGCTTTGAATAGGGTGCAAATGAGAGCTATCTTCCTACACTGAGCCAAGGATTTCCATACCAAATACTTCGTATGATTTGCAAATTTAGCCGCTTTCTTTTGCACACAGTCTAAAGCGTTTATCTGTCCTGCCTTGTTTATATTCCAGTACTAAGCCCCATATTCCAGAATCGGACACACTAGTGACATGTAGGCTAAACTTCTCATATTACTGTTTCCCTTTTTAAGAATATGCATTATGAAATGAAGTGCCTTCCAGGCTTTTTGTGCTGTGTGATTAACCTGATCAGCCCAACTTAAATTGCTGCATAAGATTATTCCTCAATATTTGCAGCTGCTCACTTCCGGAATTCTTTGGTCCTCCAATAAATAATTTAAAGGATTGTTCAGCCAAGCTGTCATGACGCTTATAGCTTTACCTTAACCTGGATTTATTTTCTACTGCCCATTCCCCAGTCTGTCCAGATCTATCTGGACCATATCTATGTCGTTATCATTCATGATTTTCCTATATATTATACAGTCATCTGTGAAAAATTTAATAGTTGACTTTCATGTTCCTCCATTTATCATTTATATATGCAAGGAACAGAAGTGGACCCAATATGCTCCCTCATGGTACCCCTGACAGTACTCTGCCTTCCTCAGATAATTGCCCTCCTACTCTAACTCTCTGCAAAGAACCTAAAAGAAATTCCCTAACCCATACGACTACCCTCGAATCCACTCCTGAGATCACAATTTTCATAATTACCTGATCATACAGAACTTTTGTTTTTGAGGACAGATTCCTTCATTCATTGCATGTTTTTGTATGTTTTGCTGGTAGAGAAATATTCCACGAGTTCAGCATTTTTGGCATAGGTCACGCTGCTTTTGAACTAGGAAGACCACCCACAAAACTTGTGTTCTTTCCATTGTTAACTCTCATTTTCTCCCAGTTTGAAGCGATATTTGATGAAAATACATAGTTCTTCAAGCCTGCCATTTTCTAGGTGAGCCAGGATCGCAATTGGAACAACACACACAGGTACTTAACAAGACATTTTTAAACAATCATCATGCTACAGCCTTATCCTGAGTGGTGAACTGACTCACCAGAGTCCTTTGTCAACGTGTAGCAGTAGACGTTAATGCTACCAGCAGTAGTAGTGTTATCTTGTGGTCAATCTGGAAAGTATTTGGTTGTCCTGTGTATGCGCACACTTGCACAATCCACTTCCCAGTAGTCTTGCAGCATGCTTCATACAAGTGTTTAAAAATCTGGCATTCGTAGGTCCGTGCATCGCTAATGTATTCTCAGAGTGCAACCAACAAGATGAAATGTTACTCAAGTTTATTTATTTCTCTAAGATGCCCTGTATGTTTCAGACGGCTTTTCCGTCCATCATCAGGAGCACAAAACTGCACATGCAGCGTCAGGCATTTGTCAGACCGTTACCGCTACCTGCTGCTAACCTGGATGGAATCCAGGCTAGCAGCAGTAGCAGAAACGGTTTGACAAATGCCTGACGCTGCATGTGCAGTTTTGTGCTCCTGATGATGGACAGAAAAGCCGTCTGAAACATACAGGGCATCTTAGAGAAATAAATAAACTTGAGTAACGTTTCATCTTGTTGGTTGTACTCTGAGAGTGTTTAAAAGTTATTGTTAAATGTCAAATGTTGTGACTGTGAAACAAAAGCGTTACATTGTGCAGTTATCTTGTTGCACTTGTATGTGTTATATTGAATAATTTGCTTATTATATTTTTAATTTCAGACTGTGACTTAACATTAACTTGACATTGATTGAATGTATCATTCAGACTGTTATTATTGAGGTTGTGTACCTTAATCTTGTTCTGGTTTTGTTGTAAGTATCTGGTTGTTTTAATTTCAGAGATTGGTCGGCCTGTGTAGTGGAAGACTTGCATCACCTACAGAATCTGCTGAAATCCAGTTTCTTTGTGCACTGTGTGGTCTTATTTGCAAAAATCCTCAACTTGCCAGCATCTTCAGCAGTCAGCAGGTACTTTCTGGTTGATGGATTATTTAACTCATTATTCTGTGGCTTTAAATTTAAATGTCTTTAGGAGAGACATTCCATTGTGATGAAGATACACAACTTAAAGGGGTGTAGTCTTGAAGGTGGACATCCCATTGTGTGATCGTGTGATAACTAGACGAATTAAACCGTCAACACAACTAAGTTTTGGTGTTTATTAAAGCACCATGTTTTGACCCCTGTGAGTCATCTTTAGGCTAAATACATCTAAATACACAAAGGCAATATATGAATCTTCCTGTGAAGAATGATATCTCAGTGTAGAAATTCATTACATTATTACAATATGTGTTAAAATGTAATTAAGAACAAGTGATGATGTGGTAGAGTAGATAGTTGTGGTAAATAGGAAGACGTGAAGTTGTCGTTTGTTATATTCCTGTAATGTTAATATGATATGGGAATCAAGTATCAGTTTAATATCACATAGTTGATGTTGTGTTTATAATTGTTGAAGTTTATAGTAGTGGTATTTAACAATGTTACTTGCATACGCAAGAGAGGTAACAACTTCATTATCAGGCTGTAGGTTGTTGTTGTTGTGTTGCTACAATAATTAGAGGTTTTTCTGGATTTTGAATGGGAGGTTTTTGTGGATATTAAGCCATTCCTTCTTTTATTTTTATTTGACTCTAAGGATGAAATATAATATTTTTAAAGACCCAGGTTATACCACACGGTAGACACTCTACATCGGTTGTAAAAGCCAATCAGTTGATGTCTTATAGGGCAGAATCACTCTTTGTTCTGATATGCATGCAAAACACACAAATGGACTCTGCTGGTAGTATACAGAACTGTTGAATGTTAAACCTGATGATTTGTATTGTAACCACTAGGTGTTAAAAATGTTTAATATATGTTCTTCCTAATGTTGCATAAGCTGCAGATGTTTTATAAATGTAAATATTATGAACTGTTGTGAAGTTTGCATTCGGACATTTGTGATGTTTCATCATCATAGTGTGTCGTTAGTACCCACATGTAGACAAGAAGAGTTCAGTCCTTCTTTGGACTGTTGTTATGTAGGTAGACAAATCATACAAGGAGAAACAAAATAGAATATTACAATTCTGACATTTGAAGGAATGGACCAAGCAGTTTGGTACAGTTGTAACAGTGTATTCTCATACTGGGAAGTAAAATGTTCAAAACTCAGCCATGCTACCAGCTAGTGGGGCCGTTTTTTCTTGCCTAGTATTTCTTCATTGGTCTTCACGTCAGTTCTGGAACCTCTAGCCTCCTGTTTCTGGAACCCTGTCTGCCCAACCATTAAGACTGACTTTCACTTTATTTATACACATTATAATTGTACATTGAAAAAGTGTTGTTAAATAAAGTACAGAGTAGTCAGAGGAAATGGAATTCTGAATATCCAGTATGTAGGCCTGATGTATTCTCAAATTTGACAGGCGACAGAAGAAAGATCGAGCACAAGCAGTGACCAGCGGTCTACAAGTTATGAAGGAGCCGGGCTGACAGTTTCTGAGCACACAGCTACCACAGAAACAGTGCCACATACCATGTGCCACTATATGACATCATACAATACATTGCCTTGTTTTGACTCTGAGTCTTGCAGCTGTGGTGAGGCCTGTAACTCCGGTGTCAGAGATGTTAATAAAGAAAAAGGTGTGTTGTAGGTACAGTGCTTTGAGGTGGTGTTTTGTTCTTTGCACAAAGTGAATGCTTATAAGGGATGTTGTATTAACCCTGTAAAGACGAAGCACAGACTGCTTTTTTTTTAAAGACCCAGTTCGTGCCACGCTGTAAACACTTTTCATCTCAGTTATAAAAACCAACCAGTTTATGGTGTAAGTGGCAGAAGTCACTGTTTGTTTTGAGGTAAATAAAAACGCATAAATACAGTGTGGGCAGAGCGTATAGTTGTTGAATGTTAAAGCTGTTGGTGCATCGCGTAACCAGTAGGCTTTGAAAGGTTAATTAGGCTGTGTATTTTCATGTTCATTGCTGAAATACTGCCACATTTGTGAGATTTGTCGCTGGGGTGTGTATTAAAATGTATGGGAAGTGTTTAGTCTTGAGTCATTCACCAGCTTCGAGGTAGGGTGTGGGTTAATAGTTTCAACCTGTAAGATTGCTGCCAGTTGCAAGAAGTTGACAGTGTCAGATGTGATTGCCAGTTATACGGTTTTTTTTTTTTTTTTTTTTTTTTTTCCCCCCCATTTTCTTAAAAAATAATTGTTTGGTGTTT
>Ga0123357_10014416_pt1 | contig 10315 bp, 9 predicted proteins | sample TergutEmb28metaG_FD_89873 | JGI IMG/M metagenome (GOLD analysis project Ga0123357, IMG submission 89873) | Embiratermes neotenicus P4 segment gut microbial communities from Petit-Saut dam, French Guiana - Emb289 P4 | ecosystem: Host-associated > Arthropoda: Insects > Digestive system > Gut ... | reverse complement strand
TCCCCCTCTAAACGCTCTAAAGCGTTTCTGGTATAGTACGTAAATTTAAATGTCCCGTGAAAAAACTCGGCTCTTCTGCCCAGGCACTAGCGATTTAAATGGAACGGGGAAAGGGTTAAAATGTAATTAACTTACCGATTAAAAGAGACAACATATATATTAAAATACATAAATGTATTTACCCTTGAGACACTTCCATGAGTATGAGGTTTACATTTGTTTACATCTTGGTAACCATAATCACACATGCAACCACATCATTCTTCCTGGTAGATTCATCAGAAGGAAAGTGTACTTCCAGCAAGATTCTCCTGCGTCCACTGGTCAAATTCTAAAATTATCTCTGGACTCATGGTTTCTTTGTAGTTACCAACCTGACCACTACGCATGAAATGGCCACCTTCTGAAATCAGGTTGAACTTACGGTTGATATCCGTGACTGCCTCGTAGTTAACAGCTGGATTGTTCTTCATGCTGTCAAAACTGAGATGCTCAGCTAGCAAGGATACTTCTGCTTCACTTAGCTCTTTGCCCAAGAACTGAGCTGTCTTCTTAATCTCTGCTGGCAGATCCTGTGTGTAAGTTAGACAGTGTTAACAGGCTGTTAATACTGGACCATAACAAGCTTAACAAAGGAAGGAAATTAAATAAAAAGAATACAGAAAAATAGAAAGTGAAGATAGATGACATAATGGGGATAGTTATGGAGGACAAAGGGATATGAATTTTTGTGTTCATGGGTTTCTCTTGTGGTTTATTTCATAGTGATTTCAAAGTCACAGATTATTTAGCATCAATGGTATGATGACTGGCAAATGGCAAATGGAAAGGATTTGAAAGAAAGAGTGCTTAACTGGGTATCAGACTGGCACATACCTGGAGGGCTGCAGGAAAATCATATGGAACCTCAATCAGTATAGACAGTGTCCCAGACAGTATTGAAACTGTGCACTTCCTAAATGAAAGTCTACAGCATTACTGGCACCTCATCCTGCCAGGTTCCACAGATCTTCTTTTGTTCCAGGTCAACAAACACACATATATTACAGAAATAAGGAATATCATCTATCTCCCACAGCTAAACAATATCAATGTAGATGTACAGGTTTTCACAAGAATGCAAATATTGACTTTCACTTACCTGCTTGAGGTCTTCAAATTTGAGAAACAGAATATTGGGCTCATCACGACGTTTCCAGAAATTGAGGACGTGAGACCAGAAAGGAGCAAAGCACACTGCTCACAACAGAAAACCAAATAAGAATTATAAGGAACTGTAAGCATCACATAGAGCTGCAATTAAATTATGATTTTTACATAACCATTATCAGCAGATTTAAAAATGCTGTATATTTAAAGAACCTTTGTACATACAGTATAACTATGATAATGTAACAGAAGATCAGGGAACATTTTACTCACAGGATCCACCCATAAAAAGTCTGCAGTAGTTTTCAAAACTGCCTGAGTAGCCTTCCAGTAACTTACAGTGGTAGTAGTAAGACACACATGTGTCCTTTGCATTTCTGGCCACATAAACTATCTGCAACAGATCACTGAAATGTGCAATCACAGAAAAATTGAGTTTAGAAATATCTGCTCATGGGCTGACTCGGCATTTAATGAGAAATATTTTTTGGAACTCTTCCACCATGAGGATGTGTGATTTGCTTTAGCAGCTGGCCAGACAGTATAGGTATTTTTTTCATACCTTCTCCACAGCCAGAAGGAAACATAACCCATTTCTGTAATGCTATGCTTTATATATAAAAAAATTATAACACAGAAATATTTCACAGAAACAGACATAAATAGCTTGACAACTTTGATGTTCTGATGTGAAAATATTTAAGTGTCTTTGCCCTTATCATTTCCTCTATTATTACTTATAATCATCATACCATGCATTGTTCATGCAAAATAGCTTCTTCAATTTATAAAACACCATAAAATGGTGAAAAAATATAAATTTTTTTTAAAGTGTGTTATTTAACAATGCCGTCAACTGCTAAGTTTGTGTAGCATTGGTCAGAAATGAATAGAAAGGCATGGGGCATTGGTGGAATAACACTCACAAAGGAAAATTGAAATACTCCAAGAAAAACCCAACCCAGTGCCACTTTGTCCAACACAAATAATGCATGGACTGGCACAGGATTGAACCTGAGCCTCCACAGTGACATGCCAGTGACTAATTGCCTGAGAAATAATGCCTCATTTGGCCTTACATTAATGTGCTTAATTAAGCACCACACCAGGAAGGCATGTGGGGAAATGAGCAATAACTGCCCACATTCTTAACTTCAGCACTAGATGGTGGTAAATGGTCAGCTTCACACACCTTGTCACTTTATTCCTGAGAAATGGCAATGGTACCCAATAAACAAGAGGGTAGGTGGACCCCAGAGTGAGTCAGGGTTCTCTGGTGCTCTTGCTCCTGCTGAGAACAGAACCCCAAATCCTCCACAGCCTAGTCACAGTTACACCTCAGCAGTCATGGATCTATAGATGTACATCAAAGAATGCTATTTATTGAACCTTTGAAAAATGAAGGAAATGTGGTAGCAATTATCTCACCACTAATCACGAGACTGTAGTCAGTATCATGACTAGGCTATAGGCTCAAATACCTGAATAGATAATAGGTTTTTCCTAAAAAATGCCCAGATATGCTCTGGGGCCCATCCAGCATCCTATTCAATAGGTACCAGGGGTTCTTTCTTCAGGAGTAAATCAGCCTGGGGGTGAAGTTGACTACTCACCTCCAGCTAGTACCAAGCTTAGGAATAAGTGGAGCTATACGCCATTCGAACCACATGTATTCATGTTGTGTACAGAGATAAATTTACCTTTACCTTTACCCATATAGTATAACACCACAGACCAGTGAAATGGAAACACTGGCTGTCCATACCTTAACATTCAGAGTAATATGTGTATTACTTAATACAACATACAGAATTCGAACAGACATATCAAGGAACTCTTTTGTTGGCTGCCATTTAAGCATCTTGACATACCTTTGGTTGCTTTGTCCCATCTTGGATTTGCTTAGGCAGTAGTTCCCAAGGCAGGTGAGTTTTGATGAAGCGTGGTGACTTCATTTTATCAATGTATGTCACTGAATCAATTACATACAAAGGAAACTGAAGATCTGGTACTTTTTGAAGGATATCAGTGTAGTCAAATAGTGGTGTGTGGCTGGAATGATATGGAAGAATAAATGACAGAATGACAGAGAGACTAAAAAGTTGAATGAATGCATGGATGAATGACAGAAACACACATTGAATGAATGAATGAATGAATAAACACATTGATGAATAAATAAATAAATGGACAGATAACTGAATGGATATATATATATATATATACACACACACATATATCTATAAATGATATATCAACAAATAGAAAGTCAATAAATAGACTCATAAATAACAAGATACAAAAATTAATGCAGAAATTAATAAACAAAAAAGGCAAGAAAAAATGAAAGACCGAGGAAATAAACAAAGAAATACAAGGATCCTTCTCAACATTTATAACAGGATATACCATTTTGGAATGACAGCATAAATGTTATTTATGAAATAACTGCAAAGAGTTCGTGGATATTTTCAAAAGTAACAAAAGTGAAATGCGCACTCAATTTTGAATTACATAGTTTTAAAAAATTTCTTATTCAATTTCATATGTATACAGGAACCAGAAGTTTCTGGTATCTTGTGTCACTGACAAAGATTTCTTCAAATCAACACAAATATTGCAATGCACTGTTTCTCGTTTCCTCGTTAATTAAAATAAACACACACACACACACACACACACATATATATATATATATATATATATATATATATATATGGAATAAAAGTTAAAATGTATAACTGTACCACATTATATATCTGTTGTGTGCAAAATAATATATATATTTTTTAATTTGATACTACAGGTAGTTTCATTTTAGAATAATGCCCGGTATAATCATAGAATTGATGTACATGACAATTAGATTACAATGTTCAGCACAGTAAACCTACACAAAATTCATTTAAATCCTTCATATAATTTTGGAGAATTATTATGGAGAGTCAGGCAGTATTATACCCCACAGTTACATTTTTACTTCTTTCACAGAATGAAGACCACATTATTTAAACATCGTTCAATCAGTTTTCAATTATTTGAAAATGGTGTGACATAAGTTTAAGACTTCATCCACTGTCTTATTGTTAAATAATGGAATGTATGATAGCAGCTATACAGAGAGGCAAATAAACCATAAATCTTTCACATACTCTCCACCTTAAGATATAAGCACTGTATTATATTGTGGTAGAAACTAAGACAATGGGCAACATCAAAATAAATAGCTTTAAACATTAACCAGGTGTGACAAAACCACAACATACATAAGCATTACATTAGTTCTGCAGCACTTGAACACTTCATCTGAGCCTAATCACTAGCATTTGTACTTTCTGGGCCATTCTACTCACTCCAAAAATGGAAACCTCTCTGGCAGGGGCACTTTTGCTCCGTCGAAATCAAGATCTTTTTGAATAAGCCAAGTCATCTCTTGTGTCCATGTTGTACCTAAAATCGAACAAGACTGTGACAGCCAGAAGGCAACATTATCCTGTATTTCAACAGCGACAAAGATTTAAGATTTAAAAATTGTTTACCTGTTAGACAAAGTAGTTAACTCAAAGACTTGATAGCTTCTACTTCTGTCCTCAAAACCCTCTGGCAAATCAAATTTCTGGGCAACTTAGCCAACTATGTTTGTACAGTAAGATATTTCTGTCACCTCTGTTAGGCATCAAAACAGGGGCATTCTAGAATGGGTTTTCTCTAGCAAGACAGCAGGGAACTAGCTTAAGAATTGCAGGCAGAGTGGTTTGGCATGAAGATGGCCAAATTATTCTGCCACCAGAAACAACAGCGACAAAATCACTGTATCTTAGCCATAACAGACCTCCAGAATATGTTACAGTAATTAAAATTAAAATTTAAAAATTATGAATTAGTGTTTCATTTGGTAACATGAGCCACAGCTTACTCCACACTTTCTTGAAAATGAAACTACTCTAATTAACGACAAACACTGATGGGCTGTGGATTATGCTTGATCATCCACCAACATGGACATAATCTTCCCAATCGTATGAAACATAACACCAACATTAAAAAAATCAATTAAGAGAATGAAGAAGAATATTCAAAACAAAATATGACTTTGTAACATTGTGGTGCAGCTACATAAATAACGTGAATTTCTGACTTGTGATTTAAATAATAAACACGAAAATGTGTGCAGTGTAGTATTTTGTATCTATAAGTAAATACCTTCAGGACTACTAGGTTTCTAGGCTTTTCAAATCATACAGTATTCTGTAAAGAAAATGACGGTTTAGAAATTATATCTGTTTTCTTCCTTTGGTGAAGAGACAGAAAGGCAGCTACTGAGTTGGGTCTGACAGAAAGAGTTAAAATCACATAGCCCTTTCTGTTGGACTCAGCCGAATAGGCGCTCCTCATCCTTTTCAAGTGAGGAAGGAAACTGATCCAGTTTACGAAATATCGGTTTCATAACAAAATTTTAGACGGTAAACAAAGCCTCAAAACCAAGAAATCTTAAGTGCAACATACAATTTCAGATTATTCTACAACTGAATACCTGTTTTAAATAGAAACCTGTCTGAATACGAAAAATGTGTGGTATTCCGTTGCAAACAGGCTGCAACGGTATTTATTGTGACTGGGAGAAAACTTACCGGCCTTGGGAAAACTGACAACCCACAGGTCGTCATCTCGAACTTCAAGCTCTTCAACTTTTTGCCCAAATTTCTTATAACATTCTGGCAGAACGTAACCACGCGACTTAACATAACCGGACCGGAAGCAGTTAGTAAAGTTTTTCAATAACATGTCTCCTAAATCACTATCAATCTCTTCAGATTCCCACATGTCTTGTATATACTTGTGAGGAGCAGGAGAAGAACTAGCGTATAAAATTTTATTCCAGTTGTTCTGGGGTATCTGCAAACAAAAAGGACCTATACTTTCCGACGCAATGGAAACTGTCATCCAATCTGGAGACCTTGTACTTCGACGCTAGATAATTCTGTAACTCCCCAAGCAATTTACGCTAGATCTTTGAAGCTAGTTAGTTCCTTAATAAATCTGTATCGTCCCTAGAAATCTACGCCAGAACTTCAAAGCTGGTAGTATTTTCCATTAAAACTCTAGCTCCCTTAGCAATTACGCTAGAACCCCGAAAATAGTATTTTTTGTAACTCTGTAGCTCTGCTAGCAATCTACGCTACAACTTCGAGCTAGTACTTCCCAAAATTACGCCGCAGCTCCCTTAACAATCTACGCAACTGTTCCTCCCTTAACAGTCAACCGACTTCGGTTTGTCTGTGACCCATGTTTACCAAGCGATAATTGCTTCCATCCCATCCGTACGTCGCGGTACAGTGGGTGGTAGTCCTGATACTAAGTCGAAAAGTTTTGAATGCATATATCGGACAAAATACCAGTGGTTCGTGACTTCCTTCAAATGTTGGGACAGTATTTTAATTTATGCCACGTCCGCTTCCTTCCACAATCTTTCAAATTAATTGCCGGTAATCACAGATCATCTTGTCATTGGATGTTATTAAATGTGAGGGAGGCCTAGAAACAGCATTTTTAAATAAACCACAGATAGAAAAATTCATGAACTACACAATATGTCAGTCGCCATATTATGATGCAACGGGAGAAGCTACGGTAGAATCATCACCAATATTCGTGCCACGAACATCTGTGCATATCAACTTGGCAGTGAACACATTCTGTCATGGCTGCACTCCGTACGCCTCAACGTCGACATGTGAACATCTCACGAATGTGAGGCACATACAATTTCCATACAATGACATAACACGCAAGTTGTTGGCGACCGCTTATCTAACCTATTTCGCTTTATAACGAAACGTATGATTAAATTACAAAGCTTCTATTTGTGTGTGTGTGTTCTCTCAAAATAACTTCGAAAGAAAGCCAATTTTCCTGTTGCTTGAAATGAATTTCACCTCACGTCGAAGTGTGTTCTTGCAGGACGACAGACAAACCTTTAAATCATTAAAAACAGGAAAATCACTTTGATCTTCACGTTCTTAAATGTCCTGAAATTTAAATATGTATACAATTTTTAAATTACTTTCATCTAACACTGTTGCTAAATCACACTCAGCTGTGTTCATTTATGCTTTATTTAATAATTCTGTCGGTAGCTCAGACTATGTAGCGACAAATGGCACGATGATTGGTGAATAATGAACCGGAAGATGTCGAAAGAGGTGGTTCAATTTAAGTGACAAATTTGGCATTTGACTAGAGGGAGCCAGAAAAGACACAAAATCTTCAACCTGAATAGCCTTTCAACTGGGCAATATTTGAACGGGGGACCTCAAAAGCATGAAGCAGAGGCGCTCCCCACTGAACTAGGACATTTTTTCATGGAAGTTTGGAAAAAGTATTAGGATTACTTAAATTAATAAAAAAAACTATGTTCAACAAATGTATCTCTAAATTTATAATTTTTAAGTATTTTCCTGACTGAAAAGAAATCTGAATTCACAAGACACACTTCCAACACGAACAAATGTATTACTAATGGAGTCTGGGCTGAGATGTCACTTAATCTGGTACATAAGTATCCTGAATATGGAGGCAGCATGTTACTCCGAAACGCCTGTACCTATCTACCAGAACACACGGATGTCAAATCTCAAAATATATCAAACTTAACGCGATCTTATGTTAACCGAACCTACGTAACTACTTCCAATATTCTCAGCGTAACAGGAAAGTTTTCTGTGAAGTCGATTTTAAACAGCGCTGTTCGTATTCTGGACACGATCAATTGCAGAACACCGGTATAACCACAGCACAACTGTACCTACAACACTCTGTGAAAGAGTGTAGCGCGAAGTCGTGATATATACTGCCTTGTTTTGCTAGAAAACGCCCAGTGTCTAGGCTGCTAATTATACTCAACCTTCACGTTGCATTTTGAAGCTCACAAAAACGATTCCAAAGCATAATAGCATAATGAACTTTTTTATACAATACATGAAGACTAAGGCCAATGTCAGTTGTGGCTTGCCCCTCCTTGCCCTTGTATAAACACTGAGGAATGTCGTCAACAAGGGGAGGATCGGCGAAGTTCGAACAGTGATGCTGATGACTTGTATTGGGAAAAGTGTCGGTTTCGAACCTTATCGATGGTATCCTAGACTTATCGCAGTTTCCCTCGCTTCCTCTACGTAAATTCCAGGATAATGACAACTATATAAGGAACCTACAAATACACACTAGTAAATTATGCTTTAACATGTATGATTAATCGCCTACATGTTTCCGTCGCCTCTGCGACTATCATCAGGGTGCTCTACAAGACTACTGATGGCATACACACAAATTTGTTTATATTTTATCAACAAATACATGTTAATGCATATTTTACCAGTGTGCATTTTTTTGGTTTTATTACGTAAGTGTAAATGCACGGATATGGAACACATTAAGTCCAGGATATTGCTTGAAGCTGTGCCATGACAGTTTCCTTCCACACATTTTTTTATTTCATCACTCACCGTCACCATTCTGTTCGACGCCCCCTGCTGCAACTGCATTAGTTTGTGACCGGTGTTCATCATACATCGTGGACTGGTACAAGCTACGTAGTTGTGCATTTTATATTGGAAATGGCTGGTTCATTAAGTTTATTTATACATGCATTTGTAGTTGCAGAGGTTTTGAATGAGTCTGTAGGATAATTATGAATGGGCAGTAGACAGGAAACTGGACAGAGGGGGTCGACTTGTGTTTTAAAGTACCATCTCAGCATCTTTAAACAGACTGAAGTGAAACCTGAAAAGCCTCAGTCACGAATACTAACAATCCAGCCCAGACTGCAACCCGGTACCTCCGCAATACAGGGCGTGACCGCTACATTAACGTCGTCATTCACTTGGAAATGGTGCAGAAGGAAACAGACGTGGCCTATTTTAGAATATTATCCAAGAATTTGCTTAGAGGCCTCCAAGAAAGTAAAGAAAAGTTTTAACCGTGACGATGTAGGCAATACTTGTATATTTGTCCGAAACTCACTTCAACCATGACAATGGACGCAGTATGTTCCTCTAAAACATTACTAGTTACAGATTTTCGTCTGAGAAACTGATACCCACTTACCGGACTACAACACAATGTAGCATCTCAGAAAAACACAGAACGAAAAGGTTCGCCGCCTACCCGCCCAGGATTGGAACCCATAACTTCCTTAATAAGAAGCAGCCGATCTGCAATTGTTCGCTCTAAACAGAAAGTACACGCACATTTGTTATTTGGACGGAATGTGCCGTTCTACCGGCATACGGTCTGCACGCCGTATCCCGAACACAACAGCCCTGAAGATCATTCACACCACACTATGTCTCCAAGGTAATGTGGCGAGACCCCATACCGAATGTTGTAAGATGAACTTAGTGACAGGGAAGTATAACTGCATGCGGTCTTCGACTTACGTCGGATCCGACTGTGTCAGTATTTATTTATAAATAATTACCCTATTTATGCCATCGACACAACACCCGGTTGCCATGCTGTCTAGGGCGTGTGTCTACAACCGCTTGATTGCTGGGCTAGCGGGTTCGAATCCCGCTGAGGACATGGATGTTCGCCTCTTGCGTTCGTTGTGTGTTGTGTAGGTTGCAGCCTCTGCGACAGGCTGATCACTCGTTCAAAGGGGTACTACCGAGTGCGCGCGCGCGCGTGTGTGTGTGTGATCTAGACACTTCAACAATGAGGCGACCTAGGTAGGCTGTTACGCCACAGGGAGAAAAAATTGTACTTATTTCGATTATTATAAAAGTTATAATGATGTTGATGACGATGGTTATGATAAGAGTGGTGGTGGTGGTGGTGGTGGTGGTAGTAGTAGTGGTAGTAGTAGTAGTAGTAGTAGTAGTAGTAGTAGTGGTAGTAATAGTAAGTAGTATTGGAGGTGGTGGTGACAGCAGTATCAGTGGTAGTAGTAGTAGTAGTAGTAGCAGCAGTGGTAGTAATAGTAAGTAATAGTGGAGGTGGTGGTGGTGATAGTAGTAGTAGTAGTAGTAGTAGTAGTGGTAGTAGCTGTGGTGGTAGTAGTAGTAATAGTAGTAGTAGTAGTGTTGGTAGTAGAAATAGTAGTGGTAGTAGTAGTAGTAGTAGTAGTAGTAGCAGTGGTGTTGGTAGTACAAATAGTGGTGGTGGTGGT
>Ga0123357_10014415_pt1 | contig 10315 bp, 6 predicted proteins | sample TergutEmb28metaG_FD_89873 | JGI IMG/M metagenome (GOLD analysis project Ga0123357, IMG submission 89873) | Embiratermes neotenicus P4 segment gut microbial communities from Petit-Saut dam, French Guiana - Emb289 P4 | ecosystem: Host-associated > Arthropoda: Insects > Digestive system > Gut ... | reverse complement strand
TCTTGTATTTCGGTACTGCAGAGATCTTGTATTTCGGTAGTGCAGAGTCCAGTAGTGTTAAATGGATCTTGTATTTCGGTACTGCAGAGATCTTGTATTTCGGTAGTGCAGAGTCCAGTAGCGTTAAATTGGACTTGTATTTCGGTAGTGCAGATATCAATAGTGTTAAATGGATCTTGTATTTCGGTAGTGCAGAGTCCAGTAGTGTTAAATGGGTCTTGTATTTCGGTACTGCAGAGACCTTGATTTTCGGTAGTGCATAGATCTTGTATTTCGGTAGTGCAGAGTCCAGTAGTGTTAAATGGGTCTTGTATTTCGGTAGTACAGAGTGAAGAAGTGTTAAATGGATCTTGAATTTCGGTACTGCAGAGATTTTGTGTTTCGGTAGTGCAGAGTCCAGTAGTGTTAAATGTGTCGTGTATTTCGGTATTGCAGAGATCTTGTATTTCGGTAGTGCAGAGTCCAGTAGTGTTAAATGGTTCTTGTATTTCGGTAGTGTAGAGATCTTTTATTTCGGTAGTGCAGAGTCCAGTAGTGTTAAATGGATCTTGTATTTCGGTACTGCAGAGATCTTGTATTTCGGTAGTGCAGAGTCCAGTAGTGTTAAATGGATCTTTTATTTCGGTACTGCAGAGATCTTGTATTTCGGTAGTGCAGAGTCCAGTAGCGTTAAATGGGACTTGTATTTCGGTAGTGCAGAGATCAATAGTGTTAAATGGATTTTGTATTTCGGTAGTGCAGAGTCCAGTAGTGTTAAATGGGTATTGTATTTCGGTACTGCAGAGATCTTGAATTTCGGTAGTGCAGAGATCTTGTATTTTGGTAGTGCAGAGTCCAGTAGTATTAAATGGGTCGTGTATTTCGGTACTGCAGAGATCTTGTATTTCGTTAGTACAGAGTAAAGTAGTGTTAAATGGTTCTTGTATTTCGGTACTGCAGAGATTTTGTATTTCGGTAGTGCAGAGTCCAGTTGTGTTATATGGGTCTTGTATTTCGGTACTGCAGAGATCTTTTTTTTCGGTAGTACACAGTAAAGTAGTGTTAAATGGATCTTGTATTTCGGTATTGCAGAAATCTTGTATTTCGGTAGTGCAGAGTCCAGTATTGCTAAATTGGTCTCGTATTTCGGTACTGCAGAGATCTTGTATTTCTGTAGTACAGAGTCCATTAGTGTTAAATGGGTCTTGTATTTCGGTAGTGCAGAGATCAATAGTGTTAAATGGATCTTGTATTTTGGTAGTACAGATTTCAGTAGTGTTAAATGGATCTTGTATTTCGGTACTGCAGAGGTCTTGTATTTCGGTAGTACAGAGTACAGTAGTGTTAATTGGGTCTTGTATTTCGGTAGTACAGAGTAAACTAGTGTTAAATGGATCTTGTATTTCGGTACTGCAGAGATCTTGTATTTCGGTAGCGCAGAGTCCATTAGTGTTAAATGGGTCTTGTATTTCGATAGTACAGAGTAAAGTGGTGTTAAATGGATCTTGTATTTAGGTACTTCAGAGATCTTGTATTTCGGTAGTGCAGAGTCCAGTAGTGTTAAATGGATCTTGTATTTCGGTACGGCAGTGATCTTGAATTTCGGTGGTACAGGGTACAGTAGTGTTAATTGGATATTGTATTTCGGTACTGCAGAGATCTTGAATTTCGGTAGTACAGATTACAGTAGTGTTAAATGGATCTTGTATTTTGGTAGTACAAAGTACAGTAGTGTTAAATGGATCTTGTATTTCGGTAGTGCAGATTACAGTCAAGTGCAAGTGACTTTGAACTTTATGGGATTTCTTGACGTCACGAGTAATTAGGAAGAAGAACAAGTGTCAGGTGACTTAAGAGAAAAGTGTTTATGTTTAATTCCATAGGCTGTGCTGATTTCGAGTATAGGATAAACACAAAAATTTCATGACGTCATTCGTCTTCAGGTTTGATTTATATACATAAGCGTTTTTTTTTTATTTCTGCCTTGTAATTTTATACTACAGTACTTACAACACGAGTCGAACACAGTTTCACAATATGGTATCAGGCAATATACATTTTTCTTAGTTGTAACCACACAAACAATACAGTAATAAATATAAAATTATCTGATTTTACCATTCAGTACCTGTCCTACGGCATATTAATACAGTCAGTAACTTCCTAAGTTATGTTAATACAGTCGGTAAATCTCCTTCGTTATTTTAACAGAGTCATTAACTCTCCTAGGTTTCTGTTAATATAGTCTGTAATTTCCTAAGTTACATTAATGCAGTCGGTAACTTTAGTACGTTATATTATCAGAGTCATTAACTGTCCTACGTTGGGTTAATATAGTCTGTAACTTCCTAAGTTATGTTAATACAGTCGGTATCTCTAGTACGTTATATTAACAGTCATTAATTCTCCTACGTTGGGTTAATATAGTCTGTAACTTCCTACGTAATGTTAATAATTTCGGTATCTCTCCTACGGTATATTAATATAGTCGGTAACTTAAGTTAAGTTAATACAGTCGGTAACACTCCTACGTTATTTTAACAGATTCTTTATCTCTCCTAGGTTGGGTTAATATAGTCGGTAACTTCCTAAGTTATGTTAATACGGTCGGTAACTCTCCTACGTTATGTTAATATATTCGGTAACTTCCTAAGTTATGTTAATACATTCGGTAACTCTTCTACGTTATGTTAATATATTCGGTAACTTCCTAAGTTATGTTAATACATTCGGTAACTCTCCTACGTTATGTTAATACAGTCGGTAATTCTCCTACGTTATGTTAATATATTCGGTAACTTCCTAAGTTATGTTAATACATTCGGTAACTCTCCTACGTTATGTTAATGTAGTCGGTAACTTCCTAAGTTATGTTAATACAGTAGGTAACTCTCCTACGTTATGTTAATGTAGTCGGTAACTTCCTAAGTTATGTTAATACAGTCGGTAACTCTCCTACGTTATGTTAATGTAGTCGGTAACTTCCTAAGTTATGTTAATACAGTCGGTACCTCTCCTACGTTATTTTAACACAGTCGGTAACTCTCCTACGTTAGGTTAATATAGTCGGTAACTGTCCCACTCTATGTTAATACAATCGGTATCTCTCCTACATTCTGTAACTCTCCTACGTTAAGTTAATATGTCTGTAGCTGTGCTGCGGGATGTTACTCTAGTCCGTAACTCTCGTAGGGTATGTTAAATCAGTCGGTAATTCTCCTACTTTTCGTTAATACTTTCGGTAACTTTCCTACTGTAATTTAATACAGCCTCTAATTGTCCTACGCTACGTTAATAAGGTCGGTAACTCTCCTACATTATGGTATTACAGTCGGTAACTCTCCTACTTTACGTCTTACAATCCATGTCTCTCCTACTCTACGTTAATATAGTCAGCCGTTCCTCATATGTGGATAGCGAGGCCCCGACTGACATTTTATGGCACACCGGAGCCCTATTTTTAGAATACGTATTTTGAGTTCGCGATATCAATCAAACTCTTAAATATGGAGCTCCAAATATTTCAGTGTTTAACTCGTTCATTAGTGAACTATCAGCCAACTGCCTGCTGCATCTCACACAAAACTCAGCCCGTCGCCAACACAACACAAGGCTGAGTACTGGTATGGGGAAATGTTCCTGGCTCTGGGTCAGGCCAGCTGTCCTCTTAATTGTGATTTACGAGAAGGGGAAAAAAAAAAAGTACATTTGCACCAGAATTTAATTGCATTAACGGTTAGTTCGTTCCTTCTTCTTGGAGCTGACACTTAGTCCAGGATCACTCAATTACTCATACCAAATGTACGTTCTCCGCATTTCTTCAGTCGGGCGGCATACTCGTCCAATTCAACAGCTCCATTCCAACAAACATATTTATTACTCAGAACGATAGAAATCATTGTGATTTTAATCCGGGGTAGCGGTCCTTGTATTCATCTCACTCTGCCCTGTTACAGTGTTTGACTACAAATTAATATAAAACTGTGCAGATACAACTTTTTGACTGCAATATCTACACAGTCAGATAAATTTCTAAGAGTCCAAACCAGCTTATTTGCTGTAGACTAGAGAAGCATTGCGAGAAGTTTTTGGTTGTTTTTAACTGAATAACTGATCACCTAACTCCATGTCACAGTCGGTATTGACAAGCTGGCAGTTCCTCAGCTAACCAATCTCTCCATGCATTTTAAGGAAACCCAAATTTCATCACCGCCTTCACAACAGCTCGCACTGAATCGCAGCATTCTGCTTCAAGTACTGCCGTTCAAACGTCACGATCTATTTTGGCATTGCATTTCCATCTACGCCTGTATTTTTTTAATTGTCTCTTTCCCTCAGGTTTCCCCCTAAACCCTGTATGAACTTCTCTTCTAAACATAAAAGCAGCCTGAACCTCCCATTCATTTCTGTTTCATTTCTAAACTCGAATAACATTGGTGAGGTTTAGCATCTTATTTTTTATTGTAATGAACTGTTAATGGAGAAATGAAATTGTTTGAAATTGCATCCATTTTGAAACAAATCTTGCTCCCAGTTCCTTAGTAAGGTATGAATTACAATGAATTATGTGTGTGTTTTTTTTTTTTGTTTATAACAGAACATTACAAGTATGTGCTGTTGTCTGTAACTTCAGGAACAATTGACACGGCAAAATCTGACATCGCAAACTAACTCCAGGAGACTTAAGGAGGTAGAAGCAGCCCACAGTAATTTAACGGAACAACTAAGTGAGTGCAAAACTGAACTTGGGCGTTCAAATTCGGTCGAAAATGATTTAAAGAAGCAACTGAATTCGACAGAAGAAGTCCTTCAGAGTGACAACAAGGAGCAGAGAGAACTGTCGTCTACCATCCATGGCCTGACAAAGACAGTTGGTCTTCTCAAATGGGCGGCGAAATGGCTATGTGAACATCCCAAAGATGTAAGTTATAGGCTGTCACAGTATGTTCACTGCGGTACCTTAGAGAGTCAGATACGTCAAACTTGGATCAAACAGCAATGCTTCGTTGAAATTTCTACTGACATCATCAGGGTCACACTTAGAGAATGGATTATTTCACTGCTTTATATTGCAGAGTTCTGTTAGGGTTCTGAAGCGGCTGTGTGAGGTGACTGAATGCCGTACAGGTGGGTGCGGCCGCAGAAAATAGAGCCCACGTGTTTAGACTAACGAAATATGGGAAACTGAGGTACTTTAAAAGCAGTCCCATTACTGGCCTGAACAGGCCCAAAGGGTTCCAGGAAGTTAAGGTTCCCAGGTTTCATGACAACGGCACAAGATGGTGGTAAGTTTGTCCGTCTTACGCACCGGCCGCCTTTACCCCAAGAAATACTCCTGGTACCCATTTCTGTTAGAGGCTGAGTCGACTCCAGGGCCATAGTGCGATCGGAAGGATTTTATGTCAATGAAAAATCCAGTGACACCAATTTGTAACACGATAGCTTAACCACTGTGCTACCGCGGTCCCCCTTTATCTTTTTGAGCTGAAGTTACCCAACACTTCTTTGTTTCAACAAATTAACAACAAGTTCCCTGAAGATTTCTTAAGACTTCCTTTACTATTGCTTAGTCTTCAGGTCCAACACATCTGTATGTTATCTTATTTAATGTCTGTGTTGACCTTCTGACGTAATTGGTGCCACTGTATACTGCAGACCGCTAGGAAGTAAATTCAAAATTAGAATTGTCATCACGTTTGTAACTTACGACTTAAACCAATAATTTCCACAGAATATTTTGTCACATTTTGTTCTCTGTCCGTCTCTATTTAATTTGCCTTCTTCCACTAGCCCTACGGTCATGGCAATAAAACAGAGAGCTAAACGAAATGTTTGAACTTCCAGCAAATTATTTTAGGATCTCAAAATATAATTGTCTTAATAATACATAACATATTTTCTAACAACTAGTATCATAAATCTTTTTACATTCCGAAATTAAGTATCGCAAGTAACACTTTGTCCTCATAAGTTCACCAGTTCGCCATGTTGTCATTATATTGTGTAGGAAATTAAAATGTTTCGTTTATTGTACCTTATACTGTGATGGTATGGTCTTCTTTACGAATATTTGGGAAAGGCAAGCAGATGTGTAACAGGTCGAAAAGCACGAACAGTCACAGACAGCATGGTGATACCGTGAGCTTTTTGACACTTGTTACGACGGAAGGTTGGCTAAATGTTGAACACAAAATTAAAATTGGATGTGGGTGAAATTGGGTTGGCGAGTGGCAGTTGTACTGGGAAACAGTTGTGAAACATGCATGTGCAACTGGCAGGAACACTTGTGTGAACTTCAGGCACAACAAAGTTTGTGCTTAATTAAGCATCGCTACATGAAGGCGTATGGCGGGGTGCGGGCATAGTTCCACGCAATCTCGACCACAGATCATTTAGTCTCTTGACTTCTACCGAAGTTTCAGATAATTAAACAGGTTCACGTTCTGGCCAATTTATCAATGAGGAAAAACGTTTGGCTGATGTCTCCCATTGTGTGACACAAAACAGAGTTTTTAGTCTTTCCAACTTCTGCTACAGCGATGTTTCTCAAACTGTGGTACCCGAAACACTGTTAGCACATGTACGGTTGCTTAACGGTCCACGACATAAATAGAAATCGAACCATAAAAACAGCAAAATTTTAAAAATAAATAAACGTGAACCATACACTTTGCTAATACACAATATTGCTGGCAACATTACGTAACTCATTCCTGTTTTCAACCACTCTTTCCAATTTCACCTTTCTTTAAACACAAAGAAATGTTGGTAGAAAGTGGAAATGGTTAAATTTCATTTAGTGACAGGCCAGGGTACAATCAATTTTGAGAACCCCTTTTCTACAGGCCTGTCGGTATGTGCTTGAAGATGTTAAATCCGGAGACGTGCACATTGCGAAGATCTTGTTCAACTGCACCAATGACAACTGCACTACAGACGATCAGTACCGGTACACACCGCTGATACGTGCTGCTATATATGGCCATGTGGAGGTGGTGCGAGTGTTGTTGGAGGGCGGTGTCAAAATAGAGGGAACTGATGCATTACGGAGTACCGCTCTTCATCATGGAGCCGATAATGGTCACCTGGAAGTATGCCGTATGTTGCTGGACCGGGGAGCGAAGGTGGATTCTGTGAACTGGTGGAAAGACACTCCGCTGCATTTCGCGGCGCGGAACGGACATTTGTTAGTGGTGAAGCTGCTTGTGGAGAGGGGAGCAGATGTTAGGCTGAGGAATCACTTCGGTCAGACCGGAAGTGAGGCGGCTCGGAGTGAGGGAAATAAAAATGTGGCAGATTGGCTTGACTCGGTAAGCCGTGGGTAGCAAGCGTTAACTGTTTGTAACACAGTGGTAACTATATGTACCAAACATTCAACATGTCTGCTTTCAGAACACAGATTGCATTTACGTGCTGTGTATAACCCTCACAATAAACAGCAGTTATTTCATCCTACAACTCACATCGCCAATTCACTCAGACCGTTTCGCCTGACAGCAGACAGTGTAACGCTCGCCACTACCGCAATTTGCCGTGAGTGCTGTTCCATGTATTTCAGTTAGACGTATTGCCTGTAGTATCGGGTTTGACTCAGTGTATTTAAAGACGTTACTGCAGATAATGTTTTCCTTCCGCCTGCAAACTGCGTCACGTCTAATAAACACGTTTATTGCAGTAGAATATTTGTAAGTTAAGCGAGTCGATAGGAAGTGGCTCTAATTTTCCTGTACTAACAGTTGTAGTTGTATATAGAAGTGCAGAACCATTTGTTCTAAGTCCATGAGCCAACTGCCACTGCCTGCAAACGAACCTAGATCCTGTGGCCTATACCAGTAAAGTTACAACTGAAAAAACACTGTTCATTTTACTTCACTTGCAAGAATACAAAAGTGCGACAGTGAATCCTAGTCAAAAAATTCAAGAATGTTCTCTCCGTTGCTTTAGAGGATGACCTTCTTTTAGTATCCACAAACGCGGTATGTTTATCTCACAGAAACAATGCATCCGCCATAACATCCTGTTACAGAAGCCATAATGCACGACACAAGAAAATGGGGGATGCTTATTGGTGTGTTTCTAATTCTGTATCTGATTACAAGCTTTCGGTTCTGCTGATATGACACAGTGCATAACAGAAAAAAAAATCCATCTTTAAGTTGTGTGCGTGTGTGTGCGTGCGTGCCTGGGGGTGTGAAAGACACAAAGTTTATAAATTGACAGGATAGACCAAAATAGTTTTTAGAGTAGACAGTAACACAATTCTGAACATTTGACATTGTGGGATGGTGAGAAATTTGAGAGAGAGAAAGAAGTTTATTTTTTATTTCTTAAGTTTTAAGTGCCACATTCCTGTTGTGCAAGTCAGTCTACACATTTACAGAACACACCGTCACACCAAGTCAGTCTACACATTTACAGAACACACCGTCACACCACGTCAGTCTACACATTTAGTGAACACACCGTCACACCAAGTCAGTCTACACATTTACAGAACACACCTTCACACCAAGTCAGTCTACACATTTACAGAACACACCGTCACACCAAGTCAGTCTACACATTTAGTGAACACACCGTCACACCAAGTCAGTCTACACATTTACAGAACACACCGTCACACCAAGTCAGTCTACACATTTACAGAACACACCGTCACACCAAGTCAGTCTACACATTTACAGAACACACCGTCACAGAATAACACCATTGATAATGATGATGCTGTTGTGTGACGGTGTGTTCAAAACGTATAAAGAAGAATTTTAATAGGAAAAAATATAGGAAGGGCAAATGGGTGATCTGTGTTTAGACACAAAGATATTATTAAAATGTGCCATAAATAAGTAGTATGTTACAGTACGAGCTGAATTCAACTGACTCAGGTATATTCCAACGGTAAACACTGCAATAAACTTTCCAGTCCCTCTCAACTCTCGCAGTAACTTCGCCAACTGAGTGAGTGCCAGTGTCTGGACATGCCTTCTGCTGATGGACGGACGGTAATAACATTTAACTTTAACATAATGTGACCTATCTCTGCAGTTTTCTGTGAATTTCCCCTTTTTGGCACATACCATTGCCATTCTGCACACAAAGCCAGTTTATCCCCAAGACACTCAACTCAGTTCATAGCAGCATGACAATAATACAGACTGATGACAGTTACTGGGCCATTGAAACCGGCGACATTCTCAACACCGGACAGTGCCTGCTGCCTTAACAGGCACGTTCAGTAAGAAACGTTCATTGTCCTGTAACTGTGTGGTAATTAGACCTTTGTCTTTCGGTAGCAGTGGCACTTGTGAAGGGCGGAATATTTACTGCTGGACGGAGAAGAACTCTATTTATACCTGTGCGAGGAACTCAGCGATACAGAATTAGCCTTCAACTAACATTTGCAGATTCGGATTACAAATCAAGTCCCTGGATTTTGAAGATTAAAATCTTATAAGAACTTTTACTCAATTTTAATCCTGAAACTTTCGCATCTTTAAAAACAAATCATATTATTTTACTGATGTTTGGTTTTGAAGGGAGACAACAATGATTACAACGCATTATTAATGTCCATCTTCTCATTATTTCTCTATAAGCATGATAGTGTAGCAGGTGGTTCAAGAAGATTTTTTACGTTGAGTATAAGTAAAACTCTTAGCATTTTGTACTTTTATATTTATGAAGCAAAGCACAGAATAATAACAAATAACGGAGTACAATATACTGAGTAGGTAACACAGTGTATGTCATTGTTTAGAGAATTACCTGAAATAAATATACGTAGCATCACTACTGTATTATCCTGCACTATCGAGTTCAGTAGGCAGTCACATTTGGCATATTCGGTTATCCTGTAACACGAAATTTCCTGGAGCCCCAAACGCCTATCCAGGAAGGTGCAGGAAGAGCTTTAACTTTCATCTGTCTGAAGGCATATTCGGTGACAACAAAGTGTTATATTTAAGGGAGTTCCACAGTGACAGGGGTGCAGTGCGACCGAGCGTGTTGTTCATAACCAATTCCATTTCACTTTAAAACTCCAAAAGCTATAGCATGACACACTGTGCTGTTCATAACCACAACAATTTCACTTTAAAGCTCCTAAAGCTCTATGATGACACAGTGTCTTGTCAGGTTCCCTGCTCGCTTTGTACTACGATCACATTTCGCAAGTCCGCATGTTCTCGCAGTCAGAATACCCACTGTCCAGCACAAGACCAACATTATTTGCAAGACCCTGACAGCCTTCTGTCAATTCTGCTGTCTGTGATAGCTGTGTTCAGTGTCGAAGTGCTGGATACCTTCCTCTCACGATATGGGTCGTAACAATTGGTAG
>Ga0123357_10014414_pt1 | contig 10317 bp, 9 predicted proteins | sample TergutEmb28metaG_FD_89873 | JGI IMG/M metagenome (GOLD analysis project Ga0123357, IMG submission 89873) | Embiratermes neotenicus P4 segment gut microbial communities from Petit-Saut dam, French Guiana - Emb289 P4 | ecosystem: Host-associated > Arthropoda: Insects > Digestive system > Gut ... | reverse complement strand
ATGCGTACGCGCCCAAAGGCTTGCCGACAACCCTCCTCACGAAGGGTTTGAGCCAGGTTCCGGAAGAAACCGAAATGCTCATGCCGCCCGGTCAGTCATACAGAATTTTAAAAGCCGAAGATAAACAGACCGCGGATAAAGATCTTCCCTATCGCGATTATAAAATAGCATTATTGCGCGCCCTTTCCGGCGGGCACAGACGCGGTAAAAAATAACGATAAATTGCGGCTTAAAAAGCCCGTAACCTTGGTTATGGGCTTTTTAAGTTGATTTTCCATGCGCAAAAATAGCGCCCGGCAATTCTCAATTTCTGTTATTGTACAAATTTTTCCTATAAACGTATTGGAGCATGACTAAATATATGTTATAATGTGTAAAGAAAAAGGCAGGTGATTGCCGATTAAATTATTGTACTCAACAAGACTGGCTTTTTTTTGCTGGCTATGCTTATTTTTGGCAGGGTGCTCCCATAATATAACACAAACCGGACCGTCGTCCGCGCCGGATAACGCCAATGCAACGGCCGCCGTATCCCTGCAGTCCCCAACGCCAACGCCTGCTCCGGCACAGTATAACGAGTACACAATCAAGCTGGACATACAGCCTTCTGAACGGATAGTGACAGGGGTGGAAAAAATAAAAGTCATAAACCCCTCGAATGATACGTTTAACAAGGTCTATATTAATGTGCCTTTAAACGCGTTTTCTGAAAATGCGTCGGTTCAGCCTGTTTTTGACGAGTTTTTGGACAAGGCCTATCCGAATGGCAAAGATTATGGTTATATGAATTTCAATAATATTTATGTGGACGGCGAGGCGGTAAATTATAACCTGAATGAAACCGTTCTCTGCATAGATTTACCGGAACCCTTGCCGCCGGGCGAATCTACTGAAATCCGTCTGGAATTGGAAGCCAAAATACCGGTTATGAACAACAGGACAGGTTCGGACGGTTCGAACATGTGGTTCGGCAATTTTATCCCGCTGCTGGCTGTCCACGATACCGAAGGGTGGCATACCGATCCGTATTATCCGGTCGGCGATCCGTTTTTCGCAAGGGCCTCGAATTTTGACGTAACCGTTACAACGCCGGCGGGGTATACGGCAGCCGGCCCCGGCATACCAGTAGTTACGGATAATGACGATAAAGTAAGCACGGAATTTACACTTAAACTGGCGCGCGATTTCGCTTTTTCCTTAAGCCGCGATTATTCATCCAGCACGTTGACAACGTCGTCCAATATCGAAATAAGCTTATATACGTTTTCGGATAACGTACGCGATCAGGCAACAGATACCGAAAGCGATCAGGCGACGGATACCGCAAGCAGTCAGGTGACAAATACCGCGCGCGCTCAGGAAATACTAAGCCTGGCGTCGCGCAGTTTGGAATATTACAGCAACCTTCTCGGAGCGTATCCTTATTCGCAGCTGGTCATAACGGAAACAAGGCTCTTTAATAAAGGGGGTATGTCATATCCGGGCGTCATATTTATAGATTCCGATTATATGTCGGCCCCGGATGACGATTTTGCCTCCATCACCCATGCGATTGGCAACCAGTGGTTCTACAATATTATAGGAAGCAATCAAATCGAGAACGCCTGGATGGACGAGGGCCTGGACAGTTTTGTCCAGGAAGGCTTTATGCTGGACGGCACGGAATTGGACATAAAAATGGAAGACGCGTATGACAGCCTGAAGCATACCATATCACAGATAACCCCCAACACGCTGCACAGCAGCCTGGGCGAATTTAAAAGCTGGTCAGATTATAACAGCATACAAAACATACGCGCTGAATTAATGTTTTACAGTCTTTATAAAAAGATTGGCAAAGAAGCGTTCAACTCGTTTTTAGTAGAATATAACCGCCGGTACTCATTTCGAATAGCATCTCCGGGCGACTTGATTCAAACCGCGGAAGATATTTCCGGTATGAACCTCAGCGCGTTTTTTGACGCCTGGATTAACAATCCGGAGCTGCCGCCGCTTACATAATTGTTATGGCCGCGCCGCGGCCATAACGGTTACGAATATAAAAGGGGGATAAAGGCGCATATTCAGCAAGATAGATTTCCTGCGCCACATTTATGAAGATAACACTGCTATACAGCTTATCCGCCAACCTCAGCCTCGGTTTGGATCGCATTATAAAAATTATTACGAACGTTCTTGCAGAACTGGGGCTTACTGTCAAGGAAATCGATCTGCAAGCGGCTAAACCCCCGTTTTTCGATGGGAAAACCAATGACACGATAAATAATATAGTAAAAGACATTCGTGATTCGGCAGGCGTTATTTTCGCGTCCGTAACCGGATTGCCGTTAACGCCCGCGCCGTTATCAGTTTTTTTAGAATATCTAACGCTTCCTGAAAACGCGGACGTGCTGAGGGATAAAAACTGTTTTCTGCTTATTGCCTCGGAAAGCGGGGGCGAACGTTCCGCCTTGGAGTCTTTGTCACGCGTCTTACAGGATTTTGGCGCATTCGACTGCATAAAAACAGGGCTTCAGCGCCCGGATATCGAAAATATTGAGTCTGTCGAAAGTTATCGCAGTATTTTTGAAAAGATTATTGAAGATTATTACCGGATAATCCGGCAGAATAGAAAATTTTTTATAGCGTCTGATAAACCCCGCTTATTGCCGCGGGAAGTTACGTCCGCGGATCTGCCGGAGCATTCGGATGCGTCCGATTCGTACGGAGAGATAAAATCAAAAATTTCGTTGGACGAACTGGCTAAAAGACTCAATTTGGATAAACTGGACGAAAACCAAACGGACGACATCAACGAAATCTCCGATTATTTCAGCAAGGTTATTTCGGAACATCACCAGGGCGACAGCATGTCCCCGGTATTTGTCCAATCGTTGGAAAGGGATTTGTCCAGGGTATCCGAAAGCCCGTCCAGCTGCAGGCAGCTCACCCAAAGCCTGACCCGTCACTTTCAGCCGCAGTTGTCACATAACCTGAACGCGGTTATTCAATTGCAGGTATCGGGTGATGAAACCTTCTCAGGGTATATCGCCATACAAAACACAGAATGCGCCTATACGGACGGCGCGCACTCAAATCCGGATATTACCGTTATAACGGACGCCGCCGTATGGCGGGATGTATGTTTGGGGAAATACTCGGCGCAAAAGGCTTTCATGATTGGCCGCCTTAAAGTCAGGGGTAATTTTGTTTTATTGACTAAGTTTGACCATTTGTTCCATTTTAGTTAAACAGTAATGGGGTTCATTCATTTGTCAGCATGGGTCGAATATCCCAGTTTCTTTTGTAAATGTGTATAAATTGTAAACTTATTTTAAACATTTTGTAGTAATATCTTGTTTTTTACAGTAAAATGTATTATAGTAATATTCATGAAATTGAGTATTCATACGCCATCCTTTCGATAATGCTATTGTCTTGCTGATTAAAACTAATAGACGTGAAACGTCTGTTAGTTACTAAAAGGCGGTGCGCGTCTTTTAGTTACCGTCTGTGATTCCACACGGATATGGATTGAAATGGAAGGGGTTATACACTTGTCTGTAGAAAAAATAAGGGTAGTCATGGCTGACGATAATTTACTGTTATGCGAAATCGTTTCCAACTATATTCAAACTCAGCCCGATATTGAATTGGTTGATATAGCCCATGACGGTGTAGACGCTATTGAAAAAATTAAGACGTATAAGCCGCATGTCGCGTTACTGGACTGTGCCATGCCTATGCTGGACGGCCTTGGCGTACTTGAGAAGCTATCGCAGGAAGGCGGGTTTAGGCCGGTATGCATAATGCTCTCAGGCATCCGCCACGACGCGGTCACAAAACGCGCATATGAACTGGGCGCTGAATATTACATAATTAAACCGTTTGAATTGGATGTTTTAGCCGATCGCATCCGTATGTTCCGTAATGTCGTACCCACCATAACTGTCAGACCTGAAATAAATCCGCCGTCTTTTACGCATCTGTATGATGTAAAGGACAGAATTGAACAGGAGGATCCATGGCTTTTTCCGCCAATCGTTACAGATATGGCGCCTACTGTAAAGACGCATATTACTACGTCGCCATATGTTAATGTTCCAAGTCCCGGTTCTGCGAATACCATGGAGGAACAGGTCACCAATCTGCTTCACGAGATAGGGGTGCCCGCGAATATCCGCGGTTACAGATGTCTGCGCACCGCGATAATGATTACGGTGCAGAACCTTGATTTATTACAGTTTGTCACCAAGGAACTATATCCCGCAATAGCGCGGGAATTAAACACAACGCCCAGTTCGGTTGAACGCGCCATACGTCATGCGATCGGCCTGGTTTGGGATCACGGGAATATCCAGGCGCTGGATAGGCTGTTTGGGTATTCGGTTGAAACACGCAAGAAAAAACCGTCCAACAGCGAATTTATCGCGCTTATAGCGGATAAGTTCCGGCTGGAGAACAAAGCAAACTAAGCGAAAAGATCACCGGTGTTTTTCCGGTGATCTTTTCGCGCTTATGAGCGCACGCAGTTTGTGAGCTCAGATTCCTTATTCCTATCGCCGGTAATGTAAGGGGATCTCCGGGTCAAGCCCGGGATGACGGATGTTTACTTATGATACGTTTCATTATGCATAATCTTCTGTGCCCTGTAAATCTGCTCCAGTAATAAAACCTCAGTCAAATCGCCCGGAAGGCCAATTGAAGTCAATGCCCACACTTCATCAGGAAGCGCGGGCATTTTTTGCTCTGTGACAAAGATTATCCGGTTCACGGCGCCGCTTAATTCCAACGATAAAAACCGTTCCGCCATATATTCTGAAGACATATGCGCGCCGCCCGGCGAAAGAGCGATCACAAAATCCTTTTCGCGGTTCAGGCCGATATTTTCCAAGCGTTGTATCCTGCAAAAACGCCCGAGCCGTTTTTCATATTCCGCGGCGGCCTCCCCGTAAAACCTGCGCGGCTTACGCGGCGGATACGCAATACAATAAGTCATATCTCGCTTAACATATTGCGCATACTATATAAACCGGGCCGCCTGCCCGCGATGAACCTGGCCGCCTTTAACGCGCCTATGGCATATACGTCTTTTGAGTACGCCGAATGCGAAATCTCGATGACTTCATCCAGACCGGCGAAAATGACGCTGTGATCCCCGACAATCGTACCTCCGCGCACACTGGAAATACCTATCTCATTAACCGGCCTTTGCCGCCTCTTTTGGGTGCGATCTGTCACTATTTCGTATTGGCCGCCCTCGTTCATCGCGTTAGCCAGCATAAGGGCGGTACCGCTGGGGGCGTCTACTTTTTTCCTGTGGTGTTTCTCCACAATTTCGATGTCAAACCCCTCCGCGCCCAGTACGACAGAAGCCCGTTCCACTAACGAAGCCATGAAACTAATGCCTAAAGACATGTTGGCCGATTGGAAAACAGGCACTTTTTCAGACGCGAGCTTAACCAGCTCCGCCGTTTCATCCGAGAGCCCGGTCGTACATAGGACCAGCGGCATATTGCTGTCAACACACCAACGGATTAGTTTTGGCGCCGCTTCGGCTATAGAAAAATCAATAACCGCGTCCGCGTCCGCATTACAGACGTTTATGTCGCTAACCACCGGAAATGGCGCGGATTCATGTTTGGCGTCGATTCCGGCGGCAATCTCAAACCCTTCGGTTTGGACGGCCATCTTTTGTACTGCACGTCCCATTTGGCCGAAACAGCCGTGTAAGATTATTTTCGTCATATCAATCCAAAGTTCTCCATAGCTTTTCGCAGTATCCCTTCATTGGCGGGTTCCATCGACGTAAGCGGCAGGCGGTATCCCCCGGCTTCAAAACCCATTATATTCAACGCCGTTTTAATCGGAATGGGGTTTACCTCGCAAAACAACGCCCGCACAAGCTCCATTATGCCCAGCTGTAATTTCGCTGCGCCCGCAATGTCGCCGGTTTGATAATTATGCGTCATCTCATACATCTGACGCGGGATTATGTTCGCCGCGGTGGAAATCACGCCTTTACCCCCCAGCGACATAACTGGTATGACATAATCGTCGTTCCCCGCGTAAATATCAAATCCGTCGCCGCATAACTCCGCTATTTCCGCAATCTGCACAATATTGCCGCTGGCTTCCTTGATGCCAACGATATTATCGATTCCGGACAGTGTTTTAGCCGTCTTGGGCGTGATATTCATACCTGTCCGGCTTTGTATATTATAAACGATAATGGGCAGATCAACGGCGGCCGACAGTTTTTCATAATGTTCGATCAAACCCTTCGGCGTAGTTTTATTATAATAAGGCGTAACAAGCAGCAAACCGTCCGCGCCGGCGGCTTCCGCGCGTTTGCACAACGAAACGCCGTGCTCCGTATAGTTGCTGCCGGCGCCGGCTATAACGGGCACACGTTTTTTCGTAGCGCAGACCGCCGCCCGGATCGTTTCAATCTGTTCGTCGTCCGTAAGCGTGGACGCTTCCCCGGTTGTTCCGCAGATAATTAATGCCTGGGTGTTGTTTTTCAGCTGAAACTCAATCAGTTCCGCAAGCTTATCGAAATTAACGGAACCATCCCCATTAAACGGCGTAACCAACGCAACGCCCGATCCTGTAAACAAACTCATTTTGGACCTCCCCCGCCATAAGGCAAAAAAAAATCGGCGAGAGCGCCGATAGTCCCAAGCTAAACGCCTAGAACATTCGATAGCTCTCCATCAGTAACTGATGACAGTCGCCAAGCTTTCGCGTATAACGACCAAGGCTGAACCGGTAAGACATCCAGCCCTTCGGCGGTATTCCCTTTCGCCGGAGATTATCTGCGCTTCCCGCATACATCCGGTTACTATTGAAAACCGCTCCTCTATCAATAATATAAATAATACATCCGGCATGCTGTGATGTCAAATGATTTTTAGTGGCTAGTGGCTAGTGAAAACTAACCACTAGCCACTAGTCCTAAAATAAATCGAAACCGGGCGGATCCTGGCATGATCTTTATGTGTGCAAGTCTTAAATATTACAAATTTATCACCGCCAGTGTACTATAATGCTTACACAGGCAGGGGGTGCGGCTATGGAGCTTACCGTCTACGCGGACGTTGTGTTTTTAATAAACTTCGTGATGGATCTGCTTATTATCTGGGTAGCGGGAAAACTGGCGGGACGAAGGGCAAAATTATGGAGATTGGCGCTGGGGGCCTTTATAATGGCTATTTCCTACTGCGCGGTGACGTTTATAGGCGATCTTCACGCTTTTTATCACTTGCTTTCCGCGATCATAATGCTTATTATTGGTATATGGGCCGCTTATGCGCCGCTCAAACTGGTTGTGTTATGCAAGCTGGCCCTGTTTTCGTATTTAAGCGCGTTTTTAATCGGCGGCATCGGCATGGGCCTGTATTATACATCACGATTTTCTGATATAATCGGTAATATCACATCAATCCCCGTAAACGATTTAGGACTGCCGATCCTACTGGGCGCGGCGGCCGCGTTTTTTGTATTGTTCCGGTTTGGATCACAGTGGCTGGAAACCAGGGCTATAAAAAGACAAATATGTATGGCGGTGCGTATTTTTTTCGGGGATCGCAATCTGGAACTAAACGCGCTGGTCGATACCGGCAACAGCCTGCGCGATCCTTTAAGCCACGCCCCGGTCATCGTCGCGGAATTTGACAGCGTCAAAGCCTTCTTACCGGACAGCGTCAAGCTGCTGTTTTATGAAAAACAAGAGAATAACCTGCAAAATTTGCTGATATCCGCACATACGGACGAATTTTCCGACCGGCTGCGAATGATACCATATGAAAGTTTAGGTAAACAAAACGGCCTCCTGATTGGTTTCAGGCCGGACAGGGTGGAAATAACCCGCGAAAAGGACACCTTAGCCCTGTCCGACGTCGTGATAGGCATATATAACCGCAGCCTGTCGCGTAACGGGGATTATCAGGGGCTTTTAAACCCGGAAATAATTGGATGTTGAATGGAGGATCCTTATGCTGCGTTTCAGACTCATGCGTTTACGATTTAAAGATCTCATCGAGAGAACACTTGCGAAGATAAGCCCCTGGAAGGACGAATATATACATTATATCGGCGGCAGCGAAATTCTGCCGACGCCCCTGAGCCCGGAGGAAGAGGCCGAGCTGCTGGCCAGGCTGGGTTACGACGAGGACGTTCAGATAAAATCCGTATTAATCGAACGCAACCTTAGGCTGGTGGTATACATAGCGCGTAAATTTGAAAATACGGGCGTAAATGTCGAAGATTTGATTTCCATCGGTACGATTGGTTTGATTAAAGCCATTAATACATTCCGGACGGATAAAAAGATAAAACTGGCTACATATGCCTCGCGTTGCATTGAAAACGAGATATTGATGTACCTGCGGCGCAACACCCGCGCCAAGTCGGAAGTCTCTATCGACGAACCCCTCAATGTGGACTGGGAAGGCAACGAATTATTATTATCCGACATACTGGGCACCGACGTGGATATCATCTCACGCGACCTGGAAGACGAAGTGGATCGGGATTTGTTAAATAAAGCGCTGGGTAAATTGACAAAGCGCGAGAAGAGGATTGTCGAACTGCGTTTCGGGCTGCATACGGGGGGGGAAGAAAAAACACAGAAAGAGGTGGCTGATTTATTGGGCATCTCACAGTCCTATATCTCAAGGCTGGAGAAAAAGATTATCGGCAGGTTAAGGCGTGAGATGAGCCGAATGGCATAATGGATCAATTTCTATTACATCTGAGGATTCTAAACAATATTCTTGAAAAGAAACTCGAAATGCTTAATCAGGTTTACAATATAACGCAGAACCAGCAATCGGTGTGTTCGGCGCAGCCTGACGGCGGGATTTTGGAATTATATAAAGGCATGATTGACGAGAAACAAAAATTGATTGACGAAATAAATATCAGCGATAAAATATTCGAAAAAACTTACCGGGAAATAGGCGCGGTCTTTGAAGCTGAAGCGCCAAAGCACGCCGGATTAATCAAGCGTATGCAGGAGGGCATAAAGCGGGTTACGGCGCTCGACACGCGTATCCGCGTCCTGGAGGCGAGAAACGGTTCTCCGCGGGGAAATTCTGCAAAAGTTAAGGATAATGCTTTGTCCCGCAAACGGGCGGCGCGTATTTATACTGGCGAGCATTAAGATTTGCCAATTAAAAGCACCGGCAGTAAAAACCGCCGGGTTGACATGTAAACGTCAACCCGGCGGTTTTTATTGTATTTCCACATCGACATAATGTTTTTTCCCGTCGCTAAAAACAGGAACCGTATTTCCCTCGGTTATTTTCCCGTCCACGGTCAGCCGGACTCCTCCGCAGGGCCGGCCCTGCTGTTTGTGAAAAGAAATTTCATACGCGGCGCCGCGATAACTCCGGGTGTAAGTATAATCCCCCCAGGCGGACGGCGCCCCGGGCTGGATGACCAGCCCGGTATAATCCGCCTTTACGCCCAGGAATTCCTCCGCCGTCACCCGGTTGATCCACGCGATGCTGCCGGTGATCCAGGTAAATTCCATCTGATATGCGTTGTTGCGGTGATCCGGGCCATAATAACAGTTCGCGTATACATAAGGCGGGCACTTATCCTTATGATCCTCCGGCGTATGATAAAGCGCGGTTATCCGTTTGAATTGTTCGTACGCGCGTTCCGCCATACCGTTTCCGCAGCGCAGCATGCCCATAATCATCCAGATATTACAGTGCGTATATATCGTGCCGTTTTCACAGATACCCGGCTCCAGGGATGAGAGCCGCCCGATGCGTTCGTCCACCCGCGTAAACGTCGGCGACAGCAGCTTATAGCCTTGGCCGGTCTGAAGCAACTCATCGCAGGACGCCGTCAGATCGGCTGCCCTTTCGGGGCCGGCCGCGCCGGTGATCAGCGCCCATGCCTGCGGTTCAATAAAAATACGGCCTTCTTCATTTTCCGCGGATCCGATCTTGCCGCCGGCGTCGTCGAAACAGCGTAGATACCATTTGCCGTCCCATGCGTTCGCGTTCACTGCGGCAAGGATGTTTGACCGCCGCTTTTCCGCGTCCTTTTTCTTAACCTCCTCACCTAGGAAGGCGTACAACCCGGCTATTTCGCGCAGGGCTTCCCCGTAAGCCAGAGAAAGCCATACGCTTTCCCCGCGTCCCTCCTTGCCGACTGCGGTCAGGGAATCGTTCCAGTCCCCAAATTTGATCAGGCATAACCCGTGGCTGCCTTTGTGCTCTTCCAGGAATCGAAGCGCGGACTCCGCGTGGCCGAGGACATCCGTTTCCCCGTGATCAAAAAATGGGATTCTTTCTTTTAAAATCTCCGTGCCGCCGGTTT
>Ga0123357_10014413_pt1 | contig 10317 bp, 8 predicted proteins | sample TergutEmb28metaG_FD_89873 | JGI IMG/M metagenome (GOLD analysis project Ga0123357, IMG submission 89873) | Embiratermes neotenicus P4 segment gut microbial communities from Petit-Saut dam, French Guiana - Emb289 P4 | ecosystem: Host-associated > Arthropoda: Insects > Digestive system > Gut ... | reverse complement strand
TCAGTGTTTTTTGTCCAATTGCACCCCTGTTTCCTTGCATATGTTGAAGTGTAGTTGTGCACACAATCTATCATGTCTTTTTATGTACTGTTCTTTTTCCTTACTATTATTATTATTATTATTATTATTATCATCATTATTATTATTTGACCATTATCAGAATTAATTGTGTGCAATTGTTTAGCACTGCAGCAAAGTTATTTACGTTTCCCTCCCATAACACCTGTCTCACAAATTACAGTAAAGGAAGATATTATTACACTTCATTTCATCACAGTGCTTTACTGATAACACGACACTGATTTCGGAAAGATGTCAGTCATTATCTGAAAGGGGAAGAAATGTTGATCTATTATTACAAATCTGCCTGCTTATCGTTCAATGAATGCATATTTCTTATCTTATTTATCGGTGATGTTCAAATAATATCACTGAGATTAGCTGAAGAGGTAGAATGTACTTTGAAAAAACAAGTATGTCTAAATTATGTTCTGTAAACCTGGCATCAAAGAATGACTTGATGTAGACTGTGTCAGGAGATAGAAGGGAAGACCTACAGAAATTGGGTTAGAAATAAATTAAGGAGGTTTCAGAAAGATGCATTCTGTACTCCAAAAATTGCTTTATTGAATTTAATAAAAAATTGCTAGGTGTTGTGTCCTTCCCTTCATTCAGCGTCACGCCATAAGGGCATAAAAGAGGGAAGGCATGCATTCTAATTTCGACAATTTACAGATGTAAGCATATTGAATAAGCAGTAGCACATATCAGATAAGTTGTAGTCTTCCAGTTTGGGGGTTTTGGTGGTAACAAATCCTCACCGTAAAAGACAACGTGCAAAATACTTCACAAGTTCTGGGACTTGGATGGATTTAGCAAGGGCTTTTTTTCAGAAAACGAAGATGCCTTCCACACCAGATAGTATTAGATAGGTCAAATAAAAATTGTGAAGTGAGTGGAGAATGTAGCATGCATAGATCAAACGGAACGTACAAATAATTTCTTGTCGGAAAATCTGAATGGAAGAGATCACTTCAGAGACTTGCATTTAGAGCTTTTGAACATGAAACTGAATTCACTGATTGTATAAGAGGGAAAATTTTTTGACTGGATAAGAGAATATTAGATTAGAGTCTAACCCACGGATTTGAAATCATTGGAGACTTATTTCAAAATCAAGATGACGCAAAAATACTCTTAATACCGTCCGTCCAGGAAAAAAAGTACCGATGTGGAAGGATTTAAGTACCATATTTATTACACAATGTTTAAGTTTAGTGACAGGCTCAAATCTCGGCCTGGACACTGGATGTACTGACTGAGGTGTTTAAAGGTTTTCTATCAATTCAGTCAGACAGTGGTAGTACTAAACCAAAAAAATAGCCCCAATTCTTCACTCTCCTAAAAACCTCGAAACTAGTGCAATGTAATGAAAACAGCAGCATGGCGCCAGAAAATCACCCAGTGGACGGTGGAAAAAGAGATGGCGAAGCAGTCCGTTTGTGACGTCATTCCCGTGGATTAAGACTGCTGACACAAGGGCCACTCTGTGGCTCGACCCGCACTTGCCGGCACAGGTTACTAGTGCGCAATAGTGCCTTTCTCTGCCATCTTGCTGCAATAAATACACATACATCCACTGAACCATACCGGCTACACGTAATGACGGCCTTGCCAATTTTGGTGCCACGAGACTTCTTTCCATTAATCCACTGAAATTTCACAGGGGTCAATATATTTTCCCACAAATGCACTTCGTAATACAAAACACACAACACATACATAAAATCCTACATGTTTCAGCACGCAGGTGCCATCTTCAGGGAGTTACTGTAACATAGGTACAGGAACATGCAGGTTATGAGCAACACAAAAGCTTACTGGGGTGCTGGCCGGTAACTGCTAGGACACTGAATCTTAGAGAACCCTTCAGAAAGATTAGTGCATTCGGTTGAGACTCTAGGACAATGCATTAAGTGGCTAGACAAAAGACATTATGCCCAAAAAGTGGTTCTCTGCCAGCGGCTGTGAAGTTTTGTTGTGGTTGATGTACTGGAGTAACATAAAGTCTTTGGGGAACGTTCACACAAGCTACAGCATTGTACTCTGTAAGAGTATGGTCAGACAGGAGAGTGAGCAAGCAACAGAGTGTCAGTCTGACCAGAGTTATTTACTTACTTACTTCATGGAGCAGAGTCCCTTCTTGAGCAGCTAATGGGTTCTCACCTAGTCAAGAAATTCCCTGCATTTTATTGGATGTGAAGGTTCATTACCACATTTATAAGTGCCCATCACCTGCCCCTGTCATTCATTCAGTAATTCATTTTTTATACTCTCATACAATCCATGCAACGTTCAACAAACCTACTGGATAACCAGTCTGTCACCAAATAATACAGAAATACACACTATACATACCATATCAAAGCATATGTCACAGTGACAAAGAATACATATATACATTATGAAGAATGTATACCATCAGCTTAAACTCAATACATTTATATCACAATATATGGAACAATGAATTGTAACAATACTGTCAAACACAACATATCTACAAAACCAAAACCTTCCATCATGGTAAAATAACACTCTAATACAAATGCAACCCACTGACGACACATTAAAGTAAATATAATAAACATTAAGAATTTAGAACAATGGCCAATTACATTTATAATGCAAAACCAAATCCTAGACCTTAGTACTACTAAAATATTCACCAAGAGTATAAAATGACTTTAAATAAAGAAAATCATCTGAGGCAAATATAAATTGTTTAATATTGTGAGACTTTTTTTTTATGTCAGAAGGGAGAGTATTAAAATCATCATGTCAAAATAGTAGGTCCATTTTTGAGATGCTGTTTTGTTAGATACCAGTTGGTAAAGGTTGGAGTTTTGCCTGGTATTGACACTATCATCCTCTGAATTTAGCTTATATTTTACTACAAATGGTAAGAGTGAGAATATATACTGCAACTGAAGTGGTAAAATCATTAAATTTTTTAATAATTCTCTGCAGAAGTCTCTAGGTCTTGACCCCATGATAATTCTAATTACCTATTTGTGTATTCTGAATACATGAATACTATGTAAACAATTTTACCAGAACATTATTCCATAAATCATAAGAGAGTGAAAGTAGAAATACCACCTATAGAGTATCTAGAGACATAAATGGTTTAAATGCTCCAATTGCATAACAAGCTGTACACTACTGATTTATCAATTGATCTATATTAGCTTTCCTAAATAATGAATTTTCAGTAAATATTACAAGGTACTTTGTATTAGAGGTACTCATAATAAGGTTATTAATTGTAATCAATAACAATGTCAATAAGAGACATACTTTTAGTCATGAAATGTATGTAACGTGTTTTTGTTCATAAGTTAAAAATAATGAATTAACATTAAACCATTCATTGAGTTGAACAATCACTACTGTGGTGATTTTTTTTTTAATCTCCAGGAATGGGATTCATAATAATTAAGCCTGTATCATCTGCAAAGATGACTGGTTTAGAGTTAAATTTAATGATTTTTGGTATGTCATTAATATAAATAAGGAAGAGAAAATGTTCAAGTATAGATCCCAGAGGAATACCATGTTTTACCTTGTCCGATTTAGAAAAGATACTCTGATAAGAATCCTTACTTTCCATTAATACTCTCTGATATCTAATATACCACCAACTTCTTTTTTTATTTTTTATTTTGTGCATCTTATATTTCACTAATTGAATTAACGGTGGCTTTTACTGTTGACGACTTTGTCCTACAGCTAAATTGTTCATTTATGAATACGTTGTTAATATTTCAATGTTTCTGCTATCTTACACATATGACGTTTAACAGCCTTTGAAAATGAAGTTAAAAGAGATACAGGTTTGTAATTAGCTATATTATTCTTAGCAAATTTTAGGAATAGTAGCTTAATTTCTGCCCACAACTGAACCAGGATCAAAGAGACCACCCATAGGAATCCAGCCATTTAACCCTCTACAAATTCCTCAATTAAACACTGCAGTTCTACTTGCCTCAGGATGGACAGTGACATAAGCATGTCATGGACTGTTAGAAAATAATGTCACCCAAACAACCTAAGGACTATTATTTACACTACTAATAGGAATCTATTTCACTGCACTACAAGCATATGAATATAACTTGAGCCAGATCAATACAGTCTACGCACCCCATCCCACTTCATCAAGATCCATATCAATGCTATTAATGCTATCTATGCCTGGGTCTTCCAAGTCTTCTCTTTCCTTCAGGTTTCCCCACCAAAATCCTGTATGAACCTCTCCTCTCCACCATACATGCTACATTCCCCGCCCATCTCATTCTTCTCCATTTGCTCACCCGAATAATGTTTGGTGATAAGTGCTGATCATTAAGCTCCTCATTAAGTAGTTTTCTCCACTCCACTGTTAACTTCTCCCTCTTAGGCCCAAATATTCTCCTCAGCACCTTATTCTCAAACACTCTCTGCCAACATTCCTCCTTCAATATGAGTGACTAAGTTTCACACATATATAAAACAACACAGCCCGACCAGATTGCAGCTACAAAAGCAAGTAAGTGACGGGCGACATCCTGACCAGATGATCAAACTGTGAGTAGTTCTTGCTCTCACAAGTCCTTTGTGAAATTGTGCTATGCTATGTCGTTTGAAAATTTGTATGCCAAATGTCGTTTTCTGCTAAAGAAAATGAGATGTAGTGTTCACCCAATTAATGAATTGCGAAAAATATACAGAGAATTTCATCATCTCTATTGGCAGCTTCCGAAATAATCCAGAGCGATATTTCAAATACCTGAGAATGTGTGTGGAAACTTTTCACTTCTTAAAAAATAAATTAAGTCACTGACTTCAAAAGCAAAGAACTACAAACTGACCATTTCGCATGCTGAGAGAGTGGCTGTTAAAATAAGGATTGAGTTTAAGAGAATTTTCTCTTTAAAACGTCCAGATCAGCTCCGAGGCCTAACGGATAATGGGGATCGTTTTACTATGGCGATGCATTGTTATTTGCAACTACGATCCATAAACCTCTATATAAAACGTTTATAGTATTTTTTACTGTAAAAATTCCGACATTTTGTATATATATATATATATATATATATATATACATATATATATATGGCCTATTCCACACCCTTTCGTCATTTGACACATTTGTGGATCCATGGAATTTGTGCTTGTAAGCAACTTTGTAAACGACAATGTATATACACCTACACAAGATTTGTATTGATAGTGCCGCGCATTTGTACGTATTTTACCTTGTACTGTACCTTCCTAAATATGATTCATGATGAGCCGAAACATATTGTTGTAACGAATAATAAACACTGGTACTCATGACGTACTATATAGTGTGATTGTACCTAATTGTCGATTTTCTAAATACAGCACTCCAATCATTTGAAAATACTTACCACTTGTCTACCACACGCTGCAGCTGCTTCTTCTCACAGATTATATGACATCCTAACGTCTGTAATTAACATTGTCTTCTCTCCATAGAGAACATCTTGAGTAAACTTCCGAAATTAAGACCTCTTGACTAGCTTTCGCCATTCCCGCCATGAACGTGACGGACTGCAATCATCCGTGGCAGCTTCACAGCCACGGATTCCATCAAGTCCAAGGACATTCCCTCAGAAGAAAAGGTTTAACTATAAAGCGATATTCCTCGCGGCACAGCAACTTCGCTTACACGATGGCGTCAGTATTGCCACTTTCAAGTGAAACACATATTCTGTCTTTCCGCTGTTGCTCGCTTGCCCGATAGTTCTCCTGTCTTGCCATATTGAAACTCAGTTTCAATTCATGGTGCTGGCACGGAGGAAAGAAGTGTCTGTGACATGAAAGGTACGTGTGACGACAGAATCAGTTTTGGAGTCTGTGGCTTGTCCACATAGTGATACGTGTGAAAGCAGTCTAACATCTACTTGTCAACTGTAACATTATTTATTCCGTGTATTTTGCTTAAAATATGCATTTGTCTTCCAATCAAGTCGTCTGTAGTTCATATGTTGGCTTCACTGACCATCTGGGTTATTTTATGTGTTGGTATCCTATATTTGGCAGATAATCCGTGACTCTGATCCATAATCCGTGATATTCGTAATAAGTGCTGGATGAGTGGTTGCATGTGGTGCTAGGATCGAGTCCGTTTGAGGTTATGAAATTCGCGTACTTGATGTAGAAATCATTGAAGCTATAAAATAATTTTGTAGTATAGAGTAAATAATGCAACACGACGATGTAAGTAAACTCTGCATTTCCTTGTTACATGGAAAAGGGTCTCCAGCATGTACATCTAATCCTCCCATATCATTATGTACTGTCTGAAATTATTTTTTATTTCTGAATTGAGTATTTGTTTATCGGCATGTGGTACGTAACCTCAAAACGATTTTGGATGCCATAAAGTTATACGTTATTTGCCTCAGTATGTGAATACGTTTGATGTTTTGTATATTTGCACACAGTACGTTCTAGTCAGTGCTACGGTTTCGTCAGCCTGGCAATAGGCGTTTTGTTTTCAAAATCCGTGAAAATAGAGTGATTTTATTATTTTCAGGTTGTCTGGAGTATCATTAACAGGTCATTTTGCTCGTTCAAAGTGAGGTATGTATAATATTTCTTATCGAGCAGTGGCTTTGGTGATGTAATGTGAACTGACAGTGTTTTTTTGCCAGGTACCCAGACTTAACGTACGGGAGTGTTGAAATCCGTCTAAATACCTGCCTCAAACAGAGTTCTTGAAAAGTTAGTTGTCCTTAGTTGGTCAAAGAAATCCAATATCCTGTTATAGAACCTAAATTGTCATTATGATGCACTCAAGAGCTGACTACTGGATACTGTTCTAAGACATTGAATGCAGTACACACCCCCAGAATTTATTTATTTACAGCCTAAGTGTTCTCCTTCCGTTTATGTCCATTTTTGCCACACAGTTCCATTCTGTTCAGGTCTTATCCTGTATCAGTAAAATAAAAACTTCCTAAGAAAATGATATGTGCATCAACTTACTTAAGTCACAGAACAACATGCTATAATTGCAAGATAATCAAGCATTATGACTCCATGACCTGTGGCACTATACTTTTCTTCTTTACAGTACTCTTAGTCAACGGTTCTGCAGAAATGAATACAACTTCAGTGGCCTGTGTAGTCGGACATCATGTCCACTTGCTAACAGTCAGTATGCAACAGTTAGAGAAGAAAATGGTATAATATATCTCTATATGAAGACAGCTGAACGGTAATTAACAACTGTTACATGGTTCTTAGATTCATCGTTATGAAAGGACATCATTCATAAACAGGACAAGCATCGTATGAACATTCTTGAGCATGTGTGTATGAAATGTTTCATAGAATAAGTATTAGAAGTGCACATACTCTTGTTCGGCAGATTTAGAATTCTGGGGGACTGTTGGATGGTCATGCAACACAACTGTTCTGTAGTAGCACAGAAAATTGTAATAGTTCAATAATAAAAGCAATTATTCTGGCTTGTGTTTAGAGTGTACCGCATTTGAATCTCGGCTAGGATGGCAACTATCTTGAAGGAGGTTTTGTATAGTTTTTCTCACTTTCTCCAGATACCAGAATAGTGCTTCAAATGAAGTTTTGATTGCTTCTTTCCATATGTTCTTGACTTCATAATGCAGTAATCTACATTTTTGCACTATACAGTCTGAGTTACAGAGAGAGCCAATTAATGTGCCCTAATTTAATAACTAAGTACATATATAAATATGAAGGTTCAGAAATTATTTGGACAGGGGCTGCTGTTTTAGCAAATACTAAGCTGTAAGATTACGTGAATTGTCCTAGGATAATTTAGTCTTACTACAGCATTCATCTACTAAATCAACCTAGTTATGCTTGCCTGTGAAAAACTGCTGTTCCATTTCTAAAGGAAGGAGATTTACATGGGAAGAGAGGGACAATGCGGTTTTTGTGGAAAGAAGGTGTTAAACCATCACCTATTGTTAGTTATCTGCAATTTGTGGTGAGAGAGCACCTGGATGCAGTACTGTTAAGCTGGGTATGGGGCTTCTAAATAGGCAAGGAAAGTGCACAGGCAGTTGTCCACAAGTAGTATCACAGCACCTGTAAAGACTGGTTCTTGAAGTCTTCCAGAAGCTCCCAAGAAGTTGGCAGCTATGTAGAACCTAGGAGGGGAATATGTTGAGTTAGCATTTGTTTAGTATTCAGCTAGAAATAATAAAACTGCTGCAGATGAGGTGAGTATGAATCATTTCTGAATGCCACTTGTACAAAACAAAATAAGCTGTTTTGCAGAATGGTTTTACTTTGTACACTTGCCATCATGGTGCCTTTTAGAAGTTGAACAATGAGAACAGTCAGGTTTAAAAAAAAATATTTCTGTGTATTTTGCTGTAAAAGAATTATCATTTGTGCCACAAAACTGATGTACTAGAACCTATAGTTAAGATAATAATAGGCATACATTTTGTACAGAAATTTGTAAGGTTTATAACTTGGCACTCTCAGATCATGTCAGAATGCCATGTACTGTTCCCATGTTGTCATATTCATGTCACAGTACAGAACCTCAGGAAACCATGTTGAATAGTAGCACTGTTGCTACCAGTTCACAAGGTCACATGGCCACTGCATCTGTAGTATCAAAATTGGGAAATTAAATATTATCAAGATGGAGGCATTTCCATTATCTTACTCTTAATCGTCATCTGCATGGCAATTGTGTCAGTGTTCATAATATTGGTAATTTACGTACAAAAGATTCATTTATGTACATAACAGGTCACTGAAGAAGGCACATGATTCATTTGGTAGCCCAAAAACGATATATGGTTTTGTTTGCAGGTAGTGTTTTGTGTTGTGGCGGCCTTGAGTCATAGTGTAAATAAGGAGATGTGATCTCTTTTACAGAGCAGCATTCCCTAAAAACACATGGGAGAAAGTGAAGTTGTCAAGAAACTTTGAGAAAGCAATCCAACAGATAAATGAAAACTTGTTATATTGGCCAAATTACATGAAGTCAAAATGCAAGCAGAGATTTGTGAAGATCACCCAGTATCTGATCAGGATGAGGAAGCTCATACTGCGACGGAAGTGAGTGTGTGTTTGGCATTTTATTTTGGGTGCCGTGGCCTAATGGGGGCTGTTTCACCCCTCCCCCGCCCCCTAAAAAAAAGAGAATGTTATTGTACTTGCATAACAAACCAACACATCCACAGTGATACTTTTTTTTTTCATATATTATTATTTACCAACATGTTTCAGTCAGTTTGTGACCATCATTATATATTATTATTTATATATTTTTATCATATATTATTATTTACCTACATGTTTCAGTCACTTTGTAACCATCATCAGGGTGTCATACCAGCGTACAAACAATATACAAACAGTTGTACAAAATGTCTAATTAAAACCGCCTGTTATTATAGTTAATATTTTTGCCATATATTATTATTTACAAACATGTTTTGGTCACTTCTGCAACCGTTATCAACATGACATACAAGAATACAAACAATAAATCAACAATTGCACAAAATGTCTAATTAAAAGCACCGATATTGCAGTTAATATTTCAGATTCTAAGTTGTTATATATTTTTATTCATATATCTGTTGGCATCTCCTAGGGTACATTATACTGATGGTAGTGTTTTCAACATCTTTGGAATAGCCTTCTCCTTCTACATTTTCCATTTATTTAACAATTGTGTTGTGGTGGAAGGGATGTCAAAGGAAGAGGCTATGAATTGCTTTCTGGTACTGCCTTAGAATATGTTTGGAAAAATATACTAATAGACCAATGTAATTAATAACTCATTTACAGTGTTTCCCAGATAAGTACCTGTTACATTTACTCTGAATTAAAGTGACTTAATAAATTGACTAAATTTTATGCACATTACATGCACGTGCCTTTATTGGTGATGGACACAATCCAATAAAAACTATGAAGCATCTAAAAGACATCAAGTTTTTTAAATTTGATTCAGAAAACCAACTGAGTCTATTCATTTTATTTCTTTGAAGGACATTATAAGAAGACATCAGTTGCTTCCACCACAGTCTAGTCCTCATTTCCATGCCATCTAAGGGGGAGATGAATTGAGAATCCAAAAATTACAAGTGTGCAAATCTCTTTGGATCATATACAGGGTGTCCCAGGAGGAATGTGCCAGACTTCGGGAGAGTGTTCCTTATGTTAAACTATACCGATATAACCCAAAACACCTATATCCAAAGTTGAACGGTTACGGAGATAATGGCC
>Ga0123357_10014412_pt1 | contig 10317 bp, 4 predicted proteins | sample TergutEmb28metaG_FD_89873 | JGI IMG/M metagenome (GOLD analysis project Ga0123357, IMG submission 89873) | Embiratermes neotenicus P4 segment gut microbial communities from Petit-Saut dam, French Guiana - Emb289 P4 | ecosystem: Host-associated > Arthropoda: Insects > Digestive system > Gut ... | reverse complement strand
TGTCCCACACCCTCCCTTCAACACCCCTCCCGGCCCCCCCCCCCCCCCGTTACTCCAGCAGGTGGGCATCCGGTCAACTCGCGGAGCCGCGCCAATCTCCAGAATCCATCCCTATCACTGGAAGGCCTCCTTAAACCCCAAAGTCCCTCTGGATCAATCCACCCAGTCGGATTAAGCGCATAGGCAAATAAATTAACACCACCACTCAACCCAATCGGATCCTGCGATATGAATCTCCCAACCTCCGGATCATAGTAGCGAAACCGGTTGTAGTGCCAGCCCGTTTCTTCATCAAAGTACTGACCCTGGAAACGCAAGTTCTGCTGCACCTGCCCCGACGCCTGTACTTTTAGGGTATTTCCCCATGTGCGGTAAGTGGTTTCCCATTGCACCGCTCCCTGTTCATCGGTGACCTCACGCGGCGTACCCAGATGGTCGCAGTGGTAGTAATAAACCTGCCAGTTCCTTTGCTTTTTCACCTCTTTGGGTGGCTCTTGCGCCTTGGGTTCTTCCCACCCCGAGGGCAGCATCCCCGCGTAGTCGGGCCACATCTGCGCGGGCGTGAGGTCCGCTGCGGGCAGCGCACCCATGCCGCCGGCCCCCTGCATGCTCTGCACCTTGGCCAGGGCGGCCGCTTGCAGCGCGCTCATCTGCCGGTTGAAGGCCCGGATGTTGGCATCGATGTCGTCTTCATCGGGCAGCGCAATCGCCGCCGGTTTCTCGCCTTGCGGTCCCAGCGCCTGCATGGCCTCGGGCTGCCCTGGCGCTGGGTCCATGGGCATCACCACCTGGGCCAGCGGCGCAAAGCTGTCCGGCTCGTACAGATACAGCGTTTGCTTCCCTTCGCCCTGCTCGCTCAGCAGTTGGTTGCCGTCCCACTCGAACAAGGTGCGCTTGATGGCCGCCCTGCTCTTCTTGCTGCTTTCTGCTTGCGGGCAGACTTTCTTTTCCAGCCTGCGCCCAAAGGCGTCGTAGCGGTAGTGCGTGACGCTGGTTTGCGTTTCGCCCTGGTTCGCCGTGCTGCGCGTCACGCGCTGCAAACGGTGTTCGATGTCCCAGACCAGCCGCAACGTGGTGTGCGCGCCTATTTTCTTTTCGATCAGGTTGCCGTGCGTGTCGTAACGGTAGCGCTTGTCTTCGTAGACTTCCAGCCGGTTGAGTCTGACCGGGTCTTGCCCGGCCTTGATCAGGTTGTGCGCTGGGTCAAAGGCAAAGCGCTCCTGCACGTCCGGCCCCAGCGCCTGCACGATGCGCCCGATCTTGTCGTACTGGTAGCGCGTGCCGCTGGTGCGCCAGTCTTGCAGCTCGGTCAGGTTGCCCACTGCATCGTAGTGGTAGCGCCGCCCGATGAGGGGCACGCCCACGGCAGCGGGCAGGTGCGTGGGCTGTGCCGTGGGCGGGCCTTGCAGGGCCGTCCAGGCGTCTGGGCGGCCCTGCTCGGTTGGAGCCGCGCCGCGCCAAGCGGCCTGCGCGGTCAGGCGCCCCAGCGGGTCGTGCCCATAACGGCTGACCAGCGCCCCTTGCGTGCGCCCGGTTTCGCGGTACAGCGCGTCGCGTTCGATGTCGCTGACGACTTGCCCGTCGATGTTGATCTGGTGCAGGTGGCCGCTGCCGTAGTACAGCCAGTTGATCTGCCGCCCGTCGGGCAGCACGGTCTGCACGCGGTTGCCCAGCGCGTCGTACTGGTGCGTAATGCGGCTGCTCAGGCCCTGGCCGGTGCGGCTTTCGCCGGTCAGGTTGCCCAGCGCGTCGTAGCTCAGCGCCACGCGCGCGCCCGCGTCGTTGGTCGCTTCAATCAGGCGTCCGGCCTGGTCGTAGGCGTAGGCGGTGCTGCGGTACTGCGGTTGCAGCGAATCGACTTCCTGCAGCACGTGCCCGGCCACCTGTTTGGCGATCAGCCGGCCAGCCGGGTCAAGCTGGTAGCGGGTAATGATGCTCTGGCCCGGCGGCGCTTGCAGCGGCACATCCTGCTCGGCCAAGGCCTCGCCCCAGGGGTTTTGCAGCGTGGGCTTGCTGCGCCAGTCTTGCTGGCCTCGGGTGGTTGGCGGCCGCGGGTGCTGCTGCAGGCGTTCGCCGGCGCTCAGGCAGCCCCGTTCGAACGTGGCCAGCAACAGCCCGGTGGGGTCGTAGCGGTAGCGGGTGTGGCGTCCGTCAAAACCGGTTTCGGCGGCCAGCCGGTCCAGCGCGTCCCAGGCAAAGTCGTAGCGCGCGGCGTTTTCGTTGTACAGCGCGCGCAAGCGCCGCGCTCCGTCGTATTCGTAGCGCAGCACACCGCCTTCGGCGTTGTGGCGCTCGGTCACCTGGTCGTCCAAATCGAACTTGTAGCGCGTCACGGCGCCCAGCGCGTCGGTGTGGGCCGTCAGGCGGCCCGCGGCGTCGTACTCGAACTGTTCCAGCGCGCCATCCGGCTCGCGCACTTGCAGCAAGCGCCCCAGCCGGTCGTGCTGGTAGTGCGTGGCCTGGCCCAGCGCATCGGTGATGCGCGCCAGATGGCCGTAGTCGTCGTATTCGTAGGCGGTGTGCTGGCCCGTGCAGTCGGTGTGGCCGGTGAGTTGCCCAGCGCCGTTGTAGCTCAGGCGCACGCTGCGGCCCAGCGCATCGGTGATGACGGTGGGCAGCCCGCGGCTGTCGTATTGGTAGCCGGTGCGGTGGCCCAGCGCGTCGGTGGTTTCGATGCGGTTGCCACGCTCGTCGTAGCGGTGGCGGGTGGTGGCACCATCCGGGCCGGTGATCTGCGTGACCTTGCCCGTTTGCGGGTCGTAGGCGATGCGGATGCTGCTTCCGTCCGGGGCGGTGATCTGCGTGGGCAGCCCGCGCGTGTCCAGTGTGAAGCTGGTCACGCGCCCGGCCTCGTCGGTCAGCGCCATCAGGTTGCCGAAGGCGTCCAGATCCCGCGTCACGCGCCCGCCCAGTTCGTCGATGTGGCCCGTGAAGTCCTTGTTCTCGTTGTGCAGCCAGCGGCGCTGGCGCCCCTGCGCGACTTCGCCGGTGGTGTGGGTTACGTCGGTGTAGCCCACGCCGTATTCGAAGCGCCATTGCCGCCCGTCGTTGAGCCAGTTGCGCAGCACCTTGCCGCTCGGCGTGTATTCGGTGTACTCGTAGCGGGAAATCAGGCCGCCGGCGGTGCGGTGCTCGACCATGACGTGGTTGCGGTAGGCAAACTGCCGGGTGACCTGGTCGAGCGCGTTGCGCACTTCGACCAGATCGCCTGCGTCGCTGTAGGCGTAGCGCACCAGCACGCGCGGCTGTTTGAACGGCTCGGGCGCCTGCTTTGGGTCCAGGCGCGGGCCGGTCAGTTGCACCACCTGCGTCAACCGCAGGCCGCGCGGCAGGCCCGGCTCATCGCCCCCCCCGACGGGGGCAAAGTCCAGCCGCAAGTGGCGGCCCGCGCTGTCGATGATGGCCTGCGGCACGATCAGTGCGGCCGCCTGTTCAGGTTCGAACGCGCCGGGCTGGCGCAACGCTTCGGGCAGCGGGCCGTAGATCAGCTCGACGGCGTTGCCGTTGGCATCGACGATGCGGGTGAGCACATGCAGCCATGCCTTGGCGCGAGCGCTGGCGTCGGCGTCCTCGGGCAGGCCCAGCGCGGTAAAGCACAGGCGCACGTCTTCGCCTTCGTGCGTGATCTCGAAGCCCCCTTCTGGCGTGGCGGCAAAGATGAATTGCTCGAAGCGCGAACGGTAGGGCCGGCCCGGCTCGGGTTCGGGCAGTTCGATGCGCCGGCCTTGTTCGTCGACGAACACGCGGCCATGGCCCTGGCGCTGAATTTGCAGCGAGAACGGCGTCGTCCACCCCTGGCCCAGCCAGCCGGTGTGCGCGAAGTCCGACACATAGGTGCGCTGCCATGGCAGCGGCAGCGGGGCGGGCAGGTCAAAGTCCAGTTCCATCCCGCCAGACAGCACCTTGCAGCCGTAGGCCGGGTTGACCGGCTTGCCTGGCATTGTCATGATGCAGTCTATCAATTTGCAACCTATGACTTGTTCCGATCCAGGCACACCGCCTGCATCTCCTGGTCTATGTCGGGACTTTTGTTTAGATTTATTTTTAGGCCTGAAAAATGGCGCCTTGGATTTAATTTTATTATATGTACCCTCCAAAATTTGGTTGATGCGCTCTATCAGTTTGACGAATCTTTCGGCCCTTGCCCCGAGTTTACCAGCTTGGGCTAGCTCGCCCAACTCGCTCGCCCCCCTTCCCATCAACTTAGCAACAACAATATCACCTAGTATCCTTGATGCGTCTTGAATTGACTTCGCAAGTTTTTTACCCAAATCCTTGGCCAGCTCGTCGTCGTTCATGCTCTGCATGTAATCCAACTCATTGGCTACATCGCAAGCGTTAATGGCCAGTTCAGTCATTAACGACGCCTTGATCGCGTCAATGACTTGCTGGAGTTTCTCTGGGTCGTCATACAGTTTCTTCGCGACTTCAAAGATTTTCCTGGCCAGTTTATTAGCGGCGTTGTAGGTATTTATCGGATGCGCGAGCGCATCAAAAAAATTTGAAAGTGGCACAAACGTGTCGTCATAGAGTACGTCCAGTATCACATTTGCGACCAAGCTGGGCGCCTCCTCTAGTAAGCCACCTAGGGATAATAGCGAGAATCTCGCAGACGATAAAAAGTCTTTGCCTAGCACGTCTAACAAACGCTTGAGAAATTTATCTATCCTCTTGCTGAGCACGTCCACGCAGGACACCACCTTGCTGGGAATGGTTCCGCACCAAATGGCCCCCGGCAGCGGCGGCATGGGCGATGTGTGTGGGGGTAGCGGAATGATCAAGCCGGTATTGCCGTGCACGCACTGGAAGCTGTCTTCAACCGGATTGCTCCACGCGGCTTCGTTGGGAAAGAACTGCGTGCCCTTCTCCGAGTCTTGCGCAATGGAACGTAGTAGAAACAGTCTGTGATCGTCCGCCGCCCGCACCGTCAACGCAGGATTGAGCACATCGATGAACGAACACGCGGGCACGATGGGCACCATGCGCTTATTCAGCGGCGTGGCCTGGAATCCCGGTGATACCGGCGCGGCAAAGTGATCGGGCCGCCATTGGGCGTTGATATAGACCTTCTCCGTGCTGCTCATGCTCGGCCTGGACGGCGGCGGCACGATCACTACCGGAGGTTCCTTCGGGCTGCTCGCGGGTGGACCTCCGTTCAGTTGGTCAAACAGGGGCGAACTCTCGGGCGTGTTGCTCATGTGCGCACCTCCGGCGCGGCGCCCAGCGCCCCGGCCGCCTCGTGCTTAAAGGCCACCAGGTGGTATTCGTCGTAATCCATGTCTTGACTGGCCAGCGTGGCCCAGCGCAGCGTTACGTGCCGCTTGTCCAGATCGAGCACCACAGTATCCAGGTCCATGTCCAGCGCGTCGAGCTTGTCCTCGCCGCGCAATGGAACGGCAATGACCTGGTAGTTGGGGAGCGTGAAGTTGCATACCCCGTCGTCGGCAGGGAACAGCCCGACCGTGCGGATTTGTTCTCCGCCGCTCAGGTAGGGATGCGCCACCTGATCTTGCGGCACGGTGTTCCAGAAGTCCAGCTTCATGTCCAGCGGGATGTTGGGCTTGACTTCCTGCTCCCAGCGCCGGTCGTAGGTGCCGGCAAACTGGAGCCGGGCTTGCTGGATGCCGGCCATGGGCGACAGGCCAACCGATTCCAGCCGTGCAAGCCACCTGGGCGCACCGGCTTTGGTCGCCAGAATCTGCGGCGCGGGATAGGCCAGCGCCGGGTCGGGTTGGCTGCGCCCGAAATAGCCCCGGCCAAACGGATTGGGCCAATGAATGTCGCGCTCTTTTTCCCAGGGGCCGTCTGTGGCGCCGCCATAGGCCAGCGCATAGCTGAGCCTGACGGCGCTGGCCGGTTCTATTTCCGATAGATGCCAGCCCGGCAGCAGCCCATATTTCCAGAGTCTGGGGCCGGTCAGTTGTACCGTTTTTTGCAGTACGGAAGCGGTCTGCCCAGTGCGATATACGGCCACGCCGGCCAGCCACCGCTGCGCCGGCTTGCCACCCGGCGGCTTGGCCGACCCGGTCACGATCAGGTCGGTGCCCGGTTTGAAAGGGATGATGTCGCTCGGATAGACCAGTGCCGTGCGCTCATCGTTGCCTTCGAACACGTCGTTGACGACGAATGCCGGCTGGTTGATCAGTGGCTTGAGCACCCCATCGTGCGTGAGCATGAAGGTGGCCTTGATGAACAGGCAGTCGTAAGCGTGCCCGTTGTAGAAACGGTGCTCGATGGCCTGGCCCTGGAACGGGGTAATGTTGGTTGCGTAGGGCATGGCGGCGCGCCTGTGTCAATTCAGGTCGATCTTCTGGCTGTTGACATCGACGATGGAGACGCCATCGACCAGCACTTCGTTGCCTTCGATCGTGACCACGCCTTTTTCTCCATTCAGCGTGATTTTGGCGGCGCCCGATTGAATCGTTATGCTTTTGCCCGCCGTCAGCACAATGCTTTCGCCCGCCGCGATGGTCGTGCTGGTGCCCGATGTCATGGTTGTGGTGTGGCCCACGGAGACTTTTTTCATTCTGCCAATGACCTCGACGTTGGCATAACGGACATAGGTGGTCCAGTATCCCCCCACATACAGATTATAGGTCGCGCCAATATTGGTCATCTGCGTTATGCCCACGGTTTTGAAGCTGCTCAAGCCGATGTATTCTTGTTTTTTCAATTTCACCGTGAGGTCTTGGTTCATGCCGATGGTGACTTTTTCGTTCTTGCCGACGGTTTCCGTGCGGTTGTCGCCGATGGAAATGGTTTCGTTGTGATCGACCCGCTCTTTCCGGTTCTGGTGGATGGTGATGGTTTCATCTTTATCCACGGTTTCGGTGCGGTTGCCGTGGATGGTGATGGTTTCGTCCAGGTCTACCTCTTCTTTGCGCCAGCCGTGGATGTTGATTTTTTCGTTGCGGTCCACCACCTCCGTGCGGTCACGGTGGATGGTGTTGAATTCGTCGCGGTCGATAACCTTTCTACGGTCGTTGCCCACCCATTTGTCTTCGTCGTGTTCGACTTCGGTGAGCTGGTCTTTCTGGGCGTGAAACCACAACTGTTCCGCGCCTTTAATGTCTTCCATGCGGATGACGTTGGTGTCGCCAGGGCCGTCTTTCAGGCCGTCGCCCGCCGCACCGCCCTTGCTGCTGCGGCTTTTGATGCCGCTTTGGGTTTTGTTGTCGGGCAACTGCCACGGCGGCATTTGCATGTCGTTGTACACGCGCCCGGTGATGATGGGGTAGTCGGGGTCGCCGTTCAAAAAGTCGACGATGACTTCTTGCCCAATGCGCGGTATGTGCATGGTGCCGTAGTTGGAGCCGGCCCAGGCGTTGTTCACGCGAATCCAGCAGGAGCTGTTTTCGTCTTTGGGGCCGTGGCGGTCCCAGAAGAAATGCAGTTTCACGCGCCCGAATTTGTCGGTGTAAATTTCTTCGCCCGCCGGGCCGGTGACGACCGCGGTCTGCGGGCCGGTGGTGCGGGGTTTGCCGGTAATGGGCTGGCTGCGCCAGGGCACGGTGCTGGGTACGGCGTCCACACCCAGGCGGTAGGTGGTGGGGGTGTCTTGGCCCAGGCCCCTGCCGCCGCCGGAGCGGCGCACGTTTTCAGTGAAGTTGTAGTCGGCGCCGACGATGAGGTAGCGCTGGTTCTGGTCGGCTCTTGGGTACTTGCTCAGGGTGAACAGGTAGCCGGGCGCCAGGTTGCGGGCGTTGCCGGTGCCGTGGATGGTTTCGCGGTCGGCTTTTTGCTGCTCAATTCGCACTCTTGCATATTGGTCGCCATCGCCCTGTTCGGTGTAGCCGCCGGGCCAGTGGAAGATTTCGTATGAGTCTTGGCTGTGGCCGGCGGGCTGGGCCTGGTGGGTGTCCAGGGGAACGCGGGATTTGGTGAAGTCGTAGTCGTCGGCGGCAAATCTGCCGCTGGCTATGTCTTGCAGGGCGTTCCAGCCGTCGATGAAGTCTTCGTCGTGTACGTGGGCGGCGCGGTTGCTGGGGTAGTACGGCAGGGTGCTGGGGCCGGCGGGCAGGGGTTTGTGGGCGCCGATGTGGTCGGCCAGGATCATTTTGTGGCTGCCCAACTGGTGTTCAAAGTAGTAATACGCGCCTTCGTGTTCCAGCAGGCGGCTGATGAACTGGAAGTCGGTGTCGCCGTACTGCACCAGGTAGTCCCAGGTGCGGTAGGGGTCGGCAAGCCGGTTTTCCACCACGAAGCCGTAGGGGGCCAGGACTTCTTGAACGATGTCGGGAACGGTTTTGAACTGGAAGATTTTGAAGTCTGAGCGGCGGGTGGCCAGCCACAGCCAGGGTTGGGTGATGGCCTGGTAGCTGAAGTAATCGCCATCCCTGCCGGTGAATTTGAAGGCGACGACCTGGCCGGAGAGGTAGCGGGTGCCGCTGCCGCCGGATTCGGTGGTGAGGTCGATTTCCACCGTGAGGTCGGTGCCCAGCAGGGCTTTGGGGTCGATGCTGTCGCTGCTGGAGAGCAAGTCGATGCGGAACTGGAACAAGCGCCCCATTTCTTCATGCCCGCTCAGCCGCCGGAATTCCAACTGGTTGCCCAGGGCGCTGTGGGCTGTGAAGGTGCGGGGCATGGCAATACGTCTCCTGCAAGCGGATGGGGGTATTGGTCTGGGCGGGAGTCATCGTACAGCAGCCAAGCCGCGAAGTGAATGCGTGCCCCTTTGAGATTTGTGCCGGGTTGTAACACCGTGGGGCGGCGCGTCGCTGCCTGTGTGCGGTAGCGCCAAGTTGAATTGGGACCACAACCCCATACTGTTCAGATGCGCCGACCACAGGAGCAGGTGAACGTCTTTGATGAAGCACCGCGCCACGATGGCGCATGCTGAATTTGATCGCTGGCCTGCGCTTGAGCCCGCGCGGGTTCAGACGACTGCGGCTGCTCACACGCCAAACCAGGGCGATTGCGTGGCTGACGAAGTCCTCAACGAAGGGCTCTGCGGCTCTCGGGAAGCTGGAGCATCTGGACGAAGCTCTCCGCAGCCGGGCTCAGTTGCGCACCGGCGGGCCACACCAGGTAGATCGGGCGATTCAGATCCTCGCCCTGGATCGGCACCGCCGCCACACGCTCGGGGTCGAAATACGCCAGCGCGCAACCCGGCACGATGCTGATCCCCAGTTCGTTGGCCACGAGCCCGGCCAAGGTGGCCACCTGTTCGACCTCGAGCCCCGTGTCCACGAGCTCCACTTCCCGCAGCGCCTGTTCCAGATGCTGCGCGATGCTGCCGCTGCGGATCAGGCGGATGAAGCGCTGTCCTTTCAGGCTGGCGATGTCCACGGACTTGCGCCGGGCCAGCGGATGCGCGCGCGGGCACACCACCACGAAAGGGTCGCGAAAAAGAAGCCGGTGCTGCAACCCGGCCAAGCCGGGGCCGCGCGCCGTGAGGGCCAGGTCGGCCTGGCGCTGCCGGACCTGCTCCAGCGCCTTCTCGGGTGGCGCGTCGTGCAGGCCAACCTGCACCCCCGGATAGCGCACCTGGTAAGCCGCGATGATGGGCGGCAGCCAGTGCGCTGCCAGCGAAGGCTGGGCCGTCACGATGACGCGGCCTTTGCGCAGTTCGCTGCGGTCGCGCAGATCGACGCTGATTTCCTCCAGTTCCGCCAGCACGCGCCGCGCGGTGGCCACGAAACGCTCCCCCTCGGGCGTGAGCACCACGCGACGGCGGTCCCGGTCGACCAGGCGCAAGCCCACGTCTTCCTCGAGCCTGCGAATCATCTGACTCAAAGCCGATTGGGTCACGTGGCAGCGCTCCGCGGCCAGCGAGAAGTGGCGCACTTCGTCGAGCGCGATCATCGCGCGCAAGACCCGGGTGGAGATGTCGATCATGGCCGAATGGGTAGCTCGCGCCCCTTTCAGCCGCGCACCAGCGGCGCGGCGGCGCCGGCCTCCCCATCGCCGCACACCCCGTCCCCCGGACCGATGCGCCCGCGCCCCTGGGTGGCGCGGTGGGCGTTGGCGTCGCGCAGGGAATAGACGCAGCCGCAGTACTGCTGGCGGTAGAAGTTCTCGCGTTTGCTGATTTCGACGCTGCGGGCCGCGCCGCCGTCCTTGCGCCAGTTGTGGTCCCAATAGCTCAGGCCGGGGTAGCGGGCGGCGGCGCGCTGGCCGCTGCCGTTGACCTGCTCCAGGTTCTTCCAGCGCGAGATGCCCAGCGAACTGGTCATTACCGCGAAGCCGTGCTCATGCGCGTACAGCGCGGTGCGTTCCAGGCGCATGTCGAAGCACAGGGTGCAGCGCTGGCCGCGCTCGGGTTCGTGCTCCAGGCCCTTGACGCGGGCGAACCAGTTGTCGGGGTCGTAGTCGGCA
>Ga0123357_10014411_pt1 | contig 10317 bp, 9 predicted proteins | sample TergutEmb28metaG_FD_89873 | JGI IMG/M metagenome (GOLD analysis project Ga0123357, IMG submission 89873) | Embiratermes neotenicus P4 segment gut microbial communities from Petit-Saut dam, French Guiana - Emb289 P4 | ecosystem: Host-associated > Arthropoda: Insects > Digestive system > Gut ... | reverse complement strand
ATATAACGATGGACATAGAGCTGATAATGCCTGTGGCGATGGAGAAGCAGCTGAGATTTGCAATAAGAGAAGGCGGAAGGACGGTAGGCTCGGGCGTTGTAACGGAGATTGTTGAATAAGATAAAAAGACAAAGTTCAAAGTGAAAAGTTCAAAGTTCAAATAACGACTAACAACTCTTTTGAACTTTGAACTCCGAACTTTGAAAATCGTCGTTAAAAAAGGGAATATAATAAAATGGCCGAAAGAGTTATCATAACCATGGCGTGCAGCGTGTGTAAAAACAGAAATTACTATTTTGACAAAGGCAAAAAGCAGGAAGGGAAGCTTTCTTTGATGAAGTTCTGCAAGAATTGCGGCAAGCGTACCGAACATAAAGAGACGAAGTAACGTTCAGCGTCATTGCGATAAGAGTTAAGTCCTGACGAGACAATCTTTGTATAGTTTTTTGGGGGCATAAGCTAACGGTAAACTGCTGGTCTCCAAAACCGGTTTTGGAGGTTCAAATCCTTCTGCCCCCGTTTTTATAGCCGGTATTCTACTTTTTAAAGGTGTAAAATGGAATTTTTTAAGAACGCCGTTCAGTTTTTCAAAGAAGCTTATTATGAGCTTACGAAAGTAACGTGGCTTGGCAGAAAAGAAGCGGTAGGCACGACTATCGTTGTCATAATTTTTGTCGCCATCATGTCTGTTTTTGTAAGTCTCGTCGATTTTGTGTTGGGCGTAATTTTGCGCATTATTCTATAAATAAGTTTCGGGGTAAAAAATGGCAAATCAATGGTATGTTGTTCACACATATTCGGGTCACGAAGACAAGGTGAAGAAAAGTCTTGAAATGGCCGTATCAAATCTAAATATGCAGGATGTAATTGCTCAGATTCTTGTTCCCACTGAAGAAGTCGTCGAAGTGAAACAGAATAAGAAGAGGATTAAAAAAAGAAAATTTTACCCGGGATATGTTTTTGTTGAAATGACGGTAAATAATACGACTTACTGGCTTATAAGAAACACGGCGGGAGTCACAGGTTTTCTGGGCGGGGTAAAACCCGTGCCGATGGCGCAGGACGAAGTCGCTAATCTTCTGAACACAGTCATCAATCCGGATGCTTCTAAACCGAGACCGGCCGTTTCTTTCGAGAAAGAGGAGAATGTCCGTATTATCGAAGGTCCTTTCAAGCATTTCATAGGTATTGTCGAAGAGGTAAATCAGGAGAGAGGCAAGCTTAAAGTTATGGTGACGATCTTCGGAAGACCGACGCCGGTAGAACTTGATTTCTTACAGGTTGAGAAAATATAATAAAGACAAAGTTCAAAGTGAAAAGTGCAAAGTTAAAATAACGATTAAAAACTCCTTTGAACTTTAAACTTTGCACTTTGAAAATTGTCGTTAAACGGGAGTAAGTAAAATGCCACCAAAGAAAGTAAAAACACAGATTAAGCTTCAGATTCCAGCGGGAGCCGCAAATCCGGCGCCGCCTGTAGGTCCTGCGCTCGGTCAGCAGGGCGTAAATATTATGGATTTCTGCAAACAGTTCAATGAAAGAACTAAAAAAATGGAACAGGGAATGACGATCCCCGTAGTTATAACGGTATTTGAGGACCGTTCGTTTACGTTTATCACAAAGATGCCTCCGGTCGCCGCGCTCGTAAAGAAAGCGGCGGGAGTTGCCAAGGCTTCCGGCGTTCCCAACAGAAACAAAGTCGGCAAAATAACAGCTAAACAGGTTGAAGAAATAGCCAAACAGAAAATGCCCGACCTGAATGCAAACGGCGATATCAACGCCGCAAAGCTTATGGTTGAAGGTACGGCAAGAAGCATGGGTATTGACGTAGAAAAATAAATCGTTAATAAAGTGGGAGTCCGCCTTTGTTTTACTACGGCGCGACGAGTAACCACAGGGAGAAAAAAATGGGGAAAAAGTTTGAAGAAGCAGCAAAGCTGGTAGACAAAAGCAAAGTGTATACTCTTGCCGAGGCCTCGGATTTGGTAAAGAAAACGGCTAAAGCGAAATTTGACGAAACCGTAGAGCTTCATATAAGGCTCGGAATCGACCCTAAGCAGAGCGATCAGATTGTCAGAGGAACCATTTCTCTTCCTCACGGCATTGGCAAAACCAGAAAAGTATCGGTGCTGGCAAAAGGCGAAAAACAGAAAGAAGCCGAAACCGCAGGCGCGGATAAAATCGGCGCCGAAGATTTGATAGAGGAAATATCAAAAGGCGCTCTTGATTTTGACGTTTTGGTTGCAACGCCGGATGTTATGAAAGATTTGAGTAAAGTCGCTAAGATATTGGGTCCTAAAGGTCTTATGCCTAATCCCAAATCAGGCACGGTTACATTTGAAATCGGCTCTACCGTAAAAGAATTAAAAAAAGGAAGAGTCGAGTATAAAAACGACGCTTACGGCATCATACATGTTCCGGTGGGAAAAGTTTCGTTCGACAAAGAAAAACTTGCCGATAATATAAGGACTCTTGTCGAAGCGGTTGCCAAAGCAAAGCCCTCAAGCTCCAAAGGCCAGTTTATAAAGAGTATTTCGATTTCATCCACTATGGGGCCCGGAATATTCGTAGACCAGAGAATGTAGTTTTAACGGCAATTAACAATTGACAATTAACAAGTAACAATTAAAGACAAAAAGCGCTTAGTTGTCATTGCGAGCCGCTGGAAGCGGTGCGGCAATCTAGACGATAAAACCGCCTTCTTTCCAGATTGTTTCGTAAAGACTTCGTTTTTCCTTGCAATGACAAATGTGGATTTTTTGAGATACCCAATTAAAGAGTCTAGCGCCGTTTGTCGTTGCCGTCCATTTGTCATTCGTAAAGGTTGAGAATCGTAATAGGTTAAAATAATTTTGAAATAATTTTACCATGAAAAATAATTACAGACAGATAAATTTTTGCTATTTTATAAGAGCAGGTTCTTATATTTTTTTTTAACAATTAAGGCCCGTCCGGTTAATTTTTAACGGACGGGTTTTTAATTTTATGAACAAGAGGTCTTTTGTAAAAAAGTGGCGAATGCCACAAGGGGAAATGAATGAGAAAGTTAATATTGGCAGTGCTCGCTATTGCGGTAATGGCAGGTTCGGCTTTTGCGGGGCAAATAATCACGATTTATGGTGTCGTGACCTCTACCAATGTTTATGGTAACGGACAATTTCCTGACGGCACAGGGCCAGCTGACGGCGATTCGAACAACAACATTGTCAACTTCACCAACAGTGACGCGGCGGCAAACGGTAACATTATTTACGGTGGATATGTAAATAGATATATAGATGATTACAATGCAATTGTAGCAGCCAGTAATAATAAAGTATATGTCAACATAAGCAGTACAAATTATGTTTACGGCGGATATTCTTATAGTAACTATTACTATGCTGACAGCTACGGAGGTCATTACGGCAACATAACCGAGGCTAACAACAACACTGTAAATATTAGTAATAGCATTGCGACCGACTGTTCCGGCGGGTATGCTTACAGTAACTCTGTTAGTTACGACAACGATATGGCCAATAGCAACACTGTGAACATCATTAACAGCATGATAACCGACAGTGTTTATGGTGGATATGCTGGGAATGATGCCAATGCCGGGGTCATAGCCTGCAACAATACTGTGACCATCGCCAGCAGCAGTATCGCGAATAACATTTATGGTGGATATGCTGATGAATCAAGCGCCGATAACCCTGCCAGAGCTAGCAATAATACTGTTACCATCACTAGCAGCAGTACCGTGAACAACGTTTACGGCGGGTATACTTACATTGGGTATCCTTATGTAACAAATGGATATAATGGAACGGCTAATAATAATAGTGTAACTATCGTGAGCAGTACGGTGACCGGTAATGTCTACGGCGGGCGTGTTGTCGACGCAAACGTCTCTCGAGCGGATACGGCTACTGGCAACAGAGTGACCATAGGAGGAACAACTGTCTTAAGCGGTTCCATCCTCTACGGTGGCTATATTGACGGTGGTTCAGGCGATGCATGGACAGGCAATACTCTCAACGTCAAAAACTCAGGCATGAGCGTCAAGGGTATCTATAACTTTGAAAATCTTAATTTCTACCTGCCAACAACTATGAGTGTCGGCCAAACAATGCTTACGGTTACTAATGCCGTTGATATTACAAACAGCAAAATTGGCGTAATTGTTACCGGCGGGACCGCCTTAAATATCGGAGACACGGTAGGACTGATTTCCACAATCGGCGGCCTGAGCGCGAATGGTATTAATACAGCGGCATTTGGCGCGGATGCCGGCAGTATTGCCAAAATCTACCACTTTGCAATTGGCTACAATAGCAATATACTTTATGCTACGCTCATAGACGAAGAAGCGTTTAATAACCCGCAGACAAAAGCGTTAAGCGAAGGACAGTTAGGAGGTCTTGCGTTTCTTAATCAAGGAGTGGATTTAATAGCAGGTTCCGGAATGAACAGCGCAATAAAGGCGGGACAGGACGCGGAAAACATTGCGGCATTTGCTTCTGTCGGCGTAGGCTCTTCAAAATATGAAACAGGTTCAAGCGTTGACGTGAACGGGTTCTCGGTTATGGCGGGCTTTGCGGAAAGAATCGGCGAAGCTTTTACCGCCGGCGTGTTTTTTGAAGGCGGCAACGGCAACTACAATACAAAAAACAGTTTTAACACTGCGCCGTCCGTTGACGGAAGCGGAGACGCAAACTATTACGGAGTCGGTTTTTTAGGGTGTTATGATATTGGCGATTCTTGGTATGGCGAAGTTTCATTGCGCGCGGGGCAAACTAAAACGGATTTTAACAGCGCTGATTTTGTAGGCACAAGCAATGCCGGTTATGAAACTTCCGCCATATATTACGGCGCGCATATAGGCGCCGGCAGGTTGAATAAACTTAGCGAGAAGATAGGGCTTGATTTATCGGCGAAATTATTTTACACACATCAGGGCGGAGACGATGTAACTGTCGAGAATGATAAGGTATCTTTTGACGATGCAGATTCAGTAAGGGCAAGAATAGGCGGCCGTTTGAATTATGATGCAAGTAAAAACTTCATGCCGTATATTGGCGCGTTCCTTGATTACGAGTTAAGCGGTAAAGCGGAAGCTACAATAAACGGCGCAGCTATTGGCACACCTGAATTGACAGGCGCGACAGGCATAGGAGAATTAGGCGTAAGTTTGACGCCTTCGGGAAAACTGCCATTAACGATTGATTTAGGATTGCAGGGTTATGCGGGAAAAAGACAGGGCGGTGGCGGAAGTTTGCAAGCGGGATATAAGTTTTAGCGCTTTAAAGTTGTTTATTTCGGATATAATTTGTATAATACAAACACTGAAGGCGGCTTTCGAGCCGCCTTTTATTTTTGATAAGGCGGAAATATGCCGGATAAAGCCTGCGAAATAGAGACTCTTTTGGCTCCTTCAGCTCAAAACGAAGGAATAGAAATAGTGGATGTCCAGTATGTTAAAGAAAACGGCAGCTGGACGGCGAGGATTTTTATAGACAAAGAAAGCGGCGTTACGATGGACGACTGCGAAACTATGAGCCGGCTTTTCGGAACGCTGTTGGACGAAAAAGACATAATAAGCGATTCGTACGTTCTTGAAATTTCCTCCCCCGGGCTTAACAGGGTTTTGAAAAGCGAAAAAGATTTTAAGCGTTTTACCGGAAGCAAAGCCAGAATACAGACTTTTTCGCCGATAAACAACCAGCGGAATTTTTTAGGAACGCTTGTCTCGTGCGGAAACGGGAAAGTAAAAATCGACGACGTTACAAAAGGCGAAGTCGAAATAGAAATAAACGGCATAAGAAAAGCAAATATTGAAGCTGACATTTAGGGTGTCAAACATATCAAACGGAGGAAGACAATGGCAGAGAAGGGCGAACTTTTAATGGCTCTTGAGCAGATTGAAAAGGATAAAAAAATTAAAAAAGAAGATATTTTGAGCGTGATAGAAAACGCTCTTGTATCGGCTTATAAAAAGCATGTCGGCAAAAACGTCAATGTCGAGGCAAAAGTCGACACTGAGACCGGCGAAATGATGGCTTACGTCATAAAAAGCGTGGTAAAAGAAGTCACAAATCCTCTTTTGGAGATAAGCGTCCAGGAGGCCAAAAAACTCGGAAAACCGGTCGAAGCGGGCTCTGAAGTAAAGATACCTTTGGATACCCAGGACTTTTCGCGCATAGCGGCTCAGACGGCAAAGCAGGTTATCGTTCAGAAGATAAGAGAGTCCGAAAGGGATTCGCTGTACGATGAGATGAAGGAAAAAGTCGGCCAGATAATAAACGGCGTCATATACCGTATAGCAAATAAAAATTTAATCGTAGATCTCGGAAAAACCGAAGCCATACTGCCCGTAAGCGAGCAGGTTTTTAAAGAAAAGTTTAACGTAGGGCAGCACATAAGAGCGGTTATTATAAAAGTCGAAAAAAACGTAAAAGGCCCGGGGACGGTTTTGTCGCGCGCCAGCACCGAGCTTGTAAAAAGGCTGTTTGAGCTTGAAGTTCCGGAGATATACGAAAAAGTAGTGGAGATAGTCAATGTCGTAAGAGATCCGGGCATGAGGACAAAAGTCGCGGTAATGTCGCACAATCCGAAAGTGGATCCGGTAGGCGCCTGCGTTGGAATAAAAGGCGCGAGGGTAAAACCTATAATCGACGAGCTCAAGGGCGAAAGAATAGATTTGATTTCATATTCCGTAGACCCTTCCAAGTATATATCCGCGGCTCTTGCTCCGGCAAAGGCCATATCCGTAACCATACTTTCCGAAGCCGAGAAAAAGGCCGAAGTGATGGTCACCGATGACATGCTTTCGCTTGCGATAGGCAAAAGCGGACATAACGTCAGGCTTGCCGCAAAACTTACCGGCTGGCATATAGACGTCAAATCGGAAGGACAGAAAAAACAGGAGAGCGAACAAAAAGCCGAGCAGCAGACACAGGCGCTCGAAAAGCTTGAAGGCATCGGCGAAAAAACCATAGAGACTCTCGTGCAGGCGGGCTTCAGCGATATAGAGAAACTTAAGACGCTTACCGTGGACGATCTCACGACGCTTCCGGGAATAGGTCCTAAAACCGCCGAGAAAATAATAGAAGCAGCAAAAAAAAATAACTCTTAATTTTAATAACGCAGAGGGGAACGCCTATGCCAACAAAACAAACAAAACCGACAAAAGATTCCGAAGCCGAAAAGGCGGCAAAGAAAAAAGCAGCGCCTGCGGTAAAAAAGGAGACGCCCGTCAAAAAAAAGGCGGTAAAATCTTCCGAGGATGTTTCCGCGGAAAAAAAGCCTGCTAAGAAAACTGCGGCTAAAAAAACAGTCTCCGAAAAACCGGAATCCAAAGCAAAAGGCATAAAGGCTTCCCACGCTCCGAAAAAAGACGTTAAAAAAGCGCCGGATGTAAAAAAGCCGGAACATGAAACTAAGGCACAGGAAACCGCAATAAAAAAAACCGAACACGCTGCCGCAGAGCCGGTAAAAGTTCCCAAACCCGAAATAGCGGCAAAACCCGTTGCGCCGAAAGCGGAACCTGTAAAACATGAGCAGCACAAGCCTCAAGCACCCGCGCCCAAACCGGAACCGGTTAAAGCCGAGCCGCCGAAAGCCGAGCCTGTAAAGACCGAAGCTCCGAAACCGCAACCGTCACCTGTTGCCGAACCGACGCCGCCGTCGCCGCAATATACAGGAACAATTACGATAAACGAACTTATAACCGTGAGAGATCTTGCCGATAAAATGAAGATGAGGGTCGGAGACGTTCTGAAAAAGCTTCTTTCCATGGGAAGTCTTGCGACTATTAACCAGCGGCTCGACACGGATACGGCCATACTTTTGGCGAACGAATTCAACTTTGACGCAAAACTTTCCTCGATTTATTCGGAGGAAGCCGTAGGCGAAGATAAGGAAGACCCTGCTTCTCTTAAGCCGCGTTCTCCTGTTGTGACGATTATGGGACACGTCGACCACGGCAAAACGTCTCTTCTTGACGCAATAAGAAGCAGCCATGTCGCGGAAGGTGAGCACGGCGGGATAACCCAGCATATAGGCGCCTATAAAGTCAGAATCCCCGACGGCCGCTATATAACCTTTCTCGATACTCCGGGCCATGAGGCTTTTACGGCTATGCGTTCAAGAGGCGCCCAGGTTACGGATATCGTTATTTTGGTCGTCTCGGCTGCCGACGGAGTTATGCCGCAGACGGTGGAAGCGATAAACCACGCCAAAGCCGCCAATGTGCCTATAATAGTCGCCGTCAATAAAATAGATCTGCCTACGTCCGATCCGCAGAAAATCAGACAGGAACTAAGCAATTACGGCTTGCTTCCCGAAGAATGGGGCGGCGATACGATAATGGTGGACATATCCGCAAAGCAGAAACTGAATATATCGAATCTTCTTGAGATGATTGTGCTCAGAGCGGAAATGATGGAGCTAAAGGCAAATCCCGACAGAAAAGCCGAAGGAATAGTCGTTGAAGCCAAACTCGATTCCAGAAAAGGGCCCATAGCCACTCTTCTTGTCGAGAAAGGCACGCTCAAGATAGGCGATAATCTCGTAATCGGCACGACTTACGGAAAGGTAAGAGCAATGTCCGACGAGTACGGGAAGAGATTTAACGAGGCTCCTCCAAGCGCGCCTGTCGAAGTTCTCGGCATAAACGAGCCGCCGCAGGCCGGAGACAAGTTTGTGGTTGTCGAACACGAATCGCAGGCCAGGGAAATAGCCCAGTCCAGGAAAGAAAAAGTAAAAGCCGACGCTCTGCGTCCCAGACATCATCTTTCGCTGCAGGACATAAGCGCGGGAAAAACAAAAGATCTCAGAATAATTCTCAAAGCCGACGTTCAGGGTTCGCTCGGCGCGTTAAGCGATGCGCTCGACAGAATGTCTACGTCGGAAATAAGTCTTAAAATAATACACAGAGGCGCCGGCTCTATAACCGAATCCGACGTCGCTCTTGCCGTTGCTTCAGACGCGCTTATAGTCGGTTTTAACCTTAGGCCGGACGCCGCGGTGGAAAGGCTGGCCGAATCAGAGGGCGTCAGCATAAACGTGTACAGGATAATTTACGACCTTATAGCTGACGTAAAAGCCGCGATGGAAGGTCTTTTGGACCCGGATCTTAAGGAAAAGATTCTCGGTAAAGCAGTCGTCAAACAGGTTTTTAAGCTTTCAAGCTCGGGCACAATTTCCGGCTGTTCCGTGATTGACGGGAAGATACAGAGAGGCGCGAAAGTAAGGCTTTTAAGGGACAATGTAATTGTTTTCGAAGGAAATATTTCGTCTCTTAAGAGATTTAAAGACGATGCCAGGGAAGTCGAGAAGGGGTATGAGTGCGGAATAGGGCTTGAAAACTTTTCCGATATAAAACCCGGAGACATAATAGAAAACTTCACGACCGAAAAAATCGCAAGAAAACTCGAGGAAGGTCACTGATAAATGGTTTCTCCGTATAAACGTTCCACAAGGGTAGGGACGCTGATAAGCCGCACGGTCTCAGACATCATAAGGGAGATACGCGAGCTGAATGTCGGGCTCGTCACCGTCATGGGCGTAAAGCTTACCGATGATCTTTTAACATGCAGAATCTTTTACTCCGTCTTCGGAAGCGATGAAGATAAACGTAACGTCGATCGTATTTTGAAGGATAAGACGAAAGACGTCCGCCATGCGCTTGCGGTCAGGCTTAATCTCAGGCGCACGCCTACGATAGAGTTTGTTTACGACGACAGCACCGAAAGCGCGTCGAAAGTTTTTGATCTGTTGGACAAGATAAAAGAGGAAGAAAATTCCGATGACAAAAATAAGTAGTCCGGTAATCAAAAAAGACCTTCAAAAAATATCCGCTATAGCTAAAATAATAAAACAATCGAAGACATTTTTTATAGCCGGCCACGTAAAGCCTGACGGCGATTGTCTGGGGTCGGCTTTGGCAATCCGTTCCGTGCTTAAAAGAATGGGGAAGAAGGCCGACGTCTACTGCTCCGACAAAGTTCCTGCGGCTCTTGAGTTCATGCCCGGAGCAAAAAATATAAAAAACAAAGCCGGCAAAAGCAAAGTTTTTGACTGCGCCATAATACTCGAATCCATAGATTTTTCGCGCATGGGCGATATAATCGCTCCGCATCAGGCGAAGAAAATAATCAACATAGACCACCATTCGATGTTTACCAACTTCGGCGACGTGAACTATGTGGTTCCGTCGTCGTCTTCTACGGCCGAGCTTGTTCTGAATATTTTTGAGCTCATGAAAATAAAACTCACCGCGGAAGAAGCGGAGAATCTGTACATAGGCATTTTGACGGATACCGGACGCTT
>Ga0123357_10014410_pt1 | contig 10317 bp, 9 predicted proteins | sample TergutEmb28metaG_FD_89873 | JGI IMG/M metagenome (GOLD analysis project Ga0123357, IMG submission 89873) | Embiratermes neotenicus P4 segment gut microbial communities from Petit-Saut dam, French Guiana - Emb289 P4 | ecosystem: Host-associated > Arthropoda: Insects > Digestive system > Gut ... | reverse complement strand
TTTTTTTTTTTTTTTTTTTTCCCTTTTTTCCCTTCCTCCTTTCTTTGTCCCCCCCCTTCTTTTTTTTCCCTTTTTTTTTTTTTTTTTGTGCCACTCCACTTTTATGTCAGCCTTCACACAGGTCTCTTTATCTTCAGTTTTAAGCCTAATGTCATTGTGGGCAATTTTTCTTCAGTTACTTCACATCACCAAACCACTTAAATATGTTGCTAAATCCATTTACAGTTTGTTATTTACTGTGCTCCTTATGTTATCGATCCTTTGTCTTGTTTCTTCTCATTTTATTTGTTATTGTTAAAGATCCTTGTAAACAGTACTGTTCATAGTGCAGCAGGTTGCATTTACTGCCATGTTACAGAACTTGCATGTGAGTGTGTGAAGGACAGTTGAAAATTATACTTCATGCAGATGGCATTCTCAGAATTTTGTATTTAGGCCTGTAGTGTCTGTTTTTGCTTAATGTCCTCCGCCTTACTTCTTCATTGTGCACTGTACAGTGTTTGTCACACATCACACTGTAATTTAGTTTAAGTCTAGCTTTAAGATTATGTTGCTCAAGCTCCCCTATTGTATGTCCAGGCTACGGCAGGGCAATAGACCTGTGCAAGGAGTATGCCAAATCAAAGGGACCAGCTCGTAAGATCCATCCAGAGAATCACAGCTTTTTCAAGAAACTGGCACCTAAGATACGTGTGATGTTAGAGAAATGTGAACGGGAGAATGGATTCATGTGAGTATCTTTTGACTTTGATGCCCTTGAGTGTGGTTGTGCAATATAAAGTTTGCAGCCCTTCTATTTATGTTGCAGATATCACCAGAAGGTTCCAGATGACCCTGCTGAGCTAGAACTGAAGGCAACATATGGACTTGTCAGCCCAGATGAAGTCCCTATGCCAAGTCCAAGTCCACTTTGGTCTCCAGAGACCTATGCTGCATTTCGTACCCCAGAGACCCATGCTGGGGACCCAGTAAATTCAGTATGTGCTAGAGTTTTAAGTAATATATACCTCATTAGAATCAAATGTAGTTGTGGAACTGAAGAACTGAAATTTTATGAACTTTCAGTAATTGCTGTTTTTACCTACCAGCTATGGTCGTTACTTGTTTGTAGTACTATGCATACATTATAACCCAGCTACATAGCATTTATCATCTCTGTGTGAGATTTAGGTGGTTCTGACTTCCTCTACCTCAAGCTTTTAGGTGCTGTAAAACACCTTCTAGTTGTGGTATCACCAGTGAAGTCCTAATACAGTTAAGTCCAAAACTTAACATGGATATAAGTTAGATTTATAGATACATGTTTACATGAGTATTTTTTTATTTAAACATTTAGGCACATTGATTCCTACAGTTACTGGTACCTGCCATGTAGTGTTTATTGTCATTATATCAACTGAAGTTTACTGTCCTAGCCTTTATTACAATAATTAGTGCAAGTGTTCTGGGATGTGACACTGTGTTGTTGGCCAAGTAGTTTCTTATGTTACAGAGGATTGTAGTGCTTATTCTTGAGGGTCAAGTAGTAGAAAACAGTTAAAGAATTCTTCTTTGACTGCTTGACCATGGCCATGAAGACACTGTGATCATTCAGAACACTGGTAACCTCTCATTGAACAACGTAATGTCACATCCCAGAAGACTTGAATCTTCAGCAACACTGCTGTGAAAATCTAAAATCATACAGATAAGTTTTCATATTAATATATCAGTCTTCAGTGTATTTTTTTTATTTGAACACTGTGTCTTTGTTTTTAAATAAATAATAGCAAAAATCATGAGTTCATGAAGAAAATGTTTAAAATTAAGTGACCGGATAAAAGTCAACCTGAACATAATGAAGCCAGATGCGAGATCCAGTGCACTGATATTCTCTTTATTATTTGCTTTATTCCAGAAAGCAGCAGCAAAGGTAGAGGGGGATTTGCCACCAGTGCAAGAGGTGACTCTGCCCCAAACATCCAAGGAGCCAAAGACAAGTAGTGGTTGCATTCTTCAGTGATTGAGGTACGATCAGAAAGTTCTGGGAAGTCTCTTTGTTTGAGGCAAGATGACTTTTGAGTATTACTTCTTATGCTATGAGGTGTCTAAAAGAGATGTTTGTGTACTCATGCATCTGGAAGGGATGATGTAAGGCAGGAATGTGGTGTGATCTTGATACAACATTTGTGGCAAGAGGTTGGAGTGAATAGGCGGTGTGATTAGGAGGCCAGTTGCTCTTTGTATCACAAGAGTTACACTTGAGTAGTGAGCAGTGACAATCATCATACTTAATATCTGCATTACTCATTGTTACAGTCCACTAATACTATTAGTGGTTATCACACACACTTTCTGTGCACTCTGGGCCAGGTTTCAAGCTAAATGTGAAAGCAGTGATCAGTTTTATGAATATTAAGTACATAACTGTGTCTTGATTTTGTGTAGCTTGGTGCATGGCCTGGTTATCTTAAGGGCACTCTATACAATGCATGCACATGCAATGTCTTCAATGGAAGATAATCACAAAGGATTATCACCTATTCTGGGGAAAACAAAGCACCGTACTGTGTTGACCTCTTAATGGCATGATGGATTACTGTATTGGCATCGGTTGGAGTGAGGTCAAGGGCATCAGTGGTGGGTGTCACACAATCTATTGTGCACATAGACAGGATTCTACTGGAGTGTTACATCACTTTTTCCATGGGCAGAGCATGAGGGCACTCCAGATTGGGTCAGACTTGACAAGGCAGATCAGACAATTATCCTAATACACTTTCCTTTATATTCATATTCCCATCAGTATGGATCCAAGGGAGATTCAGGCTGTTATAAAGAAGTGAGAAGTTTCAAGGGGTCTTTGACAAGAATCCAACATTTTGTGTCTCAGTTTGGTAGGTCAGAAGACATAAATGAGATCAAGGTGTGTTATGAATCTGTAGCTAAATCTGCAATAAATCTGGGGAATTTCAGTCTTCATTGGAGGTTAGTGATAAGACCTATGATTATAAGGCTGATTGGGAAGAGTTTCAAGGGATTTGTTACAAAAATGAAGTCAAACATGGAAAGGTTATTGGCATCACTGGAAGCAGGGTCCATGTCAGTACCAATTAAATTATGAAGCATCATCTTGTTTGGACAGTACATTGTGACCCGATACTAATCAGCCAGTCACAGGGGTTACTTTGAAAGTGCCATCAATATCTGTGCCTTCATTTGGTGGAAAATATGAAAATTGAGCAACCTTTGCAAATATTTTCAATGTTATGTTAGTTGCACAGATGTATTGTCCACTGAAAAACTTGATTATTTGCTGAAGGGTCAAGCACTTTGTTTGGACAAGGAACTTCCTATCATGACTGAGGCTTACTTATGCTTGGAACCTGCTGGTGGGCAGATACGAAAACAAGTAGCCTAGTGCAGCTGTTTACATCAGACACTTACTAGGCATACAGTCAATCATTAAAGAGGATGTTGGAGAGATGAGGCAAATTGTAAACACATTTTGCAGCAATTTAAATGCATTGAAGGCATTAAACTTTGAACAGCCTCTAGAGGATATTATCACAACTGGTTGTCAAATATCTGGAGGGTCAAGCATGTTGTGAGTGGCCAATGCAACAGACAGACAAGGAGTTCTCATCACTTAGGAATTAATTACATTTATGGAGCAGAAATGTCAGGTTTTGGAAACATTAAAACCTTCCACCAATGTTGCAGGTATTGACGAGGCACGGTGTGGGAAACGAAAGTAAAGGCCACCACAGGATTCAAACAGTTTTGTGGCCATGACCAGTACAAGTTTGTACTGTGTTCTTAGTCACGTAATTTGTTTGAATGTACAAGGTAGATGTTCAGCAGAGGAGATCTTGGGTTCAGAAACACACATTTTGCTGTAATTTTCTCTAGCAGAGTCATACACCTACAACACATAAAAATGGGACATTGTCACAAATATAGAATGAAGCATTATACCCTGATGCATCAAGAATATAATTCAAATGCATCCACACAACATAGTGAGTGACAGACAAATCCATGTCTGTCAGATGTTGCACCTATACAGGCATCACTTTGCTTCTTAAAGCATTATGATACTCAGGTGATGTTGCTGATGACCATTATAAAAGTACAAGGTGTTGGGGGTCAGTTACACAAATGGAGATCTTTACAAGACAGTGCATCCCACATTAATTTCATAACAGAGGCCATGGTAAATATACTCAGAATGCAGAGAAGAAAGAATTTCTCTCCATTAAAGGGAATCAACAGTGTAGCTTGAGATGCTAGATATAGTGTCAACATACAGCTTTGCTCTAGGTATGGCAAGTTTCAGGCAGAAGTAATAGCTTTGCTCTAGGTATAGCAAGTTTCGGGCAGAAGTAATGTGATTTATGGTAGTTGCATTCTAATCAATTCTATGCAGATCCAGGGTTTGATCATCTAGAAGATGTGCATATGTTAACAGGAACAGAACTATTCTTTCACCTGCTTCATCCAGGTAGATACTTTGACAGTGGGAGAGTCCCCACACTCCAAGAAACTGAAATGGGCATGATTTTGGGGAGACACATACAGCATCCAGGGCTGCCATTCAGAGAAGCAGTGACATCATGTTTAACATTGGAAGAAACAGTTTAGATGCACAGGTACAATGTATCTGGAGGTTTGAAGAGCTTCACATTCTTCTGGACCAAAACACTACAGGAGCTGGAATGTGAGAGTCATTTCCTAGCAACTATTACATGAGATGACTGGGAGATCTGTCATGCAGTTACCATGGAAGTCACGTCATGAGAGACTTGGCAAATCATATGATTAAGCATTGTATGGATTTCAGCAGTTGGAGAAGCAGCTTTAGTACCAACCAGACATGCAAAAGAATTACACATATTTCACGAAGAATATGAAGAATTTGGGCATATGCAGCTGGTATCTGGGGATAATGGAGATGACAGCGAGGAAACTTTTATCTGCCTCATCACCCGGTATTCAAACGTGGTAGCAACACAACAAAACTCAGGGTAGTGTTTAATGTGAGTGCAGAAAGCATGAATGGGCAGTAAATGATACATTGTTGATTGGACCTGTTGTGCAACAAGATGTGTTCTTAGTATTGTTAACCCTTGAATGCCGAATTCAATCCCTCCACACAACAGCAGCCTACCAAGATTTTTAACGGGGAAATTTAATTTTTAATGCTTACACTTGGAAAAAAAAAAAAAGGCATATCTCTTAAGCTTTTCTGTCAAATTTACAGAAATAAAATTTTGCACTCTGTTCATGAATTGGTTAATTCAGAAAAAAATATTCACCTATTTTTATAATAAATTTAGACCTGTGAATCACATGCATTATATAAAATGTTTTGTAATTAGTTCATTACTTACATAATTCTGGTTGCTGCAGATGGTCTGTGGTGCCTTGGATCATTGTTTTATCAAGACACACAGCATTCACAGTGGGGGTGATTTACAACTTGATGGAAGATGTTTTAGGAATTTACAAATTTACTTTAGTGTGATATTCTGCAAAACAAGGCACCATGCACAGGTGCACATTACATCTGCCGCACTTATACACTGTGCCCTTTTTCTGGCCGCAAGATGAACTCAGAAGGCAGCAGAGTTGGGTGGATGATTTCGCTGGCCAGGGTTGGTTGTGATGACTCTACAGTTGCACAGTGTTTGTTGCGGCCATACTTGGTCTTCCAACCATTCTGGGAGTGGGGCAATCTTGACTTTTTCCACCTTCTTCAATCAAATTCCTCACCAGAAGGAGCCTGAAATTATGGTGGGTATTTTTAGTCCACATGAAGATAACAGTATCCATCTGTTAGATCCAGAAGGTGGAAAGACAATTTCATAGTTCACTTGAAGGTACATCGACTCATTGAATAACTGTTGGCCATATGATTGGAATTGTTGACATAACCCATGTGCTGGTTGTAACGTTCCACGATATGAGGAGTCATGGGGCAGTTGCTGTCATCACAAAAATTTCCATCTGCTGGTGGTGGGTCCATGTTATTCATTCAGCATGTAAACTTCTCGCCTGTCCTTCAAAACTAATGCGGTCAAACCTCCCCTGGTCCTCACCCTTACATCACTCCTTTTCAATTTCAGTTGTTTTGGTCCAAAGTCAGGGGGCATGTCTTTTCTGTTGGGCCATACTGTCCCCCATGAATTTATTTTACATTTGTCCAAGTCACCAAAAAGTCTTTGGGATGAAAAGAAGTTGTCCATAAATATTTTTTGTCCTAAACTTTTAATTCTGCAAATCAGATGTCTAACAATTGCGTGTGTTGCAGTCATGTCGTCAGTGGCGGAGTGTGAGTTTCTACCCAAGTGCACTCTCATGCCATATGTATACCCTGATTCATCACAAGGTTTGTAAATTTGATGCTGAAATGTTTTCTTTTCTTTGGAATGTGCTGCCTGAAGACAACTCTGCCCTTCAATTTTACAGTTACCTCACCCACTGGCAAATGCTCGGAAAGGTTATAGAATTTAGCATGAGCCTCCTCATTCAGTATGTCAAACACAGTCCTTAGTTTCCATAGTCGGACATATTCTTCACCTTCATCAGGTCTCTGTGAATTGTCTGCAAAATGCAGAAAATGCAGTATGCATAAAAATCTGTCTTTTGTCATGGTCTCACCATAAAATGGAGTGTGTAGCTATCTGAGTCGTGACTAGTAGCCATGTAGTGTGTCTTTCAATTTGTGTCCCATCTGCAGAGCTAAGACAATGAAAATCATCAGTTCTGGCAACGTAATGTCAGGTAGTCGGCAGCTAGGTCTGGCTTGTCCATCTAAGTGTTGCTGGTAGTGTACATTGGTCTGTTCCACCAGCAGATGGAAAATTTCTTCAAAAAACAACATCAACACAGACAGTGGTGAGCTGTCTTTGTTGATGTGTGGAGCCTCACTTCTTTTTACACCTTTTGCTGGACTGACAAAAGGATGGATATTTGTGTTCCTTCCTTGACACGGTCCCCAGGTTGGTAATCTGCCACTTGCTGCAGTCTGTGCTTCGTCTTTTGATGGGGCTTGCTGCTGCTGCTGCTGCTGTTGTTCCTCTTCTTCTTCAAATTCATCTTCAACATTGCTAGCCTGAGCACCTGAATCCAAGTCAGTGTCAGCAACCAGAATTTCACTGATGGCTTCCACTTGGAGTTTGATTTTTTCTTGGCCGTTTCTGAATCTCTGCAATGGTCTGCTTTATTTAGACCTCTATCTACCACTGGGCATGCAGAAATCTAATGCCACGAAGATACGAGCTTCTTCTATAGTGTCAACGAAACAGATCTAAAGGTACGATGTGACTACCATATAAAATTCCAGCTATTTGAGGGTGCTCAAGACTTTTTAGTAGATTGATGTCTGTGTGTTGGATGTTAGTGCCCAACAACCCCTATAGAGTACTCAAGCACTACAAGAAGCATGTCAGCGGGCCCTTCTGTAGCTGTCAACATTGATTTTTGTGGATATCTGTGATTTTTGAGCATTAGTTTTTTCTGAACTATATAGGTACAGTATGCCACTGAATGGTCAACAATTAGTTTTTATCTTTTGTTGACCAAGCATTCCTGTATAATCTTCTAAATAAAGCCAAATTGGTGCACAATTTATTCTTAGTATATTTATATACTAAGAATAAATATGCTAAGAATAAATAGTGCACCAAGTTGACTTTATTTACAAGGTCAACAATTAGTGTTCGTTTCATAGGCCCGTGTTGATTTTTCAACTCACAGTGGACCTTTGCGAGTTGTATCTTGAACCATATTAGACAGCTGTGACAAATACGCAGTTGCTATGTGTTGACATATAAATCAGGATTTTTGGAGAGGTTTAGAAGGTGGAGGGGGTCCATTCTGGCTCCACAAAGAAACCCTGACCTTCAAGGGTCCTGCAGCTTAGCAAAATTTTGGATAGGAGTGAACAAAATTCCTCCAAACTTAGACACACTTTGCGAACCCTCTATAGGTCGTTTGGCAGTTTAAAGAGCTTACTGTGCGGGCCTTTATAGGTCATTTGGCAGCAAGAGGTTAAGATTCCACACTCACCAGATTTCCTTCATGACAGACAATGAGAAGATACATCAGCAAGTCAGGGTGTATCCCAAGGACACAGGACTGCAACAAATACTGTGGAGGGTTTCATAAGATACCCTGATCCAGGCCTGTGAATTCCAGGTGGTAACATATGGAACTTCATTGGCACATTACCTGACCACTGCATGTCTGAAGAAACTCACGGAGGAGGAAAGGGAGAAATATTCACAGGCAACCGTGGTACTTTCACAGGATTTCTACATGGATGATGTGCTAAGCATGTCTAATGATGTTACTGAAGCATTAAAGCTACAGGTTGATTTGATTACACTACTTGCTAGTGCTGGATTTCCATTGAGAAATGGGTGTTTCAACCATTCTAGGATTTTAGATGCAGTACCTACTTAACTTACATGGAAAATTGTTCTCCCATGACAGTTGAGTGGTGAGGATAAGGTTAAGACATTGGGTCTTTGTTGGCATCCCATACTAGATAAATTTACTATTGCAAATAGCCAGAAGTCACTAGCTTTGATGCAAGATGTCAGTAAATGAAAGGTTGCTGCAGTTGTAGTATCTATTTTTTATCCTTTTGGACTCCTTAGTCCATCAGTAATTCCATACAAGATATTTTTGCAGGAATTGTGGCTTCACAAATTGAGTTGGGACAACACACTGCCAACTGAATTGCTGGAAAAATGGTAGCAATTCTACAACAACTTGATAATATTTAAGAGTTTGAAACTTATTCTTTGGTATTATAAAATCACCATACATGTTCATGGGTTTTGCAGATGCTTCAGAAATGGCATATGGACCCTGTGTTTATGTTTGGTTATTTGATCATTCAGGGGAGGTCAAAAGTCATGTATTGTGTTTACGTTGTAGGGTTGCACCAGTGAAGAAGGTAACTTTACCCAGGTTGGAACTATGTAGAGTGGTGCTGTTGGCAGAACTAATTGACTACATAATACCATCGTTGATTTTAGAGTTAAACGGCTATTACAGTCTTGTAATGAATTTCTTCACCTGCTATGAAATGGAATACATTCATGACCAGTAGACTGGCATGCATTCAGGAGACTACCAGCACGAACAAGCGGAAACATGTGCCCACTTAGGACAGTCCTGCTTATCTCATTTAGCGAGGTGTAACACAGGAGAAGTTGGTGAATCTGTGTCTGTAGTGGCAAGGACCACAATGGTGTCAAAAATCAGCCACTTCATGGTCTTCAGTAAGAGAGGTGGGACTAATCGAGGACATGCCTAAAGATTGCAGTATGAGGTCATCAGTAGCAACTACATGTGCACCCACAACTGAGTAGTTGGAGAGATCTTCATCACTTACTAAGCTCATCAGCATGACTGCTTACATGCAGCATTTTTTCACAACTCTCCTTATCCCAATGAGAAGTAAATGGGCCATTTGAAGGTACTGAACTTAAAGACAGCATTTTATGTGTGCATGTATAGGGTGCAGTACGCTGTTTATCACATGGTGATAGCAAATCTCAAATCATCACGAGAGGTAAAGAAGAGCAATGAATTACACAAACTCCATAATTCCTCATTGTCCTATGGTAATCAGCATCAAGTTATTCTCACTCCAGGTCATCACTTGACAGAACCTATACTTACTCCATGGTGCAGAGTCCTTCTTGAGAAGCTAACTGGTCTGCAGCTAGTCAAGAAACTCCCCGCATTTCACGGAACCCAAAGGTTCATTACCGCACTCACCAGCATCCACCACCTGTCTCTATCCTGGGCCAGCCCAATCCAGTCCATATACACACATTCCACTTCCTGGAGATCCATCCTAATATTATCCGCCCATCTACGCCTAGGTCTCCCCAGTGGTCTCCTTCCCTCCGGTTTCCCCACCAAGACCCTGTACACCCCCCTCTCCTCACCCATATGCACCACATGCCTGGCCCATCTCATTCTTCTCGATTTTATCACCCGCACAATATTGGGTGAGGAGTACAAGTCATTTAGCTCCTCGTTATGCATTCTCCTCCATTCCCCCATTACCTTGTCCCTCCTAGGTCCAAATATTTTCCTCAACACCCTGTTCTCAAACACCCTCAGCTTCCTTTCCTCCTGCAGTGTCAACATCCAAGTTTCACACCCATACAAAACAACAGGCAAAATTATAGTTCTATATATCTTGATCTTTAAATTTTTAGATAGCAACCTAGAAGACAAAAGACTCTGCACCGAATGATAGCAAGCATTTCCTGACTTCAATCTGCTCTTAATTTCTTCCGCAATAGAATT
>Ga0123357_10014408_pt1 | contig 10317 bp, 7 predicted proteins | sample TergutEmb28metaG_FD_89873 | JGI IMG/M metagenome (GOLD analysis project Ga0123357, IMG submission 89873) | Embiratermes neotenicus P4 segment gut microbial communities from Petit-Saut dam, French Guiana - Emb289 P4 | ecosystem: Host-associated > Arthropoda: Insects > Digestive system > Gut ... | reverse complement strand
TTGCGTTTTTGTGAGACAGCCCCGGCCAACCCGTCTCCTCTTGTTTTTTTCCCCCCCCCCCCCCCCCCCCCCCCCCAACCCTTTCTATAATTCAATTCGGCACTTAAAAAATTGAGAAGTTCAAAGTTATTACAAACCAATTTAATTCACTTATTAGGCACTATACCTTCTTACATTACACTACATTTTCTCTGACACTTCTTCACAGATCAATATATGATGCTAAATAATGGGGGTGTATGTTTTGCCTAATACGTGTAATTAGTTGGTTTGTAATAAATACGGCAGTGATACAATGCATGGAAAATGCAGCATGTGAAGATTAAAATCTACAGTCTTCCAGTTTACGGGGCCGTATACTGTAGTGGAAGATGTTTCAAGGGCCTGTTCGGTATACCGTTTGTAACTGGTGCCTTGCCAAATTTGAGACCCCGAATCGCGTCTTGAACCTCCGTGGTGTTGGATAGGTTAGGCTGACTTGCGGGAGCAAAAGAGTATGTTCGCATCGCCCCATTAACCACCTCCATGACTGCCGGTTATGACGGGCCGTTTACCGGTTGAAACTGAGCCTCCGGCCTGCCGGCACGGGCCTCGGCTTTCTCGGAGTCCGACAGAGCAAGTCTCCCTGATGTGACCAAAGGAGGTGGAGGAGTGGGGACTTTCATTGCCCGTCTAGTCATCTTCCACTGCGACTGGTCCTCCGGATCGAGGGTTTCCAGTGTGGAGCTCCGCTGGACATTCCTCCAATCGTTGAGCAGCTAGGTCACCGACCTTTGTAGGCGATTCGCCTCAGCGTTTAGAGCGGGATCGCTAGAGATTTGCCACTGCCTCCGCAACATGTTCTTCAGGAGTTTTTCATCCTGGATACGAGCCGTTATCGGAGGCCATGGGTCATCGTGGGCGACACTTGGGAGCGGACTCTGCCAACTTTTTCGAAATATTGCTTGACAGTTTCTTGACACATGCGTCAATAGCCACCTCAGTTCGGGAGGTTCGGGTTGGACGGGAGCCCAACTTCTAGGCAGGCCTGGTATTTGAACCAGACGGTTCTTCTTAAATCCGTGCGGTATTGGGGGGGGGGTCGAGGAAGTATGATCTACATCGCTTGTCGATTTGTATACGTAAGCGATCCGAACTCGGTGCGAAGCACGTGGTCAGATACACTGGGTTGAACAGATCTTTCATGATAACGATTTCTAGGACATCAGGGGTGGCAGAGGACTTATAAGGTTCAGCGGTTCGTGTATTCAGCCCATATGCCAGACAGGAATTCTCGGCGGCATAATCACGCAGGAGTCAGCCAAAAGTTCCAATCCACGTGTTTTGCGTTCAAGTCACCCGCAATGAGGATGGGAAGGCAGACAGATACGAAGCATAGAGAGACCGGATTGGCGATAGGTAAACCGCCAGGATTTTAACCGGTTTACTGCCCATCACGACGTAAATGGCAGTAGCCTCCAGGTGCCTTGGACCTTGGACGAGTAAAGCATAGTGATCTATACCACGGTGGACCAGCATAGCTGTTCCGCCTCCTTCAGTTAACTGGTCGGTACGGTGACAAGTATAGTTTCCCATCCGGAAGGCTTCACCTGATCTCAGGTGGGTGTCAGTCAAGAAGCATATGTCGATCTGTTTTGCCCGAGGAAGTGATTAAGTTCCAGCTTCCTGCCACGGACACTCTTGGCGTTTCAGCAGGCGAACAGCAAGGCTTTAGTCCGTTTCCATTTAGGCCGTGCTGCCATACTCAGCTACGAAGAGAACAACGGTTTTAATGACAGCTCGCGAAAGAGCTAGCCCAGAAGGTATGGTGGGGAAAGATATGAGAATATTGCGAGTGAGCTCCACGCGTACGTAAAGGGTGAGGTTGTCTAGAAAATCGGAGATCTCGATGGGAGACTAGGTGGGCTGGGGTGGCACCACCAGTTCGTTGGTTTTTGGGTTGCAAAGGCCTTGCAGGCTTCGTGGGTTTCTTCGCCTAGTTACCTGGGCCTATTTAGGGCCAACCGTGACTTTGGGCGTTGCCTTTTCAGCCTTGCTCTTCTTACTGATGTTTGTCACTTCACTGCGTGTAGGAATTTCAGTGACCGCGCGGGGAAATGTTGCGGATCGGTAGGGGAGTAGCCCTAACAACACGGCCCCCACGGACGACGTGGTTTCAGACAGATACTAGCCTCTCCTACTCGGCTGTTCGCGCCACTTGGTTCGCCTTCGGCGCAGCGGGAAGGCTGGGTGCGCCGCGCTCCTTGCCGCGTTCAACAGGCATCCGCATAGCAAGCGCCGCCTTCGCCTCAGTCCACTTTACACTGCCACTGTAAGTGGCTGTGTGGTTTCCTCCCCAGCTGCAGCACTTTAGCTCCTGCTGTGAGGTAGAGCATTCCCCCTGAGAGGTGAGTCTCACCACAAGCAACACACCTGGGTACGTAACTGCAGTACCTCTGCGTGTGGCCGAATCGTTTGCAGCGCTTGCACTACAGAGGTCCTTCCGGGGCGATGTGTGTCTCCACCTAGACACGGAGGCCGCAGAGTTCGTTCAGAGAACGCAATTTCGCCACTGCAGGTTACCGCACTACCAACACAATAACGTGCGGTGTTAGGGGGCTATACTTTGGGGCTTGCTGGTCATGGCGTCTGGAGCGGAGCTGCAGCCCAGAGTCTCCAACTCCTTCCAGACTACGTCCTCGGGCATTTGTCTGCCCAGATTCTTGTTGAGCAGACGAACACAACGATCCTCCGGGAGAGAGAAAGTGTGAAAACTATCACCCTTTTTCTCATCAAGGGATCGCAGTGCGCTGACCATCGCTCTGAAGCCGTCTGCGATTTGTGGGAAAAGCATCAGCCTCTCCTCCTTATTCTAGGCTGAGGGCCCTCTCTGACATGAGGCCCGTATCCATGTCAGCAAGTCACGCATGTCCTTCACCCCTGAGACGAAGATGGGGGTATTGTTTTGCCGCTTGCCTGTGGGAGCGAAACTATTTGTGGACAATTGGGGTTTGAGGTGGTGCCATCAGACATGCCACACAGAGACCCTGACATGTCTCATGGAGACATGCGCCAAGTGGCTGCCTCAAATGAGTCAACGGGTTCAGAGTTGCCCGAACCCTCATCTAGGGTATTGTGCGGCCCACTTGGCTGATGCGAGATGGCGCGCCCGGCTACCACCGCAGCGTACTCCAGCACCCCACCCGGTTGCTCCGAGGTGTCGGCTGCTCTCGTCATATAGTTCTTCTTGGAGCCCTGGGGCGAGGCTCCGTCACCGATTGGGCACAGCGCGATGGCTGACGGGCTCAGACGGGCCGTCTCAGCTGGAAACTTCTTCAGCTTTCCTGTTGCTGACAGGGAGCTGCGGAGACTCGCGGGAGGTCACACCCTCACTGTCGACTCTGCACGATGCTCGATGGCTGAAGAATTTCTAGAGCGTTAGCCTTGGAGGATGCAAGGGCCTTCTTCTTCTTGCAAACTGCCAATGCTTTCTCAGCTCTGGATGAAGAGGGGAAAGTTCAAGGTTTCAAAGTATGAGTCCTTATATTTTCCCTTTGGTATGGGAAATTTCTTGCTATCATTAACTTAATTTTGAAAGCATACATTAAATGCTTAATCAGTTTCCCTATAGTTTATTCCTGATTTGGTTGGTAAAAAAAATGTAGTGAGGTGTAAACAAAATAATTAATGTACAAATTGTGCTATACGTTTTACTATAGTCTTCTTCTGTTTTCCATTTCAAACTAAGCTCTTTGCTATACTTTAATTTATGGTACTTCAATTATTTTCTTCATATATTTAAATTCGGTTTTAAGCTCACAGAAGATCCAGGGCATCACCATAGAAAGAGCAGTTGCTTAATGCTGTTTGGGGAAATAATCCCTGCTTACCAAGATAATCATGCATTCATCCTAATACAGAATGTGTACAAAATTCAAACTTTTGGATGTCTGAGTTTAGAATTGGGGACCTAAACTGCGAGTTGTGAAATGGAATCCATTATCATTCATACTGGTATATATGAGCCCTATCTTACTTGGGGCTGACATGAGCTCTACCCTGTGTGGGTAACATAATTATTGTCACTATTCTGATCGAGTTACGTCAACTCTTGTCCGGTGGTACAAAGTTCAGCAAATGGAGTGGCATGTAATAATTACATGTGTGATATTTCCACCAATTTTGATCATCATCATGAACATAGCTACTGTTGTCTATTTTCAGTCTGTTTTGGCTTTTAGATTTCCTTTGGCAGTCCAATGCTGTTAAGTCCTAATAGCAGTCCGAAATATCTCATTTGTGCCACTTCACCAATTTCATCACGTCTGACTTTGAAAGCACTACACAGGAATATGGAGCTGGGATACAAAGACAGTACAATGAGTAGCTATGGGCTGAACGGTCCGGGATTTGAATCTTGGGATGGACAAGATATTTTATTTTTCCAAAAATGGTTCAGATTATGGCTAGTACCCACCCAGCCTCCTTTTAAATTGGTACGAGGGTTCTTGTCCTTGGGGTGAAGCAGCCGGGGCGTGTAGTTGACCGCTCACCTCCATACGCCTTCATGGCATGGACATGGACAACTTTTTAAACTGGATGTAGATCTACAAGCAAATGTTTCATAGTGCGAGCACTGCACACATTTCTGTTTCTCTAATGCAAGTTGCAGATCAGCTGAAAATATGATGATGATAATGATTACAAGGTGGAAGGAGAGAAGGTGAGGATATCTGAGAACAGTTACTTTTGAATAAGTTAGTAAAACACCCCACTTTTTACTCTGTAGGAGGATTTCTGTACATTGTTACACACAAGCCATCTAGTTGTACAGGCTGCTAGGACAGCATATTCAACTGAACTATAATTATCTAATTATAGTGGAGTTGTTGAAAACATGTTAGGACTTACCATAGTGCATGGAACATAAATAATTTTAAAGTTACAATGAACGCAATAGTAATTCCTGCTTGCCATATGAATATCTTTAATTTTACACCAGTTTCACTAATGAGATTGTGAAGAAATAAAATTTGTTGTATAAAAAATGTAAGATAATGAACAGTCAGTATCTTTAATCTAGTCTGTTACTGATAAAAAATGAAAGGGAGACAAGTAAAGAAAACAGAAATTTAACTAAACACATACAGATACTGTACATAAGACAGCAAGGAGGCTAGTATATATGTAAATAATGTAAATATATCCAAGGGAAATACCTGGTAACAGACTGATACAAAGTGATCAATTTGATTGGACCTAAAGGTAACAGTACCTGATATGAAAACATGCAAACAAATTGATAAATTTTTTTTTGTGTAATGTTAAGTTACAATTCCTCCATAAAGTTAATATGTAAAGCATATGTTAATACACATCATGCCTACTATTTTCTGCCATCTTATTACCTGTGAAAAAATAATGTAAGAGTAAATCCCCATTTGGGAATATTAACTTCTATTTATGTCACACTGAGTAATAAAAGAAATAACTACAATGTGCAAATATCTTTGTGTAAGATGTCATGACCCCTTTTTTGAAAAGATGTAAAGGGCTTGTGGGTATAGCTGGAAAAGATGATGCAGTAATGGTTGTCAGTCAGTGGTGTAGTGCTGAGGGAGCAACAATAGCAGTAAAGGCTGCTTGAAACTGTTTCATAAGTCCAAGAATTTAGCATTCCAGGGACTCTTGTCCTTAATAATTTTGCAGAGCATCTGCAAGACCTTGGTCCTGCCCATCCTAATATTCAGGTTGAGCACTACCTGCAGCCACTCAGCCAGGGAGTCAACACATCATTAAACAGACATCACATGCATTGCACCCTCGATGGGATGCAAGTGAGAAGGAGATGTTTGTTAGTGTCAGTGAGGGCTGCAAGTTTTACAGCATAGTTGGAGTTCCTGAAGTCCACAGCTCTGAATGGCAGCTGGAAGGGGCAGTTAGTGATTTCTAGGGATTTCATAATCAGCAGGATGAAAGATGATAATATCTTCATGTTAATCCATAAAGTTCAAGGACAGAAATGCATAGATTTGAAGGATGATGACATCCAGGAAGTTTTCAACTCTTACACTGCTGAGTTAACTGAGGGCCTTTAAAAGCTGACAGTGCTCTGTAAACCAAAAGATGATGAATATTCTGAAGCTGTTTTGGAGAGCTCTCAGCTGATGAATGCTCTGAACAAAGAACTTCAAACGGTAGATGACTTAGCCTGATCATTTCTCTGACGTTGACCATTTCATGGATAAGTTCCTGAAATTTAAGCACGAGATGGATGCTGCTATGGCATCTTACAAGTAGGCATGTAAGGACATGCAGAAGAAGGCCAAGCAGTTAATGATCACCTCTTTCTTCACCAAGTCTCCTCTTTGCCCTCCAACTTGCATACTATGTAATTTCATAACCCTAAACAGCTTTCAGTCATGAACACCATTATCACCCCAGTAAACATGAACACAAACGTTGTCATATGTATCAGTCATTCATATACATATTATTGTGTCTTAAGTGTTACTGGATTACCAAACTCTGTTTTTCCCATAATATGTTAAAATCCATGCATCATGGTTTCTCTGTTTGTGGAATGTGACAAGGCCATAACCCCCATAAATAATGAGAATTAGCTGTATTATTGCCTTCTGTTTTACTGCAAAACATACTAACAGTAAAGGTGGAGGTACTGTGAAGCTGGAGGCATTATATCCACTGAAGCACTGGCACTCACCTACTGGCCTGAATGGTGTCAAGTCTGGGAAGACCACATTATGTGGCATAACATGTGTTCACATTAACGTATTTCCTGTACCAGTATCATCCAACAGTCACTTCAATATACATAATGTTGTTACAAACATAATTACGCTGTTGTAGTGTTGTGTGAGGAATGAACACGTGCAGACCTGCTGGGACTTCCTTCTCTTTACCCTCCACAAGATTCTTCACTAAGTTGTTCACCTACACCATTAGAAAAATATGAAATTAACAAGAATACCTGTATGTAACAGAAATAGTACAATAACACACTTTGTAATATTTCATTTTTGAGTTAAAATACATTAATAGTGACAGTTCTGTTACGGATATTCTTGACATGTAACGCAAAAGCTATGCATCAGACCTACTCAATTTCTGTTCTTCTCTACTCAGTAAATATTTAAATTCGTGAAACCTATGTCTGATTCTGATAAGATTTGGTAAATTGGTATAAAATTTCGAGCTTGCACATCAGTAGTTAGCACCAATACTGGTACATTAATACACATTTTCTTTCATGCTGTACCTTATCTGGAGGACTGCTTTGGTCACGAAGTGTCAGGGTTACCCGCTGATTAAATGGCCATTGCAGCAAAGGATCCCACTCTCCCTCCAGTACTTGCAAAGATGCTGTCATGTGTCGGCCAGTCCACTGACCCATGCCGTTCAACCTCAGTTCAACCTGCAAGATGTACAGTGAGCAGTAATAAGGGCAAGGAGTTCATAAAACTGCAAAAAATGTTTACTTGTTAAAAAGTATTATTTGAAATTGTAATTTAATATTCTATACAATTCAATAAAGTTAAGACAAGAGGAATGTGCCTTGTAAGTAAGACTTGAAAGCTGTATAGCACTTTCAGAATTTGTAAAATATAATTTCACAACAGAGGGTGGAATCTGGGCTATATTTGTAAATATGATGACAGGAACAATGACATCTGAAAAAAAGATACTCCATTCCCTGGAGGGATGGGTGTAAGTTGTTCATGGCTATACTTAGGCAGAGGCTGAAGCAATGCTGTTCCAACATTTGTGATTAGGCATCCCACATACCTAGAGACTACAGTTAGCAATACACTGACAAAAACAACACCTGAGTGAGGTGAGGGTGGGAGAGAAAAAAAGGGCCTGGTGGGGTGTAGGGGGTTCCTGAAACAGCTATAAATTTCTGTAATGAGCAAAAGTGATTTTTCAAGTCTATAATTTTACAAATTGAACATTATATTTTAATTATTTACTTAATAGAACTTAATAGAATACGATAAACAATCAGTACAAACATAACTCTCCCAATTGACTTTGGCCACATATTTTGGAATGAATCAGTCCCTTATCAGGACCCTGTACAAGAGTAAATAGCATGAATAATGTAATTACATGTCAAACATATGGTACATCTGTTGTGTTTTTTTGTGGGATCCTGCATCACAATTATCATTACAATAAAACTAATAGAAAATGATCCATTATTATGGTTAAAAATTATTAGAATGACAGCAGTAACATGTAAAATGAATAATTTAAGAATATGTTAAAAATCTATGGCAGACGTGTAAGTGGTACAAAGGAAGCTTTTCATTTCCTTTCTCTCACAGGATATAGATTAGTAAACATTTATAGCTATATTTGACCATGTGGCATATATATAATTACTTTACTTTACTTTAACTTGTGATCCATGCAAGATATCCTTATCTGTGTTAAATCTACAGTTAGACAACTACTGCTTATAGGGAATGGTGATTGTAGACTGTTGATGATACAGTCTGTCCTCGTCTTTTAACTTTATATTAGAAGTGTCAAAATGAAAGTGTGTTTATGGATGTGCACAGAATGTGAAATGGAACACAGCAGAACTGATTCATGTTGTTACATGAACCTTCAGTATTCTGCAAAAAGCTTCAGAAAATTTGCACTGTAACTAACAATTCTTTTAAAACTTTCATTATAGATTTGCATAAGACTGGGGAATTTGTTCTTGTTCTGCATCACACACAAAAAAGTATATTGACATTCTGGTCAGTGACAATTACAGCCCAGTGCATCCCAGCACCTTCCGTTTTGGGATTTCTGAATCCTGTTTACAGACATCTGGTAGTACTCCTTGGATGGCAGATCAGCCTGTCACAAAGCCTGTGCCTAAACACTACAGCACAAACACATAAAAAACACATACACACAACCATGCTTTGAGTGTGGTTCAAAACCATGATCCCAGTGTTTGAGCAGTACAAGACCGTTCATGCTTCAGACTGTGTGGCAAACAGATATTTACCCGTAGCTTATAGCCATACTGTAAACTGTAGAACACAGGGCTATGTAGCACAGTGTCATTTTCCTTTGCATCATTCATCTTTGCCTCAAAGTCCGAAATTCTCCACACAATGTGACCTGTAAGTAGTAAACAAAGAGTGGAATTTTCAACTGCCTCAAATTTGTCTTGTTGCAGTATCATCACTTTCACTTTCCTAAAGCAACACTAGCTGCATAAATTTTGTTTTGGCACTTCCATCACAACCACTTGCCTAAAGTAGCAGTACAGCTGCGTAATATCAAATAAACACCGACAAACACATCATTAAATCACCATTTTATTAATATTTTTTTAAAGTTTTCCATCCCAAACTGTTACCACATGCAATTAAAATACTACATGTCAGTCATTAACACAACATTTTATTCATATACAACTGTATATATGTCAGGGCGACATGTTTCGACCTAGTAGGTCATCCTCAGGCCCTCCAAGAACACCGGAGTGGTGCTCTTGTGCGACAAGAGCACCAATCCGGTTCACAATAGTGCAAGCCATCAAGCAACCTACAACAGGTCATTTACATTCACTTCCAAGGTCTACAGTAAAAATTCAACACGAAGTCTGAGAACAACAACTTACTCATCTGAATACAGGGAAACAAGCTCAACTCTACCACGCGAAAAAAGTCTGACAAAGCCAGCTAGGCGGCAAGGGCACACGACATTACCAGCAAATAATTGGTAGCCATACGGGACGAGTAATTTCTTATTATCTCCACGCCACCAAAGAGGAAGAAAATCAGATCTTCACATCATCAATATATTATACGCCCGATACAGTCTACATTCAGAAAAACCAGAAAATACAAAGTGGTTTTTATATTGTTGTTTAATATACTAACTTTTAATACACCAACTTCCTGGACTTTTAAACTAAAATAAGTTTTACGTAGTATGTCATTTTTATATGCAGTGTTTTTAATATACTATCAGATTTAACAGTCTCTAATTTTAGTGGAAACTGCCACACAACAAGCTCAATTTATACAAGCTTAAACATTTGGGATCCCATAATGCAGAAAACCTAAACAATGCTTAGATCTGTGCTCTTGGAGGGCCTGAGGATGACTTACTAGGTCGAAACATGTCACCCTGACATATATACCTTTGTATACGAATAAAATATTGTGTTAATGACTGACATGCAGTATTTTAATCACCACTTTATTAACTTACTTACTCCTTACTTGCTCCATGGAGCAGAGTCCTTGAGAAGCTAACTGGTTCTGAGCCAGTCAAGTACATAACTCCAACATGTTTCAACCTTTA
>Ga0123357_10014407_pt1 | contig 10317 bp, 8 predicted proteins | sample TergutEmb28metaG_FD_89873 | JGI IMG/M metagenome (GOLD analysis project Ga0123357, IMG submission 89873) | Embiratermes neotenicus P4 segment gut microbial communities from Petit-Saut dam, French Guiana - Emb289 P4 | ecosystem: Host-associated > Arthropoda: Insects > Digestive system > Gut ... | reverse complement strand
CATTTAAGCAAGATGGGGTAGAGAGTGTGTTAGTACGCATGGGAATTGTGAGAAGTCCAAACAGTTTTTATTTGAAATAGCCGAAGGAAAGAGTGAACTTGGAGTGCCTAATCATTGATGGTAGGAAAATATTAAAACGAATTTTAAAGGAATGGCGCATAAGAATCGAGAATGAATTTATGTAGCTCTGAATAGGGCACAAGCGAGGATTGTGAATGGCATAACAGACGGGGAATTTCTAACGGAACAATTACTATTTCATGAAGAAACATTTACTCCACCTTGGGTTTAGAATCTATTAATGTTTTGACACATTGCGTAAATACCAGTTTCAAACGAAATGCGCATTAATTTTAGAAACAGTGTTCATTTCAGTATTTTTACAAGAAAATTGGATAGTTTCCTGTTATGGAGTCGAAAATATTTTGACTAATGCATACAGAAGGAACTGTTTCGAGTCCCTGGCACAGAAACTAGTGTACATGTCCACGTGCATAAGTCTTTTAAGATTTTATAACTTTACATTTCTCTCTTGAAGCCGTAACTCCTTTCCTAGCTGTCACTTAAACAAGAACAAGGAAGGCAATGTACGTATGACGTAACATTGTAGCGCTCTCGCGTAAGCATTTTTACAATGGAAACACAACAATTCATTCTGCGTGTGTGTAGTTGAGCAACACCCAAATGTCAAAATACTGAGTATAGGACAACAATGTTTTATGGTAAGTCTATGTCAATGGCAACAATAAAACTTAGGTAGGTGTTCCGTTAAGTGCCTGATGCAGTGAAACAAGGCATGTTCCTTTGCTCATGCCCCTCTGTACACTACTAAAATTCGATTTAAATGTGCTTTCCAAACTTTTTTGCTCGCGGACCCCCTTTGGTTTAGAAAAATAACCACGGTTCCTCCCTTTTTTTGCTGTCGTAAATATAGTGTCCGGGTGATAGGTATTCAAAATTGAAGACTCGTAACCGATGTCAGATAGCTACAAATATACAGGGTGTCCCACTCGCTACCGAACCAGGCATTTCTTCAATAATTCTAACACCAATGAAGATATTGCAACGAAATTTGAACAGGAGTACGTTCGTTGTGTGAGAAATGAAGAGGAATGTGTCTGTAGTGTGTGCCTGTAGTCGTTGCAATATCCTCATTAGTAGTAACATTATGAAACAAATGACGGGTTCGGTAGCGAGTGGGACACAATGTATAACAGTAGCATAGGTAACAATACACTACATAATTTGACCTTAATTAACATGATTGTCGCTCGCTTCGTGCGTACAGGGGGTTTCTTTGTTATATATTATAATTGTCATAATGCAATAATCATATCGCCAATTAAAGAAGTTCTACAATTATTTTTTTAAATTATTCCTTTAATTTAAAAATACATGAACTCCAAAATAGCTACTACAGATACGTACCTACGGTTCCTCTGGTTTAACAGATCGTAATGACAGATAAGTCGCTACGCAGTTTCTCAACTTTCGTAAGTGTTGCCATCAAACATTTTACGAAATCAGATGGAGTTTACATATTACGTATGTGTCTGTAACTTTGCCTTAGCTATCCCGCACGCAGTTGAAATTTTCTGCGCCATATTATATTGTTATCTGTGGTCTGTCTGACTGCATCATATTTTTTCACAGTATCTCATGAACGGAACGATTTTCGGATAAAAATTATTGAACATGAAATGTGTTTTGATTTTTTATGCAACTTTGGTCTGAAACATTTCTCATTCTAAGACGAACTCAGCGAGATATTATGAACATGTGTAGGGCTTTATGTAAAGTATCCGTTATTCTTCTCTGGTTTAAATAAAACTTTCATTTTTCTCGACAGAATTTAAAAAAAAAATCCTCAAATGCCAAATCTCATGAAAATTCGTCCAGTGGGTGCCGAGTTGTTCCACGCTGACAGACAGACAGAAATGACGAAGCCAATAGTCGGTTTTCACAATTTTGCGAAGGCGCCTAATAACAAAGAAGCTTCTCGATTTCAAACTTTCGCCGTGTTCTGAATGTTGTATGCTTTCTTCCGGGTAATTCCCCGGCGTATGAATTTGACGCCGGGGAATTACCAAGAAGAAAGCATAAAACAAAGAAGCTTCTCGCAACTGTAACTGGTTTTTAGGAAATATAATCTGTCATGTTTAGTGACAGTGAGTAGATATTTCATTGCTGATTTTAAAGAAATAGTGGCAAACGCCACAGCCAGATGTTATCTTCGAAATATGTGTCTCATATGCATATATAGATTTTCCCCCTCCCCGATAGCATTTTCCGTAACCTTCAATCGAGTGGGAAGGTTGACCCACTCCTGCTGCCCATGTCCATTACCATATCGTGGTGCGTTGCTAAGCAACGAAAGGCGCCGCGTGCCTAATGCAACATTTAAAACACATGACGACACTCGCCGTCGCTCCTTTTGTTTGTTGTTTGTTTGTCTGAAGATACGCAAGAGAAAAATCGATCGTCTTAATAGTACATTTCTACTTTCGATTACATTGTAATATACCGACTGAGAGAAGAAAATAGAAAAGGAAGGGAAAGTAAGGGGTAGAGAAAATAAAGTGTGAACGAAAAAACCCCACTTAAATTTTAATGAATAACAGAAGCATGGCGTCAGGTTCGAGACCATAATCACTGCCGTAGGAATTCAACATGGCGCAGTAACTCCATAGTCACTGCCGTTCGAACCCAACATGTCGCAGTAACTCCATAGTCACTGCCGTTCGAACCTAACATGTCACAGTAACTTCATTGTCACTGCCGTTCGAACCCAACAAGTCACAATAACTTCATAGTCACTGCTGTAGGAACCAATGATAGGATTTTTATGAAAACTGATATTTCAGTATCTTTAGAAAATGTGTCATGGAAATTCAACTTTCGTTAGATTCGGACAAGAATAACGGGTATTTGACATAGAGGTCAATAAACATTTTGATCAGATTTCGCTCAATTTTTCTTAAAATGAGAGATGTTTTAGATAAAATTGTACAGAAAATAAGAACACAACTTACGTTCAATATTTTATTTTCGAAAATCATGCTGTTTATGAGATTAATGTGGAAAAATAATGTAGAGGCGGACAGGCCACAGATGACAATATGGAGCACGCGCTTTGTATGCTGGATACCTAAGGCTAAAAATACACAATCAGAATATGTAATATTTATTGCTTTTCTACGACAACAATGGTTACACGGACGTGCCTCAATCTTACTTTATATGCAAACTGACTGTCTCGTTGTAAGGTAAAATTATAATGATTATGGGCAAACCCCTTCCTCTGGTTTACATATACATTCATGGATATGGCATATACACTAGCACGCCCATCTCAGCGCAGACTCTTGAAAGAAACCCGAAAGACCGCGAAAGAAGAAGAATATTCTTCGTTTTCACCTCAACCGATGAATTCCAAAAGTCACAAACTTTCAGAGGAATCCGTAAAATGGAGAAGTGCTTACATATTTATTTGAAGAATCGTGAGGGAAAGGGATAACTTGGAAATACCTAGGCGTAGATGGGAGGACAAAATTAAAATGGGTCTTTAAGAAAGAGTGTGGCAACGTGGACTGGATTTATCTGGCTCAGGATGAGGACAAATTGTGGGCTGTTGTGAAAGCGGTAACGAACATTCGTATTGAATAAAATGAGGAAATATCTTGATTATCTGAGAAATGGTCAGTTTCACAGGAAGGACTCTGTTTCATGGAGTTAATTAGTTAGCTAGTTAAGGCGTTATGCACGTTAAAATCACGTGTTTGTATAGTTGATATTTTGTTCTAAATTTTATAATTATTTTTCTCTAAAAAGAGAGACATTTTGTACTAGTACCATGAATTTTTTAATGTATACTGTGAATATCCAAATAGTACAGCCCGGCCTGTTGTGCGACGTTTGCTACTGGCCTAAACCTTCCGAAAGCATAATATACTCGTAGTATGATTTGTAAGGAGTTTTCTTTGTAATAATTTCGTGGGGAGCATTCCTGTTTTTGGTCACAGATAGACGTTTAAAGAGTAACTTCAACATGTAACGAATGCGCATTACAAGTTCTGGAATGGTGAAAACGTCGGTTTGTCGTGATAAGACATAAGTCGATATTCGGCTCGAAACAACGCTGTTCCTTGTTTCCAAGTTCTCACCGTCATGACTCATAGCGCCTACGCTCGCCGTTTAGACAGCCCCCCGTACTTACATACAGAAGAGTTGTCTACCTACACAGGCATAAATTCTCTCTAATGGAATTTTTATGCATTTGGTTCTTACACAGTTATCACAGCGTTTTGTTTACATATATCAAAATATACACCTTAAGTGGCTTGGGTTGTGGCCTAAGTTAAACATGGATGTTTGTTACGACGAAATTAAGTTTATTTCACGAAAATGTACAAAAATGAAGACTGTCGTTTACTGCCTTGCGACATTAGCTCCTGAAAATTAAGGCAGTTATTTTCGCAAAAATGTCGGTGATTTTCCACCCAATCACACGGCGTCACGTCCCAGAAGACGATAATCTTCACACTCACTGTCGTGAGAAACTCTCATTTCTCATAGATTTTATTTAAGCAAGTCGGAATATTCTGGAATTTTCAAAATGTACAAATATCAAATATCAAATATCAATTACTCCAAATACAATCCAGTCAAACATAACTAGTTTTGTTATAAACAAACAATGCTGTATTTACAAAAATTCACTACGTGTTTCGCCTGATAAGATGGCCCTACGGGTGATAGCATGTAGCGAATTGTGTAAAATCAGTAGGCTATTTTTCTTATAATAAGAATATTTGTGTTTGACTGAATTTTATTTAAAGTAATTGAGTTAAGAACACACATTTACAAGCACGTGTGTAAGTTTTCCTCCATGGCATAAAGATTGTCGCGTCAGCACCACAGGGTATTTGCAAAGTGGTGCGCACTACCTATGCGGAATCTGATCAAATTTTACATAATCGATGCTGCAAAAGACATTAACACGGCTGTAATTTAATTGCAGTGTGGTTTTGTAGAATTTATATTGTTTAATTTCACAGACTATTAAAGATGAAAAATTAAATTATGTCCATTCCGAGGTGGAGCAAGTACACCAGCTTGCACAGGGGAAATTCAATAGATCAATTGGTAATCAATCAATTAGTCAACTAGTATCAGTATGCGACATTGCAGGACCACTACATGTAATGTACAGTTGAGCGCCCTTATCACGTTGTAGAATTTAAGAATGGTCCCATTCATTGAATTGAGAGCAAGGACAAGAGTTGCGAGACACGAAGGAATTCGAGGTAGAGTAGTATGCAAATGAGCATCAAGTCAAGATTTCTGACATTCGAACACGCGAACGTTGAATCATGTTTCCATAGAAACGTAGCACTTCAGTATGAAGTAGACGGCTCTAACCGAGGTCCGAGACTCTGGGTGAAAGAGTGACTCCTACAAGCCGTCTGTAAATTTAATTTCAAGAAAAACAATCGTCTACAGTAAATTCTAATAAACATCTAACCACCTGTCACCCAAACAAAGAAGGTGCATTTATAAAAAGGAATTTTAAAGTTATTAAGTATTTTGACACACATTAGCACATTTTAACAGATTAATTATAAAGAAATATAACTAGCAACAATATTAAATATATATATATATATATAACTGAGATCTGAATTGCACGACAAACGCACTTGTATATCTGTATCCTTTTTTAACGTTTGTAAAAGCGTGAAAGATGATTAAAGTTGATAGAAACTACTGCCAAATAATATAAATTAACAAAGAGCATCACTAAATAGTTGCATCGGCGTTAAGTCTTTACACTATAACACAACGGGATGGCTAACGAAAAGCTTCTGGAGCAGCATTTATTGTTTTTCTGTGTCTTGAGGAACAATGGACCATATTATATTAAAAGTAACATAGGACTTCTCTTCAACCTTTCTTACTACGTATTCATCTTTCATACTTGACATTCTGAGGACCGTGGATCGTGACATATTCGCATAATAGAAGCCAACAAGATGCACTCTTTCTCAACTTTATTTTGATATACAACTCTACATGTTTCGGAGAGACTTACTGTCCATCTTCAAGAGTTTTGGTACTATATTCACAGCAATTGGTATTTGACATGCTAGTTATGTTGACTGTCTGCTAGCGAGGTTAACTTCGCTAGCAGACAGTCACCATAAATAATGTGACAAATACCTCTTTCTGTAAATACAGTATCAAGACTCAAGATGGACAGTAAGTCTGTCCGAAACATGTAGAGTTGTATATCAAAATAAAGTTGAGAAACAGCGCATCTTGTTGGCTTCTATTATTCCAATCATTTTTCATAATCATAGTGTCATTAGAAGCTGCAATTAATAAAGCGTAACAACAAAAGTAAAAATTAAACTCACAGTTCCATCTTAATTGCTCAGAAATTTTATGATTTCAGCTCAAGACTGTCGTGTTTTCAGTTACACAAAGACAAATCTGAAATATTACACGTTTGGCTACATAGCCTCTTGCGCTATTTTTACGTACTGTATGTCGTTTTAGCTCTAATAATTTCTCTCAAGACCTTCAACACCGAAGAACTTGACCCGTCTAGCGGCTACTAAAGAAACTATTTATCATGCATCTTGACATACAGGCCGCTATCGGTTTTGCAACTGACCACCTCCGCGTAGTTTGTGACTATGGTAACGTACAGTACACGTAAACACTGTTGTTTTGTTTTTGTGAGTGGTGTTTGCGGTAATTCGATGTCAGTAGCTTAGCAACGCTAACCATCAAGGAGGAATTAAAATTCATAAGCAACAAACTGATAAAAGAGAGACGTATGTGGACACGATATGGTGACGTAATCAACATCTGCACTTTAATTAAGCATACGTCTGAAGAGAGGTTGTGATGACCTAACCAAAAAAAAAAAAAATTATAAAAGAGTGACGTCTGTCTGAAGACGGGTTATGATGACGTAACAAATGACTTTACATAAAGCTGGCGTAAATCTGCAGACATTTTATGTTGTCAACACACGATAATCAGCAGGGCTCAAGTATGTTATTCAAAGAACTGGCAATGAGACCAAACTGGGGGTAGCGCGGTTAGTTCAGTGACTAGACAACGGTTTGGACAGACGGAGTGTGATTCTGGGAAATGGCAGTAACAATTATCTTCATTATCACAGCAACACCAACTTTGGGGCCCACTTGTTCTCCTGTCGCAATACCATGGGGGCGTAATAAGACCAGAGCGTGTAGCTGACCATAGCGCCATCTCATTTACACAAAGAATATCACGCAAAGCTGGAATGCAATTTATTTATCTTTTGAATGGGGTAGTGATGACTGAGTAAAAGGCTGGAAGTTTTCATCTAGTGGTAGTTGTTATGTTAGATATGAATTAATTATCAAGGTAACTTCAAAGAACGACTTCTTAGAAACGCGTTCTAATTAGACATTTATCTTCATTCCTTTCAACGAGTGGGGGGTTAAGTACGTATCCGCCTTCCGGTTTTGTCATACGCCTACAACAGCACGTCACATGAATCGTAATACAAGTTTAAATGCCATTTATGAGGTTTAAGTGATGTGATCGGTACAGTCGAATTCATCTTTTATGGCTACCTATGGCCGTCACGAAACGTTTTTTATTTAGAATTCGTAGATTTTGCGACATAAGAGCAATCGAAGATTCTTTCAATCGTAGTTGTGTACGGAAGGGTTTTGTTTTGAATATCAGCAGTGGACAGAACCGTGTGGCTCGAGTGTTATGCTGTTTCTTCGGTCACCACATAAGGATACCCCGATAACTGACGCCAGGGAGAAGAATCGAACCGGAGATATCTCAGTATAGTGTCTAAGCTGCAGAATGAAAGGCCAAGGAATTGGGGTTCGATAATCGAGAGTGCAATAAATTTTTTTCTTCTCCAGAGAATTGAGACCGGTTCTGAGACCCAGCCAGCCTCCTATACATTGGATAACGGAGTCTCTTCTCCGGAGGTAAACCGTCCGGGGAGTGAAGCTGATCACTCGTCTCCAAGTAGTGCCGAGGTTACAAGTCCATCCACACCAAAATTAACTTCCCGATAGGTCTTCATAGCATGGTGACTAATTAAAAACAGGGACAACTTTAACTAACTTCATGGAGCAAAGTTCTTCTTGAGAAGCTAACAATTCCTCAGCTAATAAAGAAATTCTCAGCATTTTAGGGAAACGGGAAGTTAATTCCCGTGTTTTCAGGGGCATGCCAACTGTTCTTATCCTAAGTCAGGTTCATCCAGTCCACGACTGACATCCTATTGCTTGAAGGTTCATTTTAATATTTTCCTACCGTCCACGTCTATGCCTTCCAAGTATTCTCTTTCCCTCGGGTTTCCCAACCAAAACTCTGCATGCTTTTCTCCTCTCCGTCAAAAGGGACACGCGCCTCAGCCGTCTCATTAGTTTAGATGTGATTCGTTTCTGGAGAAAATGACAGTCTCTCGGCTGGTCAGGAAATACCCTGTCATTTACGAAGCACGAAGACGAAAACCGATTCTGTAAAACGACTCCTGAAGATAGAGGTGAAAATTTCCTTGACAATATTGGTGTCTATCAGGAAATTACAGAAAGTAACATTCCAGGGAGCTTAATCCTTTTGTGATGTCCACCATTTTAAATGGAGCGACTTGTTCAAGTTGTATATGTACAGCTAACTCATTGATTCCCTTTCGACATTCCAGTACCTGTAAGAATCGTGTCCGCTATCCGGATTCCTTAGGTGTCAGAAAAGTTGCCGGCCCAGCACGGCGCTGTCGTTACCGAACTAGTTCTTTACGGCAATGACGATCGAATCCAAATGAAACATAAAAGCCTCATATAGGAAAATAACATACCAGATGGCGCATTTTATATTTCACACGCAACAGAACTGAATGTATCATATCTTACGAAGCTGAAAGGAAATTTAATAATTTTCTTTGCGAGTTTACCAAATATTTACAGAACATAGGGAGCTAAGATCTAACGATTCACCAGATATCTTGGTACTTTTTTTATAACACTATATCTCGAACCAGGTGAGACCAGCCCAAGTCCCACATCCTCTAACTTGAAGATCCATTTTAATAGTATCATCCGATCTACGACTTTGTCTTCCAAGTTGTCTCTTTTCTTCAGGTTTCCCCATCCAAACCCTAAATGCACATCCCATCTCCCCAACTTTTAGATGGCTTGAGCATATTAATTTCACATTATACAATGCCATTGCCCTTGAAACTTGTTTCACAAACAGTAACTGAATTAGTGTTGTCATGTAGAATAAGAATTAATTCCAGCAAAATTCTGCCCTTAATCTGGAATGGGTTTTGAAGAAGTATTCATAGGCAAGAATGAACACTTTATACGCAACGGATACCAGAAATATTACTTGAAACGCAGGAAAATTCAAATCTTCATGAGCAGCGACGGTAGGCCTACATTAAATTGTAGCCAGTCTGGTGCTGGAAATATCGTGTTGTGTCAGCAGATGACAGTGCTGCATTTCTTCCAGGAATCATATAGCCATATATTGAAAAATCGTCAATTTTGTCGGGTTTAGATGCCTATATGTCAGTTATTATACTTAGCTAGATTTGTGACTGTCATAGCTCAGCTGTTCAGGGTGTTCTACGATATGACGCGGTGTCGACTGGTTTGTGACAGCAGTCATGGTGTCATTACTCCAGCAGACTTGAATCTTGAGTATATGCGTACGTGTGTTGGTTACTTACGCAGTGCAAGAAGAAAGAAGAAGGCTGTCTGCAAAAGTGCTAATTCCTTTTAAGATAAAGACAAATGACGGTCGAAAATTGGTAACAGTCGCAACAACAGCAGCAGAAGCAGTATTGTTTATTATTATTAGTGACATAAATATATAGCGCCATAGATTAGAAACTTCTTAAGCTCACAGTTCCTTGCTAGTGAATAATTTCCCAGGACTTTCTGGAAACTGAAGGTTCTTACCGCGTTCGCAAGAACACGTTCCTTGTCCCTGTCTTGAAACAGATAAATATAGCATATGCTTCATCTTATACTTTGAAGGTTCATTTTAATATTATTCTACCACCACCTATGCCTGTCTTCTAGGTGGTCGTAGTGACACCAGTATCACTAATAAATACTGATAATGGTGATTGTAGTAGTAGTAGTTGTTGTTGTTGTTGTTGTTGTAGTAGTAGTTGTTGTGGTGGTGGTGGTAGTAATAGTAGTAGTAGTAGTAGTAGTAGTAGTAGTAGTAGTAGTAGTAGTAGTAGTAGTAGTAGTAGTAGTAGTAGTAGTAGTAGTAGTAGTT
>Ga0123357_10014401_pt1 | contig 10320 bp, 6 predicted proteins | sample TergutEmb28metaG_FD_89873 | JGI IMG/M metagenome (GOLD analysis project Ga0123357, IMG submission 89873) | Embiratermes neotenicus P4 segment gut microbial communities from Petit-Saut dam, French Guiana - Emb289 P4 | ecosystem: Host-associated > Arthropoda: Insects > Digestive system > Gut ... | reverse complement strand
GCCGTGGGGATCCGTTGCGCTAACCACGTGACACCCCTCTATCCGCAAAAGTTGGCACTAACTTCGCCTACCGGCGGCCGCTCTGTCGGTATGGTTCGCTCGCGGACTAAAGCCACGGAGTTTAGTTTTAGTTTAGTTAGTGACATGTGTTAAAGCTCACCAGGCTGAGGAGGTAGGTGGCTGGAATACAAGGATGGAAATAAAACTAGCTGTCATGATGAAACTCATAGTGGGATGTAACACAACCAGACACAGCAGTTGTCAGTATGTGCACTAATTACTAACTGGCATTGTGTTGAAGCTCATTGATTTTTTTACTTTTTAATGAAACCCACATTCCACAGTAATTATGTGTATGTTAGCATTTTATCAGGCTGTAGTTTAAAAAAAATGCCTTTTTAAAAATTTTTCCCTAAATTCACCACCCATTAAATGAAGATGCTGCAAAATGGAAGAGTCATGCTATGGAATGCTAGGGTTTGGCCATACATTTAAATACTGGCCTTCTGTCTGTTGCTATTTAATTTTGTTATTGTAAGTATCTGGCCCAAAACTTTTAAGTATGATAGAACACGTTACTAAACAACTGAAGTTCCTCTGCAGACGCAGCAATCAGAAGTTCTCCCCATCCCATTTTCCAATCACAGACCTTTGTAACATGTACATTTATTTTCTGCTGTGCTCCACTGTTTATCAGTATTGGGTATAAAGTTGTTATTTTGTAGTGGGAGCAGTCCTGGTGATAATATGAAGCTAGAAAAGTGTCCATATTAGAAGTGGCCAGTGATAGGCTATACCAAATATAATCAATTAGCGACCTGCGCACCACGTCTGTCCCGCAAGTTGCCAGTGGGCTCATGAAACACCAAGTACTAGCGGCTAATAGTTTTTCTACAGGAGTTTTTTGACTCATAAGAAAGTAAATGTGTCTGTAAATGTATGTAATCCATGAATTCACTGAATTTTTCTTTAACCTCCTAAAGTTGACCTGTTCAAAACATTACTTGAATATCCTTGGGCCAGCCAACATAATTTTGTGTGCTGCTAACAAAATCCAGTAACCACAAGAGATATAGTGGGCTAATTATAGTAGTCAAACTTTGTTAATAGAGCTAGCAAGTGTTATAAAAAAATTCATGAGAAATATTATTATACAATACTTTAAGGACTAGGTAAAGGAAAGTGTCAAGTTTAGCCTAGAACAGGCCAAGAAGGCCCAAAGGGGGAGAAGATGTATAACCCTACTCTTTTTCTGAACCTTGGCACTAGATGGGGGTGGGTGGTCAACGCCACGCCCCGGCCACTTTACCCTTGGGAAAGACCCCCTACCCATTGTGTAGGAGGCTGGATGGGCCCCAGGGCTGGTCTGGACGGGTGCGGAAAATCTCGCCCCCACCGGGATTCGAGCCCCGGACCGTCCAGTAGGGGCCAGAAAATATTCAAAATCACATCCGTGTACCATGGGATGTACTCTAACGACGCTTTTGCTCTTACTCATCTAGACATTTCCGGTTTATCATTAAAACGAGACAGACAATGCATATGTAATATAACACTGAGGCGCGTTCGTGCAACCATTATTGCAGTGGAAAAGCAATATTACATATTCTGAGTGTGTGTTTGTAGCTTTAGGCATCGTGCATTCAATGCACATGTGCCATATTTGTGTACTGTTCGCCTCTAAATATTTTCCCACATTATCACATAAACACCATTTTCGAAAAAAAAATTCTTGAATATAAAATGTTTTTTTTTTTTCTCTCTGTTACTTTTGTCTTAAACATTTCTCATTCCAAGAAGAATTGAGCGAAGTATGATCAACAATGTGTACTTGTATTCACGCAACGTACCCGTTTATCTTGTCCGATTTTAATGAAACTTGAATTGTCTCGACAAAAAATACTCAAGTATCGAATATTACGAATATCCGTCCGATGGAAGCCGATTTATTTCATGCGGACAGACGTACAGACATGACGAAGCTAATAGTCAGCTTTCGCAATATTACGAACGCGCCTAAACACTGTTCCTTTCAGCTTCAGCACGTCCATGCAAAATTCCCCGCTGCGCATTGTACGATAATGCAGCATGGATAAGAGGATTTTTATCAGGCACCGGAAAAAACGTGAAATAATTATAAACCTGCGACCATTGATCTCAACTCTCATCCATGGGTTATAGCACCGTGGATCGGTTGCCCTCTCAATATCAGTGAGTTTTGAATCTTGTCATTTATGAACTGTGTGTGACAAAGGTAGGCGAACGGAAGTAAAACGGAATGTTGTGTGCGTAAGTTGTGTGTTTATCATAATGGAATGTGTGAAAGATGGGGACGTCGTGTGTTGTCTATAAACATAAGCATGCATTAGGAAGAATGTGGAGGAGATTTTTGCAGGTAAGAGTAAATTTCGCTTGTTACTACAGGATGCCAAAGGATTGGAATCCTGAGACATATACACGACTGCGGAAATACATATTGAAATATTCAGCAGTTTTCGGAAAAATTAAATGAAATCTGAATATATCTTGGCCACTTTATAGTATAGGTTTTAAGCCCACTTATTTTTATTAATTTGATAAGGGCCCATTATTTTGTCTATACTTTGAGGTTAATGTTTTCTTGTAATCTTCGAAGACTTTATCAGGCAGCGCAGTGAGGGCAGAAGTGTTGCTCTGCATGTCTGAGTTGTGCTGCTTTATAACACAGTATCAGAATATGTTGTTGCTGTAGCTTTGGCCAGAGCAGTCAAAGCGTTAGATGTTGTATAGCATTGCAATATCTTACTCGGAGAGTAAGAGTGAAGTAGTGTTTGTTACGTTAGTTTCTTTATTAGAAATGAATAAGCATGTTGGATGATATGTTAATACTGTGCGAGTAGGGCAGCCACGTTGAGTGCCGAAAGAGACGAAAGTACTATTCCTCATTCAAAATTTAAAAAAAAATCTGCCTGTCATGTATTGTGTAAAAAAATATGTTTGGGAAGCTCAAGAAGTTGTGATTTTGTAGGTAAGAGTTAAGTGATGTTTGTTGCATTACTTCTTTTGTTTGGGGATTTGAAAATGTACCTACCAATATGTGTTTCTGTGATGTAAACAAGCCAGTCACTGTGTACAAGAACTTGCCTAAATAATTTGGCATCCGTTATCGAAGAATATAATGAAGAATTATGGTGGTTTGGTAATATGTGTTTGTGTGGGTGGGGATACGCCATTTTTGAGGTGATCTTCAATGCTACACTGTCGAAGATATAGACAGGATCGTTTGGGTGAATCTCAGAGAGTGTCACCTCTGGCTTCGTAGCATCAAACAGTGAGAAATTTTTACCATGTCCTTGTGATGTCTGTTAGATATTACTTAGTAGGCAGACTTTGTGTTACATTTTTAAAAGAAATCAATTTCAGATGCATCAGAAATGGATTCTGGCCTAATTATCACATGTCTTATGCATTTAGCAGTTAGGTATTACTTGGACTGTCATATGTTGAAGAGTAAACTAATAGGATATTTTTCTGTGCCTTTTATATGCACCATTAATGAGTACTGAATTTATTATTGATTAAAAATAAGAAGTAACAAAAATGTACAAACTTGGGCATTGTTTTTGCATGAAGCTGAAGTTTTTCTGTTTTTGTGGAAGGTTGTAAAGGAATTCCCCCCCCAAAGATACCAGCAGCACCCATTAGTTAGTAAAAAGCTTAATGGATCCAAGCTCTGTTTTAGATGTGGTGGACACAAACCATTCTGGCAGATTCTTTCTATCTTTTTACATTATTACCAGATTTTTTAAAACCACAGTGCAAAAATGGTTTGTCTTCTTTTGCTGGCTGTGGAATAAGGTAAGGATTTCTACTTCACCAGAACCTTGGGAAAATTAATCTAACATCCCTTAGTGTTTGAATTTGCCTGTATCCAGAGGCCCAGTAGAATGACATTCCTTTTCTAATCAAAAGGATTGTTTGAGATTTGCTGTACCATAATGCCAGACAGAGTAGGATCACCTATATTGTCATGTCAGCTTAGAAAGGAGATGGCCAAAATTACCATGGCTTTTAAGAAGACAAATAGAAAATTTCATTTCACATCCTTTCCATTTTATTATTTGGAGTCATCCTGTTGTTCAGTATTATCCATGTGGATTTAATGTAACAGCATTTATATTAAATATGTGTAGTTTGAATGAAATCATTGTGGATTGTAGGTGTAAGTGGACATAGCATTAATAAAGAATGGTACATTTCCAAGTTAGTCTTAGAATACATTCCATGTAGTAAAAGAAATATAGGCCAACTAAGGTAAAAATGGAGAGAAAAACACTCAAGTAGATGAACAAGCCAGCAAATGGCTTATACCCTGTTGCTTGTGATGACAATGCATATCAGTAAATCAGTATCAGCAAATTGAAACAAACACTCTGATGAACCTGTCATGTCCCGTAATATGGGGGAATTTTTTGACCGGCTGAAGAAGAATTCACTTGTGTAAGAGGGGAGTCTGCTTCATGGCATTGGTATTGAGAAAATTATTTGTACCCTGCACACCCTGGGGGACCATTAGATCTGGGAGTCCTCAGATTGCTACCGCTCGCTTTACAGCAGGTAGTGTGTTGTGTGTTGGGTAACATAACTTACATGAAACGGAGATGGAGTAGCTCAACGAGATTAGTGACTGGGCTGTAGGCTGCATGTGCAAGAACTTGTGCTTCAACTGTTGGCAAGAGAAAGAGATTTCTGTCCTCTCCACAACATCTGAGATCATCTCTGAGGCTGTTACTGCTTCCTTCTCAGTTGGTGTTTGGGGTAAAGTGGCTGGGCTGTGAAGCCAACCATTCATGTCTTATCAAATACCATTGTTAAGAATATGTTGGGGTATACTTCCACTCCCCTATACATTAATGATGATATGCTTAATACAGCATGCGGGCACCTGTATGTTCTGTGAAACATTTTCATGTTACCAAGTTGTGTTGTTTACAGCACAACCTGTTGTGAAGTCCAGGAGGTGGATCATAATTTAAAATAATGTTCTTTTTGTTGACAGGCAGCAGTGACAAAATGCCATTCCAAGTGATGTTGAATGAGTACGTCGTCATTGCCTCTACACACTGAAGTATGGGACCATGGTGACTTCAGATTGAGGAAGAGGGAAGACTACTGTCTTGTGGGCTGTAGTACAGTGTAGTCTGGTATACACAGACCATGATCATAAAGGAGCCTTTTGATCTTCATCTTCTGCCCTTTTGGAAGCAGAAGGTTTCTTTGACACATTAGTATTGTTATACTAGACTACACAGCGTCACACACCAGAAGACAGTAATTTCAGAAGAACATCAGATCTCACAAGATGCACAAGTTCCCTCCATGATGCTTATCATCCATAGAAGAGTCACAATTAAGGTGTGTGTCATGTTACGTTGCAGTTTGTGTGCTAGTAAACTAAAACTCATTGTATCATCTTGTTTTTCTTTAACTTGGGAAAGTACACAAATAAATTCATGTGGTGTTATTCATTATGACCATCATGTCAGGGCATGTTGGCGGGGAGGGCCAACATATGTAACAGTTGGTTTCTGTCTGACCATTTTCTTGGCAAAACCATTTCACACGACTGATTGTTTTGCTGTTGTACATACTCCATATAGGTCTGCCTTTCACTTCAACCACATTTTGAAGGAATAAAATCATTGTCAGAATTCTTTAACAAAGAATTTTGGCAAGAGCATTGTCCTCCAATCCCAGACACTTGAAACTATGTATCTTGTCTCTGCTAGGCACCTGCTTGTCATCATTCTATCTCAGTGCAATCTGAAAACCACAGGATATATCAGAAGGAGAGAAAATGATTTCAAAAGGGCTTGGCACACATCCTCTTGTTTTTGTGCCACATATCATGGCACAGTTGGCAAGTCATGTAAACACACTTCTTTGTAATTATGTTACCTTATAAGAATTTTGTACAGTAGTCTTATAATAATGTGAACAATTTTTTATGTAATTTTGCATTTTCCTCATACAGTTAAAACCTCAGTTTAGTATAAGATGAACCATTTGCTTGGTGATTCATTACAAAGCGATTACACTGTGCACAGAACATAAGGCTGGTTGTTATATTTATCATCAAATGATAAGAATGCCAATCAGTCTTTTCCCTGGCTTTAAGAGTGTCTTGGCTTATAAAGATGGTCTCTTTAAATAGATGAACTTCATTTCCATGCTGTTCAGGACTGAATGTCAAGATTTAGTGGACATCATTCCTGCCTTATATTCACAAGATTCTGAGTTCGTATCTCAACCTGGAGGCTCGTGCCCCGTGACAGGTTCTCTGTGGTGTTCCTCATTACCACAGGCAAATATCAGGATTGTACGTCAGATTAGGCCATTCATCGTTTGTTTTTGTCATTCACTAATATTGTTTGGTGTTATACAGTCTTTGCATGCACAAGCTAGCAGTAATAAATATACCATTGTTCAAGTAAGAGAGTTATATCACTTAAAGTTAATATAACTTAAATTTTTTGTTTATTTTTTAATAATTGTTTGGAACTACACAGAAAAAAGCATCAAATAAAAAATAATGATAATATAAAAATAAAGGAACAAAACCAAACTAACAAATAAAAAACAAGAATAATTAAATGAAGTAAAATAATTTAACAATGAAAATTGTCATTAAAACTTTTAAGGTTTGTATGTATGGTTTGTCTTGTACACATGAGGAAGGATAATAAGCAACATTTGCCATATTATGAGCTGATGCAGTAATTGTTCCTGTTTGCTAAGAATTCAGTAGAGGTATCAGTAAAAGAGTTGCTGTTGCAAATGGCAAAGAATGCCTGTCAGATTTAGAGTGACAGAAGGGCACTAAGGGACACCTTTCTTAGCATACCACCTTCACCAAACTCATCAGGTCAGACTCCAGATTCACTGTTCTTTCACATCACTAAGTACCAACTATGATGGTGTCCTGTACTAAAGTTGCGTGTCATGTCACAAAAATTATGGGGTAGAACGCCGTTGTTTGGGAGTCTTAAATCATGCCAGCTTGAATTGGCATACAGTTTGGGTAATACACCCTGAAGAAAGGGGGTTTTATGTCAGTGCCTTGCTGCATACATACTATAAACTGTTACAGGTATTAATTTACAGTCAGGAAAAAAGTGAATGCGCACTTGCCTCATCACATTTTCTTAGCAACTACCTGTGTCTACCCCAACCATTTATCACTTGCATTTTGGCTATTGTTCCACGTCTGTGTTTGCATTCTTAGTTTTCCCTGATGTTTACAGAGGGGAGGTATGCAGTAGGGTGGGTCAGTAGAGACAATTAAAATGACATCATGTATGTCCATTCTAGTCGGATAGATGCATTTTTTATTGTCTGTAGTGTTACAGGATTGTGTATTACTGATTTTCTGTAATATTATGTGATTGTTACTATTTCTTGGCAGTCCTGGAGTGACATCGGTGCAGGAAATGCTGTTACCAGTGATGAACAATGTCTGGTTCCTGTGTGAAGAAGGATCATGCACTGACTTCTCCGCTGTCCATGTGATCAGCTGTGCACCATCTATGAGGAGTCCCAGTGTTAAATGTATGTGTGATGTCAGTTTTCACCAGTAGCAAGATATCAGGTAGGGGCACAAACAGGGTACTGGTTTATCCGGTTTGCCAGGCAGAGGTCATGTCCATTACTGTAGACAGCTGGGTCAGGACAGGGGTCTTAGCATTTGTGGGCTGAGTTTTACTGCTTGGTAGAGGATGTAGGCTGTGTTAAGTGGGGGCCCAGGCAGGGATCTGAGCAGGTTTCTGTGGGGGGGGATCTCTTGAGTCAGGGTGATCAGATCAGCATGACTGAAACATATTATTAGGCATACTAAAGAGGAATGAGGAATGAGTAGGTGCGAAGTATCCAGTGAGGCTCCTAAGCAGTGTGGCACACCAAGGGGTCTGAGCAGGTCAGCAAGAGTGTGAAATGGGCAAGATGTGTGAAGTGATAAAAGATTCTTGGCCCATATGAAGACTGTTGGTAGAGGTAAAGCCAGACATCTCAGCAGCTCTACAGAGCTACAAGGGGATCCTAGACAGACAGACCGGTGTAGGAGTCTGAGCATGTTGGCATTGCTGAGGATGTTAGCAGAGCAGGTTATCAGCACTGTATGAACAGTGCTGTTAGCTGGGGCCTCCTGTTGCCAAAGCTTATCCTCATGTATGTGTTTGAGGGAACAGTTTAAGGCAGTCAATGGAGCTGAGTCAGTATCACCAGTAGTCAGTTGAATTGGACAGGCAGTAGGGTCAAGGGTTGAGTAGGTTTTAAGAGTGGGGGTGACAGGTGCACAAATTCCAGGTGACTGTATTTTGATTCATGTCACCCTTCCGGCACCTAGAATGTTTAAGTGGTCCCAAGATTATGGAAAATGTATGGATCCATGGGATAATCTATATAGTACCTCAGCTTCAGTTTTTATATGGTGTGTGACCTGTTAACTTACAATGATTTTAGCTTTTAGGCATACGAGCCTTCAGTTCTGTTTATGTTATTCTGTTGGAACCCAAAGAGAGTCTCAGAAGTGTGAAGGTACTTTTGCTGGATATTATTGTTACAGCATGGAGTTTGTCTTGGCAGCAGACACTAAACAGGGGACAAGTGATTCGTTGAGATTGAACATGCAGAAGTTTCATATTTAAAATAAATTATTATCCCACTCTCTGCTTATAGATACCCCATTTACTTGAATGCAAGACAAGGTTTTTCCCTTAAATTTGGCACTTAAGTATGTGAGGTTGTCTTAAAATTGCATATGAAGCATCACCTAATCATGTGAGATGTGTGCTGTTCTGAGTGTAGAGTGGTAATTCCATACCATCATTTCAAGAAAACCTAAGGGTCAAGAAATCAAAAGACACAATACAGCACTGCAGAAGTTAACTGATACTTTTTTTTTTACTTTGTCATCTAATTTCTTAAAGATGCTTGGTGTTTTTTAGGCAGTTATGTTTCCATTTTTAGGCAAAGAAGCACCTAACCTGGTGGACCCTTTAGAATAAGTTATTCTCAATCACTGGACACTCAGAAACAGTAACTTGTTAAGATACGTACCTGAGAACGGATCTAGCCCGAGGGTAGTAGCAAGAAAATGGCAATTGAAAAATTGAAAATTAACTACAAGGCTCAAATATAAAACCTGGACCAATGCACAAATTAAGAAACCATAAAAAGAGCCATGAACTCAAACTGATTGGATGACAGACATGATACAAAAACCTAGAACACATGTATTTAAATTCTTATCTGTGGAGAAAATTGTGAATATTTATGGGTTTAAGTAAGTTTATAAACCAAGAAATATAAATATGGATCATAACAGCATGGCAGCGCATCTCACCAGAAGTGATTTTGAAGGGTTTTAAGAAGTGCTGATTGTCCAATGCAGTGGATGAGACTGATGATGATAATGATATATTGTGGAATGGCAATGAAGAGGATGGGAATGTTGGGAGTTAATGTGAGGAGGGCACTGATTGTGAAATGGAGTTAGTGACACTGATTGGTACAGGGAGGTAGAATCTGACATGCTTTGTGTGTTTAGTGTAAAATTAATAGTAAAATTTTTTTAGCAAACATTTTATTTTTGGGGGAGTTGTCTTAGATTAGAGTCATCTTGCATTTGGGTAAATAGGGTACAGAGATTAAAATTGTTTATGTTAGTTTTGAAATCTGTACTTTGTTAATTGTGTTACTACTTTATTGTGATATTGGTGGAGGCAGTTGGGTTTGAACCTCAGTTCTTTAGAATAGTAAGCTAGTGTGCTTGCCACTAGAGCATGGAAGCAACTATTAATGACTGCTGTTGTAGCACTTTGTAAGTTTTCTTTGTACTGCAGTATAGGGAGTCAGTTACAAGGGGTTTTTGTCTTGGTTGGCTCATGACCTGTTCTCCTGAATATACCCAGTTTCCTAGTGATTGTGCTTTCTTCTTTGTGAATGATTTCTCCTTCACCCCATTATGTTCTGTAGTGCCCACAGATCCTCTGTGGGTACCACAGAACATAAAGGGGTGAAGGAGAAATCATTAATAAAGAAGAAAGCACAATCACTAGGAAACTGACAGAGTGCATTCAGGAGAACAGATCATCAGGGGTCACAGCAATAAGAGCAGCCCCATGACTGCCTTTACTGCAGTACAAAGGGAAACAAGACAAGGTCCAATGGCAGTCATACATAGATTAGATGCACTGCTTTGGTCTAGTAGCTAGCATGCTGGTCTACAATTCTAAAGAACAGAGGTTCAAACCCAGCTGCTTCCAAGTTTATGTTGTTTTAATT
>Ga0123357_10014400_pt1 | contig 10321 bp, 7 predicted proteins | sample TergutEmb28metaG_FD_89873 | JGI IMG/M metagenome (GOLD analysis project Ga0123357, IMG submission 89873) | Embiratermes neotenicus P4 segment gut microbial communities from Petit-Saut dam, French Guiana - Emb289 P4 | ecosystem: Host-associated > Arthropoda: Insects > Digestive system > Gut ... | reverse complement strand
TTCCCTAACCTTTGCAATCACCAGATAGTGATCTGTATCACAGTCAGCTCCCCTAAAACTTCGCACATCCAGTACACTCGAATGCCATCTCCTATCTATCAATACGTGGTCAATCTGGTTGTGTCTTACCATCAGGGGAGGTCCAGGTGTATTTATGAATGTTCCGGTGAGGGAATATCGTGCACTTAACCACCAGATTTTTTGATGTGGCGAAGCTAACTAGTCTAACTCCATTATCATTACTATCCTGATGGAGACTCTCCTGTCTAATTGTTGGCTTGAAAATAATCTCTCTCTCTCCACTTTTCTTAATACCATTGTCTCGACCTTCCGTGAATGGTACCGACGAATCAGGATGTGCTTAGACAGTCAACTTTCCCCACTGTCCTATAGTGCAGATCACTCTCAGCTCAGCATGATTGTATCCATGCCTTATGGACTGAGACTCGCCTTCATTCGTTGACCGTATTTCATGCTTCAAAAAAGTTAATTTTATTAAAAATAAACTTTTGTACATATTTAGGTTATTTATGTTTATAGTATTGGTATTTCCTAAGTTCTTGGAATAAGATAAGCATTTGACACGGACAGTGCACTCCGATTCCTAGTATTCCAATGTTCGTGACGGTTTTATCGACCTCTATGAATCACGAACATCGAGATTCTGCTGTATAAACTTGAGGAATGTAAATGATCCTTCGTAAATTCTTCGCGAATTTTTAACTACTTTAGCTACTTAAGACGGCCGGTCGCCTATTATTTCTGATGTCCATCCGTTTACGAAGCCTTTCAAGAGACGCCTCTCCACCGCGACGGAGGATGCGCAGCAATCCTTATTGATCGTGTCGCAGTTTCGTTTGCTGCAGGATTCTGTGAGGGTTCACTGCTTGTGTGTCGCAACCCACAAAGTGGCGGACATGACGCCTTTGTGATGCAGCTGACAAACGTGGAGACCGCACTGCGAATGTAACGCCGTGTGGCCGGGTAGAGTACAACATTGCGATGTAGTAGGTTACTCCGAAACGATGGGGCTCGTACCACCGTACAGAAGATTGTAATGTGCGTTTGACGAAACCTCACTGGCTGAGTTGTTTGACCTCTTCAAGCATAGTGGTAATTATACGTCTGTATCACCTGCACTGTCATTTTAGCCATGCAACAGGCGGTTATTATTCCACTATAAATCATTAACTTACTCGTCTTTGTAATGGACAGATGGCGTGTTTGTTGTTGGGTGGGAAATGTAGGTACTTATGTAGTTCTGCTAAATTCAGAGCTTCTTTGGGCGGTGACATATCCCAAGTGGTTAGTCGCCGGCCTACAGCCGCGAAGGCCCGGGTTCATACGAAGGGACGTGAGATTTGTGGTGGACAAAATGGCTCTGTGGGAGGTTTTCCTCTGTCAGTGTTAATCCACCATTGCTCCAATCTCATCGTCAGCTACATGTTGCGCTTACCAATAGAACAAACGGGAGAAGCCTGGGAACCTTGCAGAAAGCCGTGCTATCTCGTAAATGGGGGAGCAAGAACTTTCAGTTTATAAGTAACACAGCGGCAAGTTTCGTGGACTTGCCATGTTAGCAGGGTCGGCCTAGGACTAGCTGCTAGAAGTTGGCACCTCAGGCAAGACATGCACTCAGCGTCCTCGACACGCAGAGGGCACATCGGATTTCACATGAATTGCATTAAAATGTTACTATAAAATGTTACTGTTACAAATTCATGAATATATGGCACTAGAAAACGCTTTCAGTAGGCATGACATGTCCGGGCCGTGTTCTGGGACTTGGCCAGGCCGACACTGAGAGCAGCAACTTCTCTTGTAAATAAGTTGAATGGGAAGTAAACAGTGACGTCACAGTTCTTTGTATTCTGTAAATTGGAAATTACGAAGTGTTCCACTACGTGTTAAAAGGGGCAATTGGCTTGCGTATGTGCAGGAGAGCGCACACAGGACTGAGTAGTTCCGAATTTGCGTAACAGAAGGCGCGGCAATGCATGCTTTCGTATTCTGAAACTGAGGCCCTCGAGTTGATATTTTTTTTTGGGGGGGGGGGGGGGGACAAAGCTGTTTTTCCTTTTGGCTTCCCCTAATTTTAGTTTTTTGCATCATCGCTAACATAGTTACTGTTTTGCGACGCACTTTACATTTTGATAATGTATGTACCGTGCGTCGTATAACAATTAATTTGTGTACCACCTTTGAGTGCGTATAAATGTGGTTATGCAAATTAATGAAAGGGTATCACGGTTCCAGCATGAATTAAAAATGGAAATACGAAGAAAAGCAGATGAGATGCGGGCAATGGCTGCTACGATTTGGTCCAGAATTTTCTGGCTTCCCATTTGCTGTCTAATGATGTACACATAAATATGAAAATGTACAAACTGTAATACTGTCTGTTTTATGTGGGTGTCGGAGAATAGGGTGCTGAGGAAGACGTTCGAACACAGTGCCAGGAGATTGGAGAAAACTGCATAAAGAGGAGCTTCATGATTTGTACGCCACACCATATTATAAAGGTGATGAAATCAAGGAGGATGAGATAGGTGGGGCATGTGGCACGTACGGGGGACAAGACAGGTACATACAGGGTTTTCGTGGGGAGACCTGAGGGAATGAGACCACATGGAACATCAACGCGTAGATGGGAGGATAATTTCAAATTAGGTAATCGAGAAGTGGGATTGGGGGGAGGCGTGGAATGGATTGATCTGGCTTAGGATAAGGACAGGTGGCGGGCTGTTGTGAATTCGGTAAAGAATTTTCGGGTTCCGTAAAATGCAGGGCATTTCTTAAGTAGCTGAGGAACTGTTAACTTCTCAAGAAGGACTCTATTCCATGGAGTGTGTTACACTTCATGTCTGTTTGTTATTGCTAAACGTTCCAAGTTAAATGTTATTTCCAGTTGTGCATGAGGGGTGTTGGGGACACGGTCTGGAGAATGAGCGAGACTGTGTAAGCAGTTGGCAGTACCACTGCAGCATTGTGTCGTGGTGTCACATTCACTGACATACAACACTGTGGTATGTGACGTCGTGTCAGCCAGCAAGAATTAAGTTTTGGGGGAACGTGCTGCCTGTATCGCCAGGATAGATGTACTGTTGCACCCTGAAGGTGGAGGCAGTAGGACCTGGAGTATCACAGAGGGGTACATATTTTTGTGTTCGCGTACAGCAACTGTGCAGTTTCATATCCACAGTGTTTAACGGCGAAACGACAATACGAGCTGTCAGTTTGGATGTGGCGTGCGAGTGGAGAGGTTCGCGACAAATAGAGATAATGACGGGAACTAGTAGAAACGGAGGACAGTATTAAAATGGACCATTCAGAAGTATGGTAAGATGCAAACCGGAATGGGCTGACAAAACGGCCAAATGGTCAGCTTTTGTGGAAACTGCCAGGAAGATTTATTTCTGTATAAGAAATTAATTCCTTAATCATCTTTCAAGTCGTAAAGAATAAAGTACTTTATGAGAGACTATGTGAAATAACACGGGATAGCTCAGTGAGCACAGGGACCAGGTTGCACGCTGGATGACCGGGGGTAAAGCGGTGGAGTTTCAGAATAAATGGAATTGAACCTCCACTCCCCCATATGGCTTTGTCGCGTACACACGATTTCACATTTAAGACAGCTTAAAGCCTACTTGTATAAAACAATATAAGTTGTGTCTCGACTGATGATTATCCTGTTTTGGTTTTTTAAGACGGCCAGTAATGTAGTTATCTCCATGTCACGGAGTTCTCGTGAAGCCGGTAATAGCGTGAGTACGTAGCAAGTACGTGGTCGGACAATTAAGTTCGCGAACTCGCCACCGTGTGCCTGCCGTGGCAGCACTGGACAAAAGCCTTAGGATGGTTTTATGACGTTGACATATCAGCGTTTCACAGCTGTGTTGTTGTTGTTGATCTACGGCAGTCTCTTTCTGAGTGGCATCTATTACTGTCTGCGTGTGTTTTGGTGTGCCGCCGCGAGAATGTCGGAGCTTGAATTAGAGCAGCGAACGAACATTAAATTTCTTGTTAAACCTGGAAAGAGTGGAAACGAAATCAGAGAGACGTTAGTGCAAGTTTACGGCGATACTGCTATGAAGACAACAGCAGTTTACAAGTGGGTGAAACGTTTTTCTGAGGGAAGAGAAAGTGTCACTGACGAAGAGAGATCAGGAGGCCAGCAGCAAGCAGAACTGAAGAAAACATTGCAAAAATTCGTCAAATTGTGCGTGAAAATCGTCGGCTGACTGTTAGGAGCATAGCAGAGCAAGTGAACGTCGACAGAGAAACAGTTAGGAAAATCTTAACTGAAGATCTTGACATGATGAAGGTGTGTGCAAAAATGGTCCCAAAGGAACTCACCGAAGAACAAAAGCAAAGAAGAGTCACAATTTGCCAAGATCTTTGGGAGAGGCAAGGCGACATTTTGGGCCGTGTCATCACAGGTGATGAAACGTGGGCCTACCGATACGACCCTGAAACGAAGCGGCAAGGTGCACAATGGAAAATGACCAAAAAAATTTCGTCGGTCCAAATCAAGCGTCAGAGCAATGTTGCTGACTTTTTATGACATTAGAGGGATTGTTCATTATGGATTTGTACCAACTAGACAAACGGTCAACCAAGTTTACTCTTTGTATGTACTGGAAAGGCTGCGTGAAAAAGTTAGACGGAAACGACCCGAACTTTTTGCCAGCAACTCATGGATCTTGCATCACGACAATGCACCTGCTCACACGGCACTGTCTGTGAGGGAGTTTTTACCTACTAAACAAATAACTGTGTTGGAACACCCTGCCATTTCACTGGATATAGCCTCCAATGACTTTTTTTCTGTTTCCAAAGATAAAGGAAATATTGAAAGGAAAGCATTTTTATGACACTGATGACATCAGGAGTAATACAACGGCAGCTCTGAAGGCCATTCCACAAAACCAGTTCCAAAATAGTTTAGAAGGGTGGACTAGGCGCTGGCATCGGTGTATAGCTTCCCAAGGGGAGTACTTTGAAGGCGACCACGGTGGTATTCAGCAGTGAGGTATGTAGCACTTTTACTGCGGTGAGTTCGTGAACTTTATTGTCCGACCACGTATGTAACAAGTGTTCATTACCGTGTTCATTACAGCCCCACTGGGACCTATCCTGAGCCATTTGCATACAGTCCACAGTCTCCGGCTGCGTACCTAGGGCGGCAGACGTTGAGGGACAAGCTGCGTGCCGAGGGCTGTGTTGTCCCTTCTAGGGTCAGGTCTGGCATTAGGCCTAGTATCTTTGCTAGCAATTGGTAGTGCAGTTTTGTAGAAGTTTTTAGTCTTGTCATCCATGCTACATGTTCCGCCCATCCCACCCTTCTTGTTTTGGTAACTGTAATTATATCTGATGCAGTCCTTATTATGAAGCTTCTACTTAATATTATGAGTCTTTTTATTGGACAAGCAGCTGCTGTATTTAACGTACCGTTAACCTATGCCGTCCTTCAACTTGACATACCAAGTTTCACACCCGCACGTAGTCACAGGAAGGATTATAATTTTCTACAATTTGGGGAGCGGCAGCAGAGAATAGCGTAGTCGATAGAGCAATTAGGCCACAGGTTAACGGTCTCGGGTCGAATCCCGACATGTGAAAGAAGTTTGTGTCTTCTCCAAACGTCCAGACCGGCTCTGGTTTCCACCCAGCCTCTTATTCAGTGGGTGCAGGGGTTTCTTTCCTTAAGGGTAAAACGGACGGGACGTGAACCTGATCACTCCCGTCCGTCTAATACGGAGGCTAAGAACAAATGGAGTCCCCCCACACTTGTCCTCATGGCGTGGACAGGAACAACTCTGCCTTTTAAAGCTGTGTGGCAGACGAAGGCAGTGGCAGGGTAAGAGTGGAGGGCGTTGACTGCTGAGCTCGCGGTACTCTGCGCCGTGATCAATACTACAGCCATCTGTCGACAGCATCGACTGACTTGCTGGCTGTTCAGAAGCTCTGTCGTGAATGAAATCGAAAAATCAGACTTGGCTGTCCTCTGTCACAAGCGTCAGACAGTTGACAGTGCGTGTCCGTTGGCGTTTGCAAGTAATTTGAAATTCGCTCCCTTGGCTCTTCCATGTTTGTCCGTCCTAACGTACATACAATTTTCATTCAGTCAGACAATGATGCCGATTTTACTACATTTTGTCTACGAATGCCCGTTTGGGTTAACATCGATCAGGAGAGGGCAATTCACATGAAAACCTAACGAGTTTCCGCTCGCCACGTACTGAATACAGTTCCCGAAGCAAAGAAAAAAAATTTGGAAACGAAAGTCTTGGGGGGTACTCGAATTTACCCTTACAGACTCCGTAAGGCTCACAGGTAAAATAATTAACAATTTAAGGCCCAGTGGTTGGATACTTTTTGCACCATCCCGTTTAACGTCCAGAAATTCTGTGTTTTGCATGGATCTGAGAACAAACAGCAATTATTTCCATATACAGCATTAACTGATTGGTTTTTATAACTGAGACTAAGTGTGTTTACTGTGCGATACGAGCTGAATTTACATATATAATAACCCTTCAAAGCCCAGTGGTCACTATATGTACCACCAGTTTTAACTTTCAACAGTTCTACGTTCTGCCCACATGGTAAATTTATGTGTTTTGTGTGGATCTGAGAACAAACAGCAATTATTTCCCTATACAGCATTAACTGGTCGGTTTTTATAACGGAGATATAGAGTCTTTGCTGAGCGGTATGAACTGAATTTACATGTAATGTATATTATCCCTTCAAAGCCCAGTGATTACTGTATGTACTGTATGTACCACCACTGAACAATTCTATGTTCTTCCCTTACAGTTATTTATGTGTTTTGTGTGGATCTCAGAATAAACAGCGATTATTTACCTATACAGCATTAACTGGCTGGTTTTTATAACTGATACTATATTCTATGAATTGAATCTTAAAGCCCAATGCTTGTTTAATTATCACCAGGTTTATAGTTAAAAAATTGTGTGTTCTGACTGCACATTAAACTATTAATCTCGTGCACAGAAAAGGGCCTCACAACACTATATTTCCGCTAGTAGGGAACATGTTGTGACAGCAAACTGCATCATGCCCCGTACCAGCTGCCGAATGCCATTAAAAGAATGCATAAAAGCTAACTGCCTGTTGCTTCCTATTTTCCTGAAAGCCTGCTAAACATGTGCAACAAGTAACAAGACCCTAAGACATACTGTGAATTTAATTTCTGTATGAAATTTTCATACTGTCATCAGTATATTTTTATTGTGCATAATGCATTTAAAATGTGCAGTTTAAAGTGCGTATAATTACACACTGTAGTGCATACTGAGTACAGACCAAAGTCTTCTCAAGTTTGGGTCTGCTCTGCTACCTCTAAATGTCTTTGTGGCTGGTCTATCCTCCTCTCCTTTGTTGAGAGGGCAAAAGATTTTGTCTACTTGCACCATGATAACAAGCTGCCTGAATGACTTATGTCATGTTCCACATGCATGCTTAGCCTCATCTCCATCTTCCGTTGTTGATCCAACAACCTTACAGTCATGGACAACAGCCTTCAAGTCAAAACTGTTCGTCACTAATGTTGGCAAATTTAAAGCATCGCTCACACTTGCTTCCCATTGGAGCACAGCTGCCTTTACCTTTATATTATGGACTCGTGTCCTAAACTCTCACTTACATGTTTTTTCCAGACCTGTTGGGATCTATAACTGTGTACTTTCTCATATGTAATGGACACATTATTGAAAAAATGCATAAAATGGCAAATAAACAAAGAAGGTGCACCAGGTATATCAGAACTGCTCACGAGATCTTCATACTTATTGGTATGTGCGTGTGTGCAGCAATCAGATCCAGCTGTTGACAATCAAGAAACAGTCTGCAGTCCAGTATGATGGTCCTCCCTATCTATCTGTGTACCAAAATACCTATACCCAGGCACCATCAATGAACATGACATATTACAAATGCATGTTTGTATTTCTCTTAATTATGCCTCATGTAGACCACCTGAAAAAGAAAACCAGTAATTGCACAGGAATGTGATGTAAAAACACAAAGACTGTCAGTTCACACCACAACAGGTGCCACAATTCATGCACACACATCATAAAAAGCAAGGTATCTGATGTGTGTGCAGGTCATGTATTAACCACACTTGAATTACGTTGACAGATTTCAGTAAAAATCCAGCCAGTAGAAAGCAAACTATTCTGTGTGGACAGACAAACGTGTCAAAGACAAGAGTCACCATTTAATAGGAACACTAAATATATGACTTTAAGTTACTAAAGTGTCAGAACACACAAGGGTATATAAATTCAAAACTACATAACAACTCACAAGCCACTGCATATGGATTAATGCAGCTGACAGATCTTGACTACCAAAGACAATAGAAGCATGTTCTGACTGGGTACAGATTGTGAAAGGAGTACACAACCTCGCGTGGACATGTCAAGCAAACATGCAACATGCTACCACATCAATAAACTCATTAACTGGTTTACTTTTCCCATCACGTAATGTATTAAAATTAATATTATCAATACAACAGTATGTTCCGGAGGCAAGATCAGCCCATCTTCACAGGATTGCTTCTTGAATGTAATCAACACAGACTCAAGTCAAGGCACTGAACACATCATGCTGCAAAAACAGTTTAACTCTTGTATAACTGACATGCACAAAATGTACAAATTGTACCCAAGCTGGGTCTTTTCTTCAGCAGTTACTAGTGGTGTAGAGTAACTGCCTTACAAATTTTTCTGCAATTATTATCATTATTCATTGCGTATGTTGTTTTTTAGTATGCTAATTTTTTAAAATCAGATTGGACCATTTTGTACCCATGTTCTAGTGTTAAAGGGCCAAGGACAGGAGAACAGAATGGAAATGTTGCCAGTGCAATGAAGAATTTGAATAACAGCAACTTTTTTGTCTTTATTTGAGCCTAAGAAACAAATTAAAAAAATAAAATAAATTAAAAAAACAACATGATGAAATAATTTGAAAATATGCATACAACATGTACCCAGCAAAGAGAAGTTGGATGTTTACTGTTCCATAAACCAAGTCAAACACACATCTCACGTCATATCTGATGCTTGATTGTAAATATCTTCTTCTGCTAATGTGTTTCATTTGTGGTGTCATGTACAGCATCCTGGCATAGCAGATGCATTAGTTTCTTCTGACTAGCATTCCACATGCTAAGTCATCACTTCTAGGCAGGTCTGAATCCAACCACATGCAGTATGTTTCTCCAGCCTCTGCTCCTTTCCTATTCCTTTGCCTGATAAATTCTGCATAATATCATGTGACAAGGATTATTTCCAACAATGTCACTGTACCTTGCAAGAGCCAAGAGTTATACATGATGTGTCTTGGGTTTCTGCAGGTTTCCTTCTCCTTCCTCTTGTCATACTGTCAGCATCACTTGCCCACAGTGTCTTCAGACTTGTATACCTTCATGGTCTTGCTGCATTTGCTGAAGACCATCTCAGTCTTCAGCAGCTTACTGTCTTGGAGAAATTGTGCGCCCTGCTCGATGTTCAGGAACATAAAAAAAAAAAGACGTCACTATTCTATTCACACCAACCAGGCCGATCAGCAACAATGCTGAAGGTTTCTTTCATAAGTTCAACAATCCACATTCATATTTGTGTACTGCATATTCACACTGCCTGCTCTTACTGCCCCTGTTCCCATTCCTCTTTACTTCATCCTGCTCATTCCATTCCATCATCGTATCCTTCACATTGCACGCTTACTTCTGATTACTGGTCCTTTCTGGTGTCCTGCTCTATGTGTTCTGTCCTATACTGATGCCTCCCCAGTTACTCCAACAATCTGCACCCTCTGCTAGATTTGTATTACCAGTCACTCAACCATCTTTGCCACAGGCTACAAATAACAGGTTCACAGCAGTGTGTGTTAATGAAAACAATCCATATAATACTAATTAAAATTTGAACAGATGTGTCTGTAAAAATCTCCTTGACACGGTTTATAAGCTGAAACATGCCAACAAATGAATCAGGAATAATAAAACATAAGTGTACTGTGCTGGTATTTATTGACCCATCTATCTCCAGATTTTGCAAGCACACAAAAAGTTCAGCAGATCATCCCCTGCGTAACAGAGTCAGTACATGAAATAAAGAATATGTGGCAATTATTATGGCACATCAGACATCGTGATTAGCTCATAGATCTGAAGACTTCGACCTCAGCTACCATACATTTGTCTGTGTCCATACATTTCTTCACAAATTCTCTATGAAAAACCACACATTCACAATTTCGGAACACTTCATCAATA
>Ga0123357_10014398_pt1 | contig 10322 bp, 6 predicted proteins | sample TergutEmb28metaG_FD_89873 | JGI IMG/M metagenome (GOLD analysis project Ga0123357, IMG submission 89873) | Embiratermes neotenicus P4 segment gut microbial communities from Petit-Saut dam, French Guiana - Emb289 P4 | ecosystem: Host-associated > Arthropoda: Insects > Digestive system > Gut ... | reverse complement strand
GTGAGCAGACTGCAGGTTGTAGTGAGAGAAGGATAGGAAAGAGAGAGGTAGCCTTACTGTGATGTAAAGCGGTGAGTAGGAAAGTGGTTATGTGGGTGCTCCGACCTGACTACGTGCTGTGATACGTAGCGGTGGATTGGAAGGTGGCTATGTGGGTGCTCCCACACTTACTTAGGAAATGTTTGCCGCTTTCTTTCACGGAATGGATCGAATGGATTGCAAGATACGCTTGGAGTGAATCCAGTCACCCGGGTTGTCTGGGCGCAGCAGTCACCGCTCCATCGCTTCCTCATCCTCAAAAGCACTGAACACCTTTCCCTAGAATACGCTTCGAGTCGAAATGAAAATTAGAATGAGAAAGATAGGGAGAAACTGGACAACACCACGAAGTATCACAATCAGGGTGGCCTGAATGATAACTACAGCATCTCTCAAGTTCCATGATGAACTGCTGGCACGTTATGCAATATTTCAAACTCCTGTACTGTGAACTGCGACTTCTCTGCCTGTCATCGGAATGATTTTCGTTACAAATATTCAGTCTTCTGGCTGGAACCAAAACTTCAGCGTTGCGACCAACATTGCCACATACACAGCACAGATAAATTTGTGCTCAAGTTAACAGTTAAAATTTCATTAACAAAATCATTCTGCTCTTCATGACTACGAACTGCATTACTTTCAGAGTGTTTACTGTTTTCCTGTTACACGCAAAGTTATATGATATGATATATTTGTTAACTGCTATTGGGTTGACATCCAGTGGCAGTACTACAATACACATTTACATACAAACAGTACACATAACACAATTAACAACAAGAACACAATTAACAATCTAATTGTGAAGAGTGGACCGTGCCCCGCCTTTGCGCGTTATATCCTGGCATTTGCCTTACAACTGAGGGAAAAGCACGGAAAAACCTCGTCAGGCACGGAAAACCCCGTCATGCAATTCCTGAACCACTCCAAAACCAGCACATCACACGTGTCCTACTGTACATGACAAAGTCATTGAGAACCTCATGAGAACGGCACTTCCTGCTCCCCTGCAAATCAGATCCTCCCTGCCCATAAAGGGGGTGTTTGTTTTGAATGTACCGGAATATTCATCACGAAAGTCTCTAAGTATGCAAACAAAATTTCATATGTACCCGTAGTTAAACATGATCCATCCATCCATCCTACGGCACTAGAGTCGAATCTTGGCCTCCCAAAATTCTTGCTTTCAAATTGTTCTATTCTGCCCAGTCAGCTTCCGGTTGCGACACTGGTGAAGTCTGGCAGCATCTTCTTGTACACCGTCCTCCCATTTAAACTCGGGCCTCACCCCTGGTCGACCGTCAATGAAGTCACCAATCAGGGCTTCTTTTGGTATATGGCTCAAAGGGTCTTTTTCATGTGTCCAACCCACTTAGTCTCTTGAATTTAACGTATGAAACTCGGTCAAGATCTTCATATTCTCTATAACGTCCTTCAATATATCCCATGTTCCACATCTCATTCTCTCTCACCAGTCCAAATATTTGTCTTAAAATCTCCCCTTTTGAAAGATTTCAAACGGTCTTCTGTTTTTTGGAGAGTTTACAGGTTTCACAGCCATACACGAGGGCCGTACAAATCAAGGCCTTACTCTCCATCTGGCTTTCCGTTATTGCAATAAGTGAATATTATGCATCATTAGGTAGGATGAGTCTCCTAGGGATGTGTGAGAGCTCACTCTTATCATCCACAATACAGGATCTTATATATACAAAATTTTTAACTAGTTCAGTGTTCTGCCCACCAATATTTAAACCCTTATCACTTCAGAGTGAGACATTATCATAGCTTTTGTTTTGCTGATATTAAAAGGAAGCCCAATTTCTACAGCTGCTTCCTTCCTGATATACATCTTAAATTGTCCTACCATTCCTACTCAGGAGAGATGTATGAACTGCATATCTTTTAACTTGAGCAGTATGATGTTCTACAGTTCCCTTAAACCTTCATGATGACATATTCAAGAGCCAAGTTAAATAAAGCTGGGGCCAGTCCATCACCTTGTTTAAAGCCGTGCCTTATTTTAGATTGTTCAGCCAACTGAGTTTGAAACTTCACTTTGGCTTCTGTATTTTTCATTGAGGATCTAACTAATCTTATTAGTTTACCAGGTATCCCAGCATCATACATTATCTCAAGTAAGTACATGAAATGCTGACCTAATCATTTACCTATAGCATCAGTAATAACAACAATACTGACACCCTGCATAATGATCTGATACCAATTGTATAAAATGCATCATTCTCAGTAAATCTCAGAGGCTCAGATCTGGGAAGAAAATGGGAAAGAAGTACATTGCACAACCACGATATCATAAAGTATGCAGAATGTGTAACGAATATGGAATACCTAAAAACTTGGTTAACTCCAAGAAAAAACATCAAACAGAATTCAATGGGGGACAGTTCTTCTTACAATCTAAGTTGCTCAGCCACGCAACAAACATCCCTACTTTTATGGAAACCAGAGGTTCATTACCATCTTCACAACAGCCAACTACTGGATACTACCTAAAGCCAAATAAACCCAGTCTTCCCTTCAGGTTTCCAACCACAGTTCTGTGAACATTCTGTATCTTTCCATGCGTGCTACATGCTTTGCCCACTTCAATTGACTCAGTCACCCTAATCACGTTTGGACGAATCTCCTAACTATGCAGTTTTACCCATCCTTCTGTCAAGTCTTTTATCTAAAATTACAATATTTTCCCCAGCACCCTATTCTTAAATATGTCCTTACCGTATTATGAAATACAAAGTTTACATAGTATACAAAATAACAGCTGAGTTTACAGTTCTTCTCGTGTTAAAATATACGTCGATAATGATCACGAAAAAAAAAAAACGTTATCTGTTCCAAGAACCAAACAAATACACACACATGGCACAGTATAACAGCGAGTTAGATAAGGTTAAAGCACGCATTCCATTCATATTGCACTTATCTTCATAGCCCACAATAACACCAGCAAGAAATGAAGGTTGTGTTCACAGATCATCTAGTATGGTTGCGTTCATCCGCCGGTTTCTTAATTTAGTTGGATATACAGTCCACAAGTGAATGTAATTATAACTTATCAACTTACCAGGCACTAGCAACGGTAGTCGGCTGCTGCAAACACCCGCAATAACTGATCCGGCAGTTCGGATGCCAAGACACAGAAACAGATCACCAGAAACGATCGGCAAGCCTCTAATTTAGATTCATATGACCAAGCACTTTTCGTATAACCTTCCGCCACTTCTGAATATAAAAGCACTTCATCTTCCAACCATTACTTGAAAAGTATTCAGATATGTTTGATCACATGGTCACACAGCTTAACATAATATCGATCAGCTGTGAAGACGACCAAAGAGGATTAGCATGACAGCCATTCCACGAATACCACCAGATTGGGCCACATCGGCTAGTTTTTAATCTTTGACATCATGTATCACAGATTACTACCTCGTAGAGCTAGGCTTCTCCGTGGAAAAGTAGATGGACGAATTTATTTCGTGCGCGTAGTAAGTATAATATGACGTACGTCGACATGTGCACCGTCTGCGAAACGGGAATAGGTTAGAGACTGTGGTTAAAGCACGCATCCTGATGATAACTTGTGGAACTACGTAGAATTTTCTTTATAGTACAACCACATGCAAGACCACAATATAATAAATAAGCCACAAATGTCGACTTAGTTCAAGCCATTAGGCTTTAGCTCTTCAAGAACTGTGACAGCAACAAGATATGTGATCTTTCTAATACTGATATATTCTGAGGGATGTTTAGTAACAAATCTCCTTACCATCGATGGTTTTTACAATAATGGTGTCTGTGAATTAAAAAAAAAACCTTTGTGTGTACAATAGAAAAACTCAATTTTACGTGTCTGGTATTACAGAAGGTCAATGTCGTCATAACATTGCTTGCTAAAAATGTTTCGTACTGGGTCCAGCCTAACTGCCGTCTGCTCTACATCGGTGGGGAATGGAAGGAAGAACTAGTCAAGTGACTTTCTCTTTCAATTATGGTCTCGAAAATATCCTTTGAGGATATTGTATGTTTGCCATTTAGTTGGTTTTCCCTTTCTGTTTCCCTATTTATATTTTTTAATACTATCTATGTATGCCCCTTTTTATTAAAATGGAAATTTTCCATAGTATCATTCATTTTCCCGGAGTGGCCATTTTTCAAAAGGCGTTGGGCGAATTCTGAGTTATTATTATTAATATCATCATCATCGTCGTCGTCGTTGTTTTCAAATGAGTGAAAGTGTCACTTGTACTTTTTTTTTTAATTCCTGACAGTTTTTCCTGTGTATTTCTTTCCTAATCCGAGCATTATAAGATACGTATGGAATTTTTTCTCACATCATGCCCCGGTTTTTAGCCTTAGAAGATGCTGATCTGAGTTGTTACTTGTGTAGGCTATCCGTAAGTTAGATTTTTAAAAGAGTTTTTTGATATAATCAGTTTCTTTTCCAAAAAGCAACGTAGCATGATATCGGTAACGCAGTCCCCTCTCTTCCACCCCCTCCTTTCAAAGCATGCTTAATCCATAACAAATTTCCATCTCTTATTATTTATCACGAACCAACTAAATGCACTTCTTAGGCCATAAATATATATATTATCACTTCAAATTACGTCTATCCGACATTTTTCGGCTCAGATCGAACCATCTTCAGGAAGAAATAACATAACGGAACATGTGTGACATGAGCGCATAGCCACATTCGTGGGCGCATCTCCTGCTTCTGTCCTCCCCAACTATGAAGCACAGTGTTACCATGTACAGTTTCATTGGCAAGCAGAACTACAGAAAAGTGTTGCGTTTGCATTTAAACATCCACTGGGAGTCGACAGTTTTTATTATGTAAGATTCCAGTCGCGTTATGGTGGAAGACCAAGTGTGATGAGGAATGAACATGTACCATGCATGTTTCAATGGTATTAAATGAAAACAGACATCCCGTTTACAGTCAGGCACAGCACCAACACAAAACAAGGTAGAGAGGACAATCGAAGACTAATCTATTCTGTTAGAACAAAAGATGTTATACGCAACAATTTTCTAATATTAAAACAAATATATATTTATGCTCCATGTAAAAATTCCGGTAATCGCTATTTATTTTACGTGAAGTAGTTTTTCTTTTTGTAATTTTATACTTAGTGTCTGAGGTAATTTTATACTTAGTGTCTGTGACGGTCATATGCAATGGCCGAAACATGTTACAGTACAGAAATATTGCAAACAAGAAGATGATAATTGCTATGTTGTGTTCCCTTTACTAAGAATCTATACGCCTATTCTTCTGTTTCTGTAGTCCTTCCCACTTGAATAACACCGAACGTACAGCCTACTCCTCACTCTCTGGTGCTGATAAAGCTCTGGTACTGAAACCCTTAACGACACGTTGTATTCACATTAACGTGCATTTTACGTCTGTAAGAAAACACGCCACCAAGCACTTTCACATCATCATCATCATCATCTAGTATGAACTACAACTTCATCAATGTCTAACGTTCTGATCGCACCAATGATAAAGATGATAAAGATCAGGCCAGTAATCGAAAAGTCGTGCATGGATTGTTAAGGATTCCCAGTTTGTAATTACGTACTACCGCAATTACGTTTTTTAAAACTAGATCTGCTTGCATCATCATGTTTAAGGTACCGACTATGTAACATCTAATGTTTCTACAGCAGTGTGATTGAGGATTCCGGTCTTCTGGGATGTGACGCTGGCACTAGATCCGTAGTTCCCGACGGTTCAAACGCACTACGATCGTTCAGCACGTTCTTAACTACTGACCAAGAGACTCAGTAGACTCCGTGAAGTTAAGCCACTTATGAAAAACCACACTCAAGACGACATCTTACCGAAGGTCCTTCGCATCTGTTGTCGGAGACGATCCATTTCCCTAGCTGTGCTTCATGGGCAATGTCTAGAATAAGTCAAGTTCATTCTAAGACACAGTCGAAGAAAAACACGGACCCATTAAAGACTCAGGCTTGATACTTCCGCTTGAAGGATAAACAGCACATCTCTTTACCCGCTCGTCCTTCGATAAAAATACTTTCAAAATAAAGAAACGGAGACTTTAGAATTGTGACAGTAGTTTCTTGAAATAAGGGCCGCAGACTTTTGATTTTTGGATAATGCTAAGTAGGATTAACCTGAATTGTATTTAAAGACCCCAGTCCGTAACGCACAGTAAACACTCTTCGTCTAGGTTATATAAACCCATCAGTTTATGCTGTATAAGGAAATAATCCTTCTTGTTACTGAGATAAATGCAAAACCTAAACAGACTGTGGGGACGGAATTTATAATTCTCAGGTGTTTTCGCAAAATTGTGACAAGCGACTATCAGCATCGTCATGTCTCTCTGTCCGCTGTGCTTATGGAAAAACTCCGCGCCCACTGGACGCAATTTGATCAAACTTTATATTTGAATATTGTTCGAAAAACCTGTCTAGAAAATTCAAGTTTTATTGAAATCTAACAAGAATAGTGGGTACTTTACTGAAATACGTGTGTATATTTATCACCATATCTCGCCGAATTCTTCTTGGAAGGAAAAATTTTCAGACAAAAGTTGTAGAAAAAATCGAAACACGCATTTTACGTTCAATAAATTTTTCCCTCGAACATCGTGTTGTTCGTGTGATAGTGTGGAAAAATGTGATACAGCAGGCCAGGCCATAGATGAAAATATAAAATGGCGCGTGCACTTTTCAGGTTGGATACCTAAGACTACAAACACGCTCACAGAATTTGTTACTTTTCCACGGCAAGAATGCTTACGCGGACGCGCCTCAGTGTTTATACGTGCAGTCTGTCTTGGTTAATGTTAAGCTGGTGCTACAGAAAGCAGCCACTGGGTCTTCAAGTGTTGTGGAAGAGAATTGCAGTTCATGGAACAGGCAAGAAAACTGCCTCTTTGACTTGGCAGCGCAGAGGGCTTTCTCAATGGGGCACATACGAGTTGCACAGTGGCTCGAGTGACGTTCAGTACCGGTAACTCCAAACGTGCACAAGAGATGGCTGCACAGCCAGCATAGTGTCTCCATTCGCACCAGACGGGCCGCCGTCTGGTAAGAGTCCATAGACACGCGCGCGCCCCACCCATTGATACTTTGGGTGCTTCCTGCGGTAGTAAAGTTGCTGTAAGCAAGCATTAGCACTGTAGTCGAGCGAGTGCCCAGCTAAAGAATATGTGCGGCTATTCCTCTAAAGACTCATTCACAAATACCATGCCGCTCTGAAAGCTACTTCTCAAGGCCACGCCACAGCAAGGCAGGGGAACGGCATGGGCACGGCATCGCATGTGTGAATTAACATCGGCTTCTTCCGGCTACTACACGGACATTCGCGAAGGTTGTTAACAAGAATGCTGCTGCCCTCTGGAATGTGTTTGATTGTTCTGATGACGACGGAAACAGCAGATTATATGGAATGTGAAGTAACCGTTAAAGTCAGCCTTTCTTCTGTTTTTATGCTACATCCCCATTGCGTGTACTTTTTGTCTATGGGCAACAATTATTTATATTTTTCGAATTTCAAAATACCCATTCTAAAATATTTGAAAAATGTTTGCCTGCTATCTTTCAGCGTAAGATAACTTAAATGGTATTATTTGTGCTTGAGCCAAAAGTACCAATGTAGCGCACTCCGTACGTTTCTGACATACAGGTAGACTTAGGATGAATGTCGGGTGCTCTTGGAAACTTCAAAACATTCGTAATGTGCTCTTATTTGTTAGCTGATGTTCGCGAAACACGTTATTTCCTCTCTGTAACCAAATCTTTGCCCAGTTCAGTTCAGGAAATAAAAACCACCGATGTGTGTAAACTGTTGTCTGTTAGTAAAGCCAGAGAGAAACTTTTTCTCGGAGCACGTGAGGCGCACAGTCATTCCTAGTCTACTTGTTACTGTGTCAACCAGCATCCTTCTCAGTACATTAACTCCGTGTGGGTTACACCTTATGGCCTTCCCCTAAACCCGATGAAGTTTGTCGACGCACATACAGACCCATCTGTCACCATTCGTGCTATATCTGGGGCATCACGTACGCGTGTTGCCAGCTCAGAACACGAGTTCGCATTTACTGTTCCAGCAGCTGTTTGTCGAAAGTGAGGTGGACACAATGCTAGGCTGACATAAGTACATAAGTGTACGGTGAATCTGTATTCACACATTCCCCCCCCCCCAGAAAAGCCCATAATCAACTATTTCCATAGACATAGACGTATTTAAAGTCCGTTTTGCTCATTCTTCAAGCCGTTTCACTTATTCTCTGCAACACTTTTCATATCAAACTGTATTAGGCACATCAATACTTTGCTGCGTTACATAAGGAGCCCATTAGAACTTTCTGGTTTAGCGTCGACAATATTTAAAGCAAAGTATAAAAGCAAAATATATTTTTCTTGTGCCTGTTACACAAGACGTACAAATTCCCAGTGCATATTTATGCTAGATGTACGCCAATCAGCCCGTCAGTAACGCGGAAGTGCATAAGTAATATGTCATCACAGGGCATGACTAGAATATTCACAGAAACTGCGACGGAAGCACTTCCTGTCTGACCAGGTAATTTTCCTACAAGAAAGGAAGAAAATAACATTTATTATAATCTACGTGCATTGCATTTCAGTACAGTGCTTTAGAATTTATAGGGCCAAAACCTTGCCTGTTTTTATACGGGTGTACAACTTGGTCTCAATATTAATGTAACCTAACCTAACCTAAACTACCAGGCATTTAAAGACCCATGCCCCCTCCGACGACCGATGGAAATCCCACCTTTGTGCTAGACTGTGCACGTCTCGGAAAAAAAGTGATGTTTCTTTCTTAACAATCCACAGACAGCAACTACACAAAAAACACATTAAAGACATAACACAGGATAAAGATAGTCGACTATAGGATGCTCAGGAAAGAAAAACGTCGCGAACGTACGTTATGACGACTGGATTGTGGTATCAAACGGAAAGGTAAAGTGGAAAGTTGGAAACAAACAGGGAGATCAGGCGCAGTGGAAGAGGGAAGTTATAAATAAAAGCGAATTTAATTAAGTCTCGACGTTGATGATTCTATTTAGCCAATTCACGTAAACAGTACTAAGGAACTGAGTGAATCAGTAAATGCAGCTTCCCAGTGGCTGGCTTTCGCAAGCACATTGCCGAGCAGCCACGTTCTATTTACTGACAATTTGAATGATCGCTGACTTCACAGAGAAGATACTCCATCTCGGCATTAGTGTAACGTGCGATCATGTCAATGGCAGTATGCTACAGTTCTTTCAAACTGCTGGTGTGTCAGTAGCGTATCGCACGGGTTGGTGTCGTTCGACGTCTAAGACAGAACTACGACAGAGCGTCGCGGCCGTACGGGGGGTTCGTGAGACTTGAGTCAAGTCAGCTCAACTGAAGGAATGTTTCGTGTTCACATTGTGCATGTTGCAATTTGTACCACGGAAATCTCGGAACAAAAACGAAATATGCTAACTTATGTGTTTAATATGTTTACTGAAAGTGACTAGGTTACGGGCTGGACGTTCCAGGTGTGGTGTAGAGTAACGTGACGTGATGAGTGGTATGTTGGTTTGGACGTAGCGTAGGCCAAAGTACTAGACTTTGTTAAAGCTGATTATGCAACACTATTTATTCTAACAGCGAAGAGTAAAGCTGAATCCGGTAGATACAATATGGAAGAACAGATGATGACAGCCCAGGTAAGCTGTGATAGTTGACAGAGTCGGAGATCAAGTACAGCTGTACTTTCACACAGCGACTAACACTTCAATCTCGCTCACAATTATGCTAGACCATATTATATACGAACTCTCTTGGGCGTTGGCTCGGGGAGGAGCATCAGTGGGTGACTCTCCAAAATCGCCCTCTAATTGGGTCCCAATTACATCATTTTCAGTTCTGGAATGTTACCTTATATTGTTATACTTTCAACTTTTTCTCATTTATTAATGAAACTGTTAGCACTTAAACTAATGCAGTTTCTTCCCTTTTCAACGACCATTACCATATAGATTTTAACAGAGTCTGGCTTATTTCTTGGACTCTGGAAGTAAAGACTAAATTGCTAAGTAAACAGAAGCATTACAATGCTCTTGAGGTGTGTCAACCCCGTTGTGTGGTACAATACCAAAATAAAACGTGTATATCACTTATTTAGTCTAACACAACTATATTTACCTTCTGTTATAGACTATAACACTACATGTTTCGGCCCTCGGTGTGGGCCATCATCAGGTGTG
>Ga0123357_10014397_pt1 | contig 10322 bp, 7 predicted proteins | sample TergutEmb28metaG_FD_89873 | JGI IMG/M metagenome (GOLD analysis project Ga0123357, IMG submission 89873) | Embiratermes neotenicus P4 segment gut microbial communities from Petit-Saut dam, French Guiana - Emb289 P4 | ecosystem: Host-associated > Arthropoda: Insects > Digestive system > Gut ... | reverse complement strand
CCAGGATAGAGACAGGTGGCGGACGCTTGTGAGTGCGGTAATGAACCTTCGGGTTCCGTGAAATGCGGGGAGTTTCTTGACTAGCTGCAGATCAGTTAGCTTCTCGAGAAGGACTCTGCACCATGGAGTGAGTAAGTAAGTAAGTAAGTATAAGGTTGCCTGGACTTTTCGACGTGAGCCAATCCGCGCTCGCTACAGCTTGTGCATTGTGAAGGAGCTCAGGAATCAAGTTACTGTCTGTGTTGTCCGTTACAGGTAGGGGTCTTTTTCTGGGCCGATTGTCCGCGCAAGAATTCCTAGTAAATGCCTAAAAGATTTACATATTAATAAACTACTACGAATGAGAACAGGTCGAAGGGCTTAATTGGTGATAGATGAATAAGAAGAGGAAGAAGAAGCATAGGTCCTGGGCAGTTTCGTCACATGTGTGCAATGCTATTGAAATACAGAAAATGAAAGTCCAAAAGCAGGATCTTAGTTTTCCAAAAAATTCACATAATCCTGCCAATTTACCCTAACCTGAGACAATATAATCCAAAAAACCAACTAGATGCCACTTGATATTTTATTGTACTTCTTATAGGCTAAACATGTTTGAAGTATTATTATGCCCATCATCAGGAGCTCGCGACTATGATGTTGTTGACCACATTGGTCGTTTCGTTCTTGTTTTGCTGTATGTTGGAGGTAAGGTGCAGTTAGGCTGGAGTGGTGTCCGGTTGCAGGCTCAAGCAGGCTTGAGCCTGCAACCTAGAAATAATATAATAAAGGACGAGAAAGGTGATTTGGTTACAGACCCCAACAATATTTTGGCAAGATGGGGGAACGAATTCTTTCAGCTTTTCAATATATATGTGGTTAGTGATATTAGGCAGACAGAAATACATACAACAGAACCGCTAATACCTGAGCTGAGTGCCGTTGAGGTGGATTTGGCTATTGAAAGATTAAAGAACACAAATCACCAGGTATTGATTAAATCCCAGAAGAACTGATTAAATCAGGGGGGGCAGAACAATTAGCTCAGAGATCCATAAAATTATTAATTCTGTCTGGAATAAGGAGGAATTGCCTGAGAACTGGTAGGGGTCTATCATTGTACCTATCTACAAGAAAGCGGTTAAAACAGAGTGTGGTAATTATACAGGCATATCTTTTTGCCAATTGCATACAAAGTTTTATCTTACATCCTTCTGTCAAGGTTAACTCCATACACAGAGAAAATTGTTGAGGACTATTATATGTGGATTTCGACGCTTCAGGTCAACTATTGGTCATATATTTTGCACTCGTCAAATACTTGGAAAAAAATGGGAATAAAATTAAGCAGTGCATCAGCTATTTATCGACTTCGTGAAAGCTTATGATTCAGTTAGGAGGGAGGTTTTGTATAATATTCTCATTAAGTCTGTTGTCCCCACGAGACTGGTAAGGCTAATAAAAATGTGTCGGAAGGAAACTTATAGCTGAGTCGGGATAGGCAAGCATTTGTCTGACATGTTACTTAATGGGAATGGTTTGAAACAGAGAGACGCTCTATCGCCATTGCTTTTCAACTGTGCTTTAGATTATGCCATTAGGAGGGTTCAGGTAAAGCAGGATGGTTTGGAATTAAATGGTACACACCAGCTTTTGGCTATGCTGATGATGTTAATATACTGGGGGAGGGAGTATACATACTGTAAAGAAAAACAACGAATCTTTAGTAGTTGCTAGTAAGGAGACTGAACTACAAGTAAATTTTGATAAACCTAAGTATATGGTGATGTCTCGAGATCAAAATGTAGAACCAGTTCACGATATAAAAAATGATAGTAGTTCCTTTGAAAAGATGGAAGAGTTCAAATATTTGGGAAAAACCTTAACAAATCAAAATTCTGTTCAAGAAGAAATTAAGAGTAGAATGAAGTCAGAGAATGCTTGCTATCATTCGGTGCAGGGTATTTTGTCTTCCAGTGTGCTATCCAAAAATATAAAATTCAGGTACACAGAACTATAATTTTGCCTGTTGTTTTGTGCCGGTGTGAAACATGGCCACTCACACTGAGGAAGGAGCATGGGCTGAGGGTGTTTGAGAATAGAGTGCTGAGGAGAATATATGGGCCTAAAAGGAACGAGGTAACAGGAGAGTGGAGAAAACTTCATAATTAAGAGCTTCATGATCTGTGCTGACCCAATATTTTTCGTGTGATTAAATCGAGAAGAATGTGATGGGTGAAACACGTAGCACCTATGGAGAAGAGAAGAGGCGTATACAGGGTATTGGTGGGGAAACCGGAGGGAAAGAGACCACTTGGGAGACCCAGGCGTAGATGGGAAGATAATAGTAAGATGGGTCTTCAGGAAGTGGGATTTGGGAGCATGGAATGGATAGACGTGGCTCATTACAGGGACAGATGGCGGGCACTTGCGGATGCGGTAATGAACCTTTGGGTTCTATAAATTGTGGGGAATTCCTTGACTACCTGAGAACCGGTTAACTTCTCAAGGACTATGCTCCATGGTGTAAGAAATTAAGTATGTACTTATAGTTTTTTTTTTTTAAAGATTTATGTCTTATGGATGTCTGCGCAATTTCTGCGTGTAGCTGAAACACGACGGATCTATGAGTTTAGTAAGAAATAGACATTTGACGAAAGAATTTTTGTTCGCTTCAGTTCGTCCCTAACATCACCTCCCGCATCCCACTTTGCTCTCTAACCGTCGTTCCTATTCTCCATCTTGTTCTCAGCATTCCAAATAAGAAGTGACATTTAAGCGCTAAAATATATTTATTTATTTCAGAAACACCATATCCCGAAGTTGTTGTTATTATGTTTATACCTATTATTACCAGGGCAAATGAGATGAGAGTTTATCGTCTTTCTTAACATTAACGCAGAATTGATATCTGATACTTGAACTAAAAAAATCTAGAGTTCATATGAGAGCACAAACAAAATATTGTGGTATACGAAAATTTCCGGCGGTGAATATTAAGCATGGTCCATTGGGGTGTGACCTTGTGCGGTGGAATGTTAGCTTTCAAACGAAATCATTTTATAACGAAGAATATATTAATCTAAAAACGTAGCTTATTTTTACCAACGAGGAAAAGGAATCGGAAAAAAAATCTTGAGGGTTGTTTGACCGTGCATCTTCCTCATGAAATAAAGTGAAGTGCCAACTTGATGTAACTAGGTAATTTTATTGATGTATTCTTAGCTCGACATGTTTCGGATACATACACCCATCATCAGGAGCATTGGATGTTGAGTTGCAGCATATGGTTTTCTGCACTGAGTTTTTGGATGGGTGGTGGTCTTGAGAGCCGCTGTGTAGGTCGTGTGTACGGTGCGAATGGTGCCGTGCGATGGCACCATCTGCACCGTAAACACGAACTACGCAGCGGCTCTCAAGACAATCACCCATCCAAAAACTCGGTGCAGAAAACCATATGCTGCAACTCAACATCTAATGCTTCTGATGACGGGCGTATGTACCCGAAACATGTCGAGCTAAGAATACATCAATAAAATTACCTAGTTGCATCAAATTGGCATTTCACTTTATTTCAGAAAAGAATCTGTATAGGACGCAAGAGTTAAGAGAGAGGCATGTTAAAATGCTGGTTTATCTAATAACGTTTCCTCCCATTTCAATTCACTTTTAAATAAATTATTTGAAAACTGACCTTACCTGCATGTGTTGCGAAATTTGTGGTGGCTTCCTCCAGCGCCGAACATGATAGAAGTGGAAGAAGGCAGAGCCACAGCCTGAGTGTTGCCATGGCTACCTGTGCAGCAGTGAGCTGACGGCAGTAAATACACTCACTTATATACGGTGGACAGAGTAGTCCTAGCAAGACCGGGGCTCCTGAATGTAACAGCAGCGTACGTGGATTCTTGGAATTTATTTCATATCTGATTATCATATTTACGGGAACATTAACGATGTCGAATTTCTGGTTACTGTCTAACCTTCAAGATGTATAATTAATCCGTATAATGTCTTCGCTTACTGTATTTTAATATCTTGTTTATCATTAAGGAAACCCAGCACATTTTTATTTCCTCATTAAGATTTCCCGCAAGCCTGTTCAGCTCACCTCCATTCCAAATTGGCTCGGGTTTTAAAGTGACCTGAGCATGACCTGACCACCCACATGAAACAAGGAACAGTTTTGCTCATTCTGTTTGATTTCATGGGGCGATAATTAAAATCAAAAAGAAGTTCGCACTATCATATATACAGTTTTTTTCAAAAGCAGTGGTCGAGTGACGCAGGTAAGTGAACCGCTGATAAAAGAACGTAGCTTAAGCGTAATTAGTCTTGACTAGCACCGGGTTTCCCGAAGTTATATTGTAATATTACCTGTAATTCTTCGTACCAGTCTTTCAAATGGCCGCACTAAAGGCATATAGCTACAAGGGCTAAGTTTTAGCCTCTTAAACGGTGTTCGAAAGATGATTTGGGTTTAATTTTCATGATCTGCAGATGCGGCTAAAGACGTCACTTTGGTTAGGGAAATATTTCTTGCCTACCTGATTTACTTACATTTTATTTAATGGTGTTACTTATTTCAAAAAATGGGAGAAACACATACGTAAATTACGGAATATGTAGGGCAGTGATATAGAGCGGACTAAGATTGACACATCGCTGAGCGACTGGAAAGTGAGTTTAATGCCTCTTCGTTTCAGACGGTTATTGAAAATATAGAAAAAGGATCAACCGCTAGTTATTTATGGAATTTCAGCAAAAATTACTCAAGCAGGAAACAAAAGAATAATTTATGAGATTATAAAATTTTAATTATACTTGGTAGAAGGAAGAATGAACTGAATATTGGAGGGAGTTAGCCTTTTTTGTCTCTCTCTCTCTCTCTCTCTCTCTTTATATGAAGAGTGAAAAAGAGGCTGTATAAATTGTCAAGGAGTATCATTGTTACAAACTACATACAAAATTGTATCCAGCATTCTTCTATCAACATAAAATCCATATGTAAAAGAAATTATTTGCCAACATTACTAATCAACAATGGATAACATATTCTGATTTCGTCAAGTATTTGAGAAAAGTCTGGAATAAAATATGGTAGTGTTTCTGCACTTTATAGACTTCAAGAAATTCTGGACTTTATTTTGAGAGAGGAGTGCATTCCATTGTTACTGAGTCTCGTATCACCGTGCCAACAGGTAGGTCATTAAAATACGTTTAAATGGAAGCCACAGCAAAACCCGAATAGGAAAACATTTGTCTGATATATATCCTATTAAGAATCTTCTGGAACCAGGAGATGCTTTGTCATAACTGTTTTCAACTTTGTACTGCTTTGTACTGCTTTTCAAAGTCCAAGCAAAACAGGAGGGATTGAAACTGAATGGGACACAAAGGATTCTATTCTACGCAGATTTTAATTTATTGGACAAATACGTATACACTATTAAGAAAAGCACAGGAGCATTATTACTCGAGGTTGGTCTGGTAGCAAATGTTGAGGAAGCTAAGCATATGTACATGTCTGGTAAACAGAGTACAGGACAGTATGACAAAATAATTTTAGATAACATTCTTTGAAAATGTGACAAATTTAGAATACCGAGAAACGACATTGCTAAATTAAAATTGGATATAGAATAAATCAAGAAAGGATTAAATTCGAAGAATGCCTGCTATCATTCAGCACAGAATACGTTGTTGTTCCCTTTGCTATTTAAACATAAACATTAAAATATACAGAACTATATTGTTCTTAAGCTTTCGCCATGTTCTAAATGTAAATTATTCATTTTTGGGTAATTCCCCGGGGAATTACCCAAAAAGGAATAATTTACATACAGAACTATAATTTTGCTTGCCGTTTCTTGTGGTTGTGAAACCTGGTCTCTTACACAGTTTGAGGACACTCAAGAACATGGTGCTGAGGAATGTATTCGGAGCTAACAAGGGACCAGTAAGAGAATGCTGGAGAAAATCGCGTAAAGAGAAGGTCCATTACTTTACTCTTCATTATATGGGGGATAAATCAAGTATGACAAGGTGGACAGGAGATATGGCACGTATGGAGGAATACATAAATGCCTGCAGAGTTTTTCTAGGGAAATCTTTATGGAAGAGGCTGCAAGCATGCTCGGAGTGTAGATGAGAGGAAAATATTGCAATAGATCTCAGAAATTAAGAAGGGAGGGTGAGGAATAGATTCACCTGGCGCAGATTAACTGCAAATGGCAGACCATTGTTAAAACGTAGGTACCGTACGATACACATGAATCAGTTCCAACTCAACAACGAAAGCGGATGGCAGTAGATCCGGTTAATCAATACCAGAACCTGTAATTGCAGTTGTACGAGCTCCTGATGATGGGTGTCAACATCCGAAACATGTAGAGCTGCCTACAGAAATGTAATAAACTGAATAAGTCGCATATTGTTGGACATTTATTAAATTAGTGCCTTTTATATTTTTCTCACTTCAATGAAAATTTGAATGTGTCGACAAAATTTAATAGGGGAATATAATAACAATTTTAACGCAAATCCCTCCGGTGGAAGTCGACTTACTCCACGCGGAGAGGCAGACGGACAAATCTAATAGTCGCGTTTAAAATTGTATTGCAAAGGCGCTTAAAAATCCCTGAAATCAATGCTGACTTAAGCTGTCCAGTCAGAGAATTTTCACGATACCGTGACTGTTTTGCAGCTCTTCATGTCACGACTTCTCGTAACTTGAGCTTCAACAACAGCAGCGAAAAGCTTCTTGCTGGCTGCCCTATCTGTGGGTATACAAGACACTTTTATTATAAACCTCATTAGAAAAATTCGTGAAAATTCAAATTCGGTGATCTCGAATACGAAGCCATTATCGGGCATCTTTCGTTATCTATATTCATAAATGCTATAGAAAATTTTCTTTCGGGATTTGGAAGAAAAAAAGCTGAAAATTTTGAACACATTCACATTTTCCTTGTGGGAATTTCTTCTGCATTTTGTGGTATTGTAACTGCAAGTTAGCTCCGGGCGCTGAGTCTCAGGTATTACCAAATATAATATCAGTACTTAGGTACCTACCAAATTTCCGTTGGAAACTGCTGCTTCCGCTTTTCTGGTAAAAGAGCCAGCTTCTTGAAAAAAATGTACACGAAAAAGAGATTCGGGAAGAAGGCATTATGCACGCAAGCAAGCCAGTAGTAAAAAACGGCGCACCCACACTGCAAACTACATCCAGCAGCAAGGATTAAACACAACGAAACTAAGCAGTTCAACCCAACACCCGTAAGTTTTCCCTGTCAAATATGTACACATTTGATAATAACGCGGTAAAAGCTTAGGCTAATATTTGTTATCCATCTCTGGTCACCAGACGTCAGGAGACAACCTTGACGAGGAAGCTCACTCTTCCAATACAAACGTACGGTACCTAAGTTAACAGACAGCGAGCCTCACCAGATAGTTCATTCCCGAATTCTGCAAGACATAGTCATCGTGTGAGATAATACAACAATACGCGCATTCCCGCGGGGCAACAACAACAACAGATACACAGCATCCTGTGAATTAACCTGTAAAGAATAGGCCTGAAGATGGCTGTTAAATAGTCGAAACATGTAGCCTATGTAATTACCTTGTGTAATAAAAACAGCTGTGCTGACGTACACCATTAATATCATAATACGTAGCCAAGCACATCGTGATGCCTTCATTCAAGTTCGCAACTAGTCAAGCTAAATGCGTCTACTTATACCCAATGTGTGCACAGCATCCTGTGACTTAACCTGTAAAGAATAGGCCTGAAGATGACTGTTCAATAGTCGAAACATGTAGCCTATGTAATTACCTTGTGTAATAAAAACAGTTGTGCTGACCTACATTATTAATATCACAATAAGCCAATAGTAATAAAGAAGGGTAAATACCAAGCGTAAAAATGAAAGCAGGAATGTGTCTAGTAGAGGGGTAGACGTAAAATAAGACAAAAGTACAACAATGAAAAATATGAGTTTACAGCGGATACAAAGAAAAGTAATAAAGGGTGGGGCTAAAAGCTAGGAAGCAGTATCAGATAAGACTTAAAACAGGTTTGCAACTATGGAGAACTTAAGTGATAGCGAGGGCGTAAATAGGGAGTGGGAGAACCGTAAAGACAATATCAAAACCTAAACTAAAGAAAGTCTCGGTCTGTACGAATTGAAGCATCATGAAGAATGGTGAAAAATGCTTAGATTTTTTAGATCAAAGGAATCGTGCTAAAATGCAGTGGTTACAGAAACCAAATCAAAAGAATGCTGATAATCTAAACAATGTAAGATATGAAGCTAGTAGACATTTCAAGAATAAAAAGGAGTATCTGAAAGCTAAAATTGATAAACTTGAAACTAGCAACGAGATAGAAAATATGAGAGAATAGGGTGTTGAGGAGAGTATTTGGGCCTATGAGGGACGAGGTAACAGGGGAATGGAGAAAATTACATAATGAAGACCCTAATGATCTGTACTCCTCGCCCAATACTGTTCGGCTGATCAAGTCGAGAAGAATGAGATGGGTGGGGCATTTAGCACGTATGGGGAGAAGATGTTTATTTAGGGTTTTGGTGGGGAAATCTGAAGGAAAGAGACCACTTGAAAGACCCAGACGTAAATGGAGGATAATGTAAAATGAATCTTCAGGAAGGTAGATATAAGGGCATGGACTGGGTTTGTCTGGCTGAGGATAGGAACAGGTGGAGTCAGTAGTGAATGTTGTAATGCACGTAATAGTTCCATAAACTGCGGGGAATTTCTTGACTACCTGCGAAACGATTTGCTTCTCAAGAAGGACTCTGCTGCATGGAGTAAGTAAGTATAAGGTGTGGAAAATATAAAAGGGGGAACCCCTGGTCCTGCGAAGTTGGCTGTGGTCAAATGGCAGCCTCACTTTTGGGAAAATATATTTAGAAGTGAATGGTGGGATGGAATGAAAAGAGTCAGAAAGATACAATGTGATGAAAGATAAATGAGTTAGAAGTTGAGATACAGACAGAAAAAGTAGGAAAAAATTTAAAAAGGATCTAAAAAATGCCGAGAAATATAAGGACGGACTGAAAGAGGCAGTTCCAGTTCCGCCTCTGAGAACGTTGTCATGAGTAGACCTACTTAAAGATTTTAAACGCTCACTGTGTTTGCAGTGTGCCTAGAGCAAATACTGTCAACTTAATAATTTCACTGTTTATGTAGATGTGTATAATTAGTGGCCTTGCAGAGTCCAAATTGAACTCAATGACTCAGCGCCTTTGCGTCAGCCGGTTTTCCCCATCAGACTCCTATAATGATGGTGGAGAATAGCGTAATAATTTAATCACACAAATTAAATTAGAACCTAACAGGTCCCCATTATGCACATAAAAGTGCCAACGTAAGAATATAGCGTGACCGCATTTGCTGAATAATCACCTAATTCTGTAATAATGAAGAATTGTTTTTAAGAAAATTTTGATTTTGTAGATTGAGAGCAGCTGCTTCAAGATATAATCTAGTGGTGGGAATGCATGTCTTTCTGCATATTCAACAGTTCCCATGTTGACCTTCATCTCGCAGGCAGAGTAGCCTGTGGTTAATTGGAATTTCTTCGCCTCTCCAGGTAAGTAATGGGATAGGACCTTGAAATGGAAGATCGCTCTTTTTACGTTCTTCTGAACTGAGTGTTTACAATGGTTCTCATAGTCGACGCTGTAGGCCTTGATCTGCACCATGGGTCACGTTTATGAATAAATGAATAATTTCATAGAAATCGAATGAAGCTACGGAATAGAAGTGTTTCGATTAAAAAAGACTTTTCATCTCGCATTTTAACGTCCAAATATTTTCTAAATATTTGCTTAGAATGATTTTTATTACACAAATATGTAAAATAAAAATTATTCGTATTTTATATAAAGGTCACTGTTACTTACATCCAAACTTCACAATTAAAGGGACTATTGAACTCTCATAAACACGTAGAAATCCTCGACAGAAGACAGAAATTCTGTTTGCACAGTGGAAGTCACCACAACCCTTGCAATCATCACCTAACTCTTATAAGACATTATTATAAATCCATCTACTTAAAATTCTCTTAAGCCTGAAGGCGTTAGGTGGAGTGGAATTAAAACTTCACTCCTTCTTCACTTCGACATAATATGGAAGAGACCAGCCTCGTGGTCTAGTGGTCAGAGTCTCTGACTACTAATCATGAGGTCCCAGGTTCGATTCCCGATTCTACCGTGGGAATTTTCCCTGAAGGGGAGGATTCCCGCGGTGACCATGGTCTGGGTAGGTTAGTAGAAATTAGGTTTAAGGGCCCTCCTGGCACTACATCCTCCTAT
>Ga0123357_10014396_pt1 | contig 10322 bp, 8 predicted proteins | sample TergutEmb28metaG_FD_89873 | JGI IMG/M metagenome (GOLD analysis project Ga0123357, IMG submission 89873) | Embiratermes neotenicus P4 segment gut microbial communities from Petit-Saut dam, French Guiana - Emb289 P4 | ecosystem: Host-associated > Arthropoda: Insects > Digestive system > Gut ... | reverse complement strand
ATAACTCTGTCCGCACAGGATGGAAGTCAACAGTTTAAGACCGGAGATCACATTAATATTGGCGCTACTGTTAAAAAAGGAGATGAATTCATGCACTATAATGTTTATATCAAAAATTCAAAGGATTCAAGTGGTACTGATATTTACAAAAATGAGAAGCAAACATCTGATAGTTTTAGTGATGTGTGGGATTCCGGATTTAATCCTGCAGGTGACTATTCTTTGTGGGTAGTGGCATACAACACAAGCTATAATGAAGAAGATAAAAAAAGTCAACCTTTTACCTTGAAAACAGCGCCAAACATAGATATTGAGGTTCAAGAAAACACAGGAAACGGAAAAATCAAAGTTGGCGGAAAATATTCTGATGCAAGTCATATTTCTTTAGATTACGCTATGATAGATGACTCAGGTAATGCCATCGCTGGTACTAAAAAATCAGACGAGGATGTTGATGTAAACACCGATGAAAAAACATGGAGTCGTGTGGTCGATGTAGAAGGAGGGAAAAAATACAGATTTGCGGTAAAAGCCTATAATACAAAAGACGATGAAAAATGGGACGAAGTAACGAAAGAAGCGGAAGAGAATAATTCAATTATTCGACTTGTACGAAAATGGGAATATAACTCAGGGACTAATTCATCAAGTTCAACAACAGGTACTTTTACTATTGATGATGATAGTCTAACAGGTTACATTCTTGAACCTTATGGAGCAAGTACAACTGAAAGCGGTAAAGATAAACGTGTCCCGGCAGGTACCTATTCTATGGTTTGGCATACGAGAGATGCAGCTCATAACTATATAGTTGTTCCTAATATTTACAATGATAACGTTTCTAAAAGTAGAGCAATACTAATTCATGTTGGTAATACAGGAGAAGACACAACAGGATGTTTAATGCCTGGCAGTGGAATTACAGTTATATCTAAAGGCGGAAAGAAATATGTATCGGAAGTTAGCGGTAGTAAAGCAAAATTTACAGCATTAATAGAATACATTGAATCTAAAGGAATAGAAAATGTTAAACTAATTATAACTGAAAGTTATGAAGACTATAAATAAGATAAAATACTTGTTGATACTTTCATTGTTTTGTGGCATTTGCAATGCTCAAAGTTATTGGAATATCGTAACAAACTGGAAAGACAGTGTTTTACAAAAAATACCAACCAATAAATTAGATGTAAATGAGTTGAATAAATTAGATTTTTCTAAAATTTGGATTGATAATCGGACTTGTTATTTAGGATATATCGGAAATAATTTTCAGAGATTGCATATTGAATTTATAGGTATTCAAAAGAAAAATGATACAGAATACTTTGTTGAAGGAAAAAGCAAAGTAAATTTAAATGAATGTAATTTTAGTGGCATTTTTAAAATAGAAGATATCAGAGCACTAAAAAACAAAGAATATGGCGTTGATAATTTGATGGAAGGGAAAATAAAAGAACAGGGAATTATAATTGTTGACGTAAATCTTAAAGAAGATAGCATACAGAGAGGTAGTGGTATATTCAAAGGATTGTTAATTACCCAATGGTATTTAGATAATGATAATAATTTATTGTATGATGATGTTAGAATAGATTCTGATGATTATTCAAATAATCAATTTTTAGGTACTTGGATAAGTTACAAAACCAATGTTGTAAAACAATGTGCATGGGGACATTACAGGATTCCTCATTCTGGCGATTTAGATATTGGGGCTGGTGAATTTTCTGTAAATGAAAAATATATAAATAATGGATGGGCAAGAGAAAATATATGCAATGAAAAGAATGAATAGAAATTTGTATGACGAATTAAAATATAACATATGGCAGTTCATTTAGACAACTTACATTTCGCCCCCCCGCCCTCCGGATTCATTCCCAACTCCGGCGGAAGCCAGCCGCTTGTCAAACGAGCCTGCTTTATCGACTATTTTCCTCACGTAAAGGAAAGTTATAAAGGCTATATCAAGCAAAGTATTTTTGAGGAAAAGATGAAATCTGTTATCCGGCAAGCTGTCGAATCAACCGGAAGTTTGAGTTCGCGTTCCGTAGAATTGCCCGTGCAATCCGGCTTGAGTAAAATACCTTCCGATTTGATAGTTAAAAGTGATTTTTCCATAGACCAAAGCGGTTTGGATAGGATGACAAAAGAACGCGCAATCAATGATTATTATCAAGACTTAAAAAATTCCATATTATGTGGGATCAATGGAACAGAATGGCGCACACCAAGCGAAATGAACATGAGTGAAGATATGTATGCACAATCGGATGCCTATTTTCATAAAGCAGAAAAAGATGTAGCGATTGCAGTTGTATCGGCAGGGGTGGGAAAGGCTTTTGGAAAAGTGGTTACAAAATTTTCAGGACAAACAGTAAACAAACTTATTAGCCCCGGCACTAAACTTAATTCGTTTGTTGGCAAAACTTTGGGAAAAGAATTTAAACTCGGGACTGGAATTTTCACTGTTGAGTTTCAGGGTGTTGATCAATTAATGGGAAAATCTGTTGAAGGAGCTACTGAATTAGGAGATCAGCTATTGACAAGCAAAAAAGTAAAACAATATGAAGGATTTGATCCTGATTATTTTGGCGACAATTGGCTTGGAAATAGTGTTGATTTTGTTGCAAGTCTGTCACCTGTAACTAAAATTGAGAAAAAAATATTTGGAAAAAATATTGCAAGAAAATCAACTGATTTTGGGACAGATTTAATTCCAGTTGTTTCGTGGTGTAAAACAGGAGTTACAACACTTGGAAATATCGCTTTAGGTTTTCAAACACACGAAATCGCCAATCGGATGAAAGCCATCGAAGACAAAGGCAATGAAGCGGATCGAAAATTTAATCGCGATCTCAAGCAAACCATTTACAACGATGTGAACGCTTTGTATCTCGACGATATTAAAAATCTGATTGATGAAGTAGGATTAACAGAATTAACAAAATAAAAATAAAAACAAATAAAATATTATCAATATGAAACGAATATTTTTTATATTATTGATTTTTGCCGCCGGAATAAATATGGCAATGGCACAATGTGATTCAGTTACACAAGACAATCCTTCAGATACAACAATTTGTTATAATGCGTCTGCAGTCATAGACTTACCTGTTGCTAAAGGTGGTGATCCTTCATCAAATACTTATTTATGGGAGGAAAGCGAGGATAGTTTGTTATGGAATCCGGCACAGGGAACTAATGACGGTCAAAATTACACAACATCTGAACTTACTTCAAATATGTATTATAGGAGAATAGTTACAAGTGGTTGTAAGCCAACCGATATTGATACAAGTAAGGTAACGACTATTACGGTTAATCCTCAACTACAAATAAGTGTATTGGATAATCAAAATCAAACAATTTGTAATGGTTCAACTCCGGATACTTTAAGAGTTGTTGCAACTGGTGGCAATGGAACATATCAGTTTCAATGGCAGAAAAGTATTAGTGTTAACTTTACCAATCCTGTAAATGTAAGCGGGAAAGATAATGTTAATACCTCAAAATATAAGCCGGAGATATTAACCGGTACGACTTATTACCGTTGTGTTGTAACTTCCTGCAATTCGGATACAAGTGGGATTGCAATTATTACGATTTATGATAACCTGCAAGTAAGCAATCCCACATCTCAATCAATTTGTTCCAATTCAACTCTTGATACTTTAAGGGTTGCTGCAACTGGTGGTAATGGAACATATCAATTCCAATGGCAGGAAAGTATCAATGCTAACTTTACCAATCCTGTAAATGTAAGCGGGAAAGATAGTGTTAATACCTCAAAATATAAGCCGGAGATATTAACCGGTACAACTTATTATCGTTGTGTCGTAACTTCCTGCAATTCGGATACAAGTGCAGTCGCTGCTATTATAGTTTATGATAACCTGCAAATAAGCGCTTCTCCTGCACCTCAAAAAATTTGTTCCAATTCAATCCCTGACCCTTTAAGTGTTAGCGTGGAAGGTGGCAATAATAAAACTTATCAATGGGAACAAAGTGCAAATGGTACCAGCGGATGGGCAAATGTTAGTGGTGGAAGCGGAGCTACGACAGCAGATTATACGCCACCTGCCTTAACAGATACTACATATTATCGTTGTAATGTTACTTCCGATTGTGGTTCAGATACAAGTGGAGTTGCAACAATTACGGTCAATAAAGCACCCGATGTAAAACCTATTGTAACTAAAAACAATGGCGGGGATCCAAATGATCCTTATATATTAATTTATCCAGACTCAACTCTAACTTATCAGTGGTATCATAACGGTGATTCGATTCTGCATGCTAAAGAACAATTCTGTTATCCTCCTACATACGGTTTGGATATACAAGAAGGAACATATAGTGTTGAAATTTCCAATGGAACTTGTAAAAATTCTACTGATTGGACCTATTCGGTTAGATCATCCACTGCTTTCTCCTCCGTCTATCCCAATCCATCCAACGGCAATTTCACAATCTCGTTTAACAAAGATGTCGTTGGAACAGATACCAAAGCAACCATCAGCCTGTTCTCACTTTTAGGAAACAAAATCAAGGAGCAAAAAGTAAGTTGTTCCGAAGATATTCAATTCAACGGAAATATCAGCAATGGATTCTATTTGTTAAGGATTGTAACTGATGATAACAGGATTGAAACAAAGCAAATAATTGTAAAAAAATAGAATTATCATGGACAATCAAGAACAAAAAGGGATTAGAGTAATTTTTTCTTACGAAAATAAAAAAGTTGTCATTCGTGTGGAAAATCTGAAGCAAAACATCAAAGCTACGATTGATAATATTAAAATGGAAGCGCGAAATAATCCCGAAAAAATGTGGCAATTGCCGGAAATAGACGCCGGAGATAACATAATAAGATATTATTTGGGCAGGAAAGATAAAGATGGAAGAGATGAAATCCTGAAAGAAAAAAAGGATGGAGAAGAACAAAGCTTATTCGATTATGGAGTTAAAGACGGCGATCAATTGATTATTATTAAAAGAGTTATTGCCGGATGAAAAAATTATGAACTGAAATAAATATGTCAAGAGAAATAGAGGATTACAGAGGGAAAAAATATTCAGGGCATGATACCCGAATATTCAAAGAATGGGAAATGATGGATCAAAGGTATCGGGGCGATAAACAATGTGAATACATTATTCGCAAGCGGAATGGCGCGGGTTTGCCGATCGTTTTTGACATTATTTTCAATATAAAATCTATCATTGGAGTGGAAGAAGCAGATGATCAGGGTTTGCAGAAGCCTATATTCGGGAATGAACATATCATGCGCATTAAATTGCCAAACAATTATCCCGATGCACATTCACAACCTGAATTTGATTTTACCACAAATGTATGGCATCCGAATATTCAATATTCCGGCGATTTCAAAGGGCATGTTTGTTTAAACACTACCGATCATGGAGTCTATACCAGTTTGGTTACTTATATCGACAGAGTAATCGACTACTTGACGTATGAAGATTATCTTGCAAAAAACGAATATCCTTATCCTCAAGATTTAGAAGTTGCCGAATGGGTTTTAACTCAGGCTGAGCCGCAAGGATGGATTCCTTTTACGCAGAACTGAATAAGATGAAACATATTTTTGCAGTTATATTGATTTTGTTTTCAAGTTGTATGTGGATGACGGCACAGGAAAAAATTATGCTGAATTCACCCAACCGGCAACTTGTGGAAACGCATTTATATGATGAAGAAGATAATTTTTTATTGACTTTGCCTCTTACATTCAGTATAACAGATAAAAACGTCTTGATTATGATGGCAGGGAACGATTTAAGACTTACGGGCGAACAAACGGTCTGGATGTTTTCCGAAGAAATAAACCTGTCTGATTTATTAAAGAACAATCATAATGTAAGCGTATCAAAAATATTAAAACAACAAAACACAAAATTTCATACTGTTTTGATGCCTAACAGAAATATAACATTGCGAAGAGAATTTGATGATGGTTACGAAATTATTAAAAAAAATGCCAAGCCGGTATTTTTCAATATCAGCAATCCTTCATCCGATTCGCAAACCTTTTATTTACAATTCTATGTGGCAAAATCAGACGGTAAATATCCATACATTTTTATTTCCAAGTGCAAACCAATAGAAATAGAGTTAATTATAAAATGATATATGATGAGAACAAAAGTATTATTTTTCTTCCTCCTGTTTATTGTTAGTTTCAGGGGATTTTCACAGGAAAACAAAATAACGCTTCCACCGGATAAAGAAGTTAAAACAACAGTTGTCCTGTCTCCTTTTCAAGGGAACGGAGACGCTATAAATCTCCCTGTTTCATTGGTTTGGGACAGAAAAGAGAGCAACGCTATCGAAATACAATTTCAAGGGACAAACGCTTCAAACCGTTTCATCTATTTTTTCCCAAAGAAGATGTCTTATGGAGAGGTGAAAAAAAAGGACAAGCAAATTTGGTTTAGTAGTGAAATTCAAAAATTCTCAAGTGTGGATAAATGGATAGATAATCCGGATAGTTTGGCGTTGGTAAATAAATCTGCCGATATTATAGAATCTTCATTAAGCGGTCCGGCTCCATTGAGAAAATGTATGTTTCAATTCACCGTACTAAATCCGGAAGTTGTTTATTATCATATTTTAATGAGAGTTTATGTTGCTTCCCAGACAAAATGTAAGGCGCTTTTTTCTAAAAGAGATCGGAAAATAGAATATTTGTCGGAACTTTCGCTGAATATTGTTTTAGAAGATCTGTGCGAAAGTCCAAAAGTAAAGAGCAACATTGATTCTTTTTCCGTAAAGCTGGCGAATATACAAACCATTACGGCTAATGTAACATCTGAAACCGACGAATTGCCGAGTTTAACAAAAGTAGCATTAAAAGGAAGAAACAATAAGCAAGCGCTCGGAGAAGATGAAAAATACGTTAATAAAGAACAATATGGCGATTGCGAAAAATTAAAAAAAGCCATAAATGATTATAATGGAGCTATTGATTCCTACAATAAAGCTATAAACGATTATAATACAAAACTTGATTATTGCAAAAGCGGAAGAGGCGCGGCTAAAGTAAAAGCAAAAGTAGTAAAAGATTCGCAGTCGTCATCTCCCTGTAATCCGGATCGGCAATCAGTTGTAACTGCAAATAAGCAATTGATGGATTTATATTACAAAATAGATCAAACGGTTCAAGGCGGACAAAAAGACGTGTCATCTTATAAATCCGAATACACGGATATTAAAAATAAAGTGGGCGATTGTAATAAGATTTTCCCGGAGTATGACGCATTCAAAGAATGGTGCGGAGGAATAGATAAATTACTTAATAAATAATTACATAACAGAAATAAATAAAGTATGCGGCTCAGATTATCTTATATTATTGTTTTGTTTCAATTGGTATTTTTTCCCTGTTGGAGTCAAAATATTGATAATGATATAGCAGAAAAGAAAGGACAGCTCAAACAAAAAGATGGAGAAGTAACCCTGACAGTCGATACGGATATTCGTCAAGGAGAAATGGAAAAAGCCAGGCAAGACTCCATTAAACAAGTCAATGATAAATGGAAAGCTTTTTTTACCGTAAAGAATAATGCCATTACAGATATTTTAGATACTATCCAAAAAATAGATTCAAGTATCGTTAAGAAAGAAAATATAGATGAATATGAACTTCAAATCAATGACTTAAAAGATGCTGTTGATTTCAAGATGTCTAATAATGCTTTATGGAAAGATAATGATGACTTAGACCGGATGCACTCTATGTTTTTCAGCTCTTTTAAAAGGGCTTCGTCAAAACTTGACTACTGGAAAGATAAATTAAAACCGGAGGAAAAAGAGAAGAAAAATTGGTTGCTTATTTCAGGAATTTGCTTTGCTGCATTGATGATTTCTTTTCCAGTGATTAATCAACTGAAAGCTAAAAGGACTATTAAGAGAATTAATCTTCAGCAAATAAAGCAAGCAAATGAGCAAAAGGAGAAAGATGAAATAGACAAGCTGTTAAAAAAAGATGATGATATTATAACTTTAAAAGGATAATAAATATGAATAATAATATAAACATGAACCTGCATTTTCAAAGAAAGAAGCGTCATTTTGCATTGATGAAACCGTGGTTTTTTATTACGGCTTTAATGGTTATATTTTATTTGTCAGGCATCTCCATAGCATCCGGACAGGTAACGGCAGCTTATAATACTGATACTAAGGAAGTAGTGATTAAAAATGAGAGTAATCGTAATATCGTATTATTTGGAAAAACAACTATATTTGATGAATCAAAAAAGGATGGTCTTTACCTTTCAAAAAATAAACAAGCTGGCACTTTCCGAACAAAAAAACAGTTAACAGTAAATGGATGTGGAATTTCTTTTACAAACGGATTAACAAAATCGATTGCCGGAGGAAGTAGTAACAGTTTCAAGGTTGATAAGAACTATGGACCAATTACATATTATTTTTATGAAAAAGAAAGCGATTATAATATAGTAACAGGGGAGAGTGGAACAACTGTATATAATTCTTTGAATGAGCCCTCTTCTCAGGCTTCGTCAACAAGAAGTAATCAGACTGCTCAGCAACCAATCTCTCAACCGCAGCCTGTTAAACAACAACCTCAACAAGAACATGTACAGCAACAACCTGTTCAACCTCAGCCTATTCAACAAGAGCCAACGCATCAAGCAACAGAACAGCAACAACCTGTTCAACAACCCGATATAAAACAACCAACTGTAAAATCGCCAACTGTACGCCAACCTGTTAAAACGCCTCGAGCAATCACGATGCCGGATAAAACCAATGAATATGATAGTACAATAGAAGATTTAATTACACGGAGCACAGGAAAGACAAAGAGTGATTCAATAGAACTTAAAAGAATATTGAATGAGGCACAGGTTTTAGACAGTCGAATAGAAGACGAAAAAGCTATACTAAAAAAAGTGAAAACACCATGTGAAAATTGCGAAAGTCTATTGGTATCCTATCAGAATGAAAGAGATAAGTTATATAAAAATATTATTGTTGAAATTAACAAAACACTGACTGAACTTTCGCCTGATGAAATTGCACAGATTGAAAAACAGGCAGATTCTATTTCAGCAAAATTTCAAGGAATTAATGGGACATTAAACAATATAGGAAAATTAATTGATGAAAAAAGTTCAAATACTTTAACAGGGTGGATTGGGAAAACCGGAATCAGTCGCCAATTAGATGAAATAAAAGCCCAAATTGATACGGTTAAAATGGAAGAAGAAAATTTTAAGGATGAAGCAATAAAAAAATATCCGAAAGGAGAAAACTACATAGAAAGTTTATCGGAAACAATTTTCTCAAAAGAACCATACGAAAAAATAGATAAATATAAAGATGATCTTAACCGCATTACCATTCCTTATGTATTTTTATATATTATAGGAATATTATTGCTTTTTGTCATTGCCGGAATCATTTTTTATGCTGGAACTTTCCTGAAAAACAGAAAAATTAAAAAAGACGAAAAAGAGAAGCTGGCTTCAGGCGCCGGTGGTATTATGATAGAAGATAGTGATGCGGATAGCGCTATTACATTAGTAACAGGCTTGTCAGAGGTACGGAAAAAAGCAGGTATGGATTATTATGAAATAGATATGCAATCTATATGTGATGACACAAGCATCAGATACGTTTATTTTAGCCGGAAATGTATTTTGGATATTAATAAATTCTTTTCCGGATTTTTGAAATATGATGATAAAACCGATGAAACAGGATGTTTTCTGGTTGGTCGTTGGGATTATTCACAGGATAGCAAACAGTATGATATTAGCATCGAAACTCTCGTAGAGCCTTCAGACGACGCAGTTTATGGCGAATATATTTTGGATTTTGGCGCAAAAATAGGTATTACGTTAAATTACGCTATTGAAAATTTGTGCGAAAAAACAGGGAATGAATATGTGCATACAGCTTGGATGCATTCACATCCCGGATTGGGTTTATTTCTGTCGAGCCAAGACTTGAGCGTACAATCACAATTGGCTCACAGCCAACATCAAAAACGGATGTTGGCGATTGTTATCGACAGTAATTCGCCTGATTTACAAATGGTTTTCTTTGCCCCAAAACATAATGGCGAAATGAATAATGACAAAGATGTTAAACAGCTATTATCATTGGAAGCCCTGTATCAATGGGCGAAGACGTCGCCAAACGATAAAAAGACGCAAACGGGCATTCGTAGTTATTATGAGATTCCTCTATCATCAGAACCCGGTAAGCTCGCTAAAATTCTTTTCGGAGGATCGGCTATTATCGAAACGGACGCAGT
>Ga0123357_10014395_pt1 | contig 10322 bp, 7 predicted proteins | sample TergutEmb28metaG_FD_89873 | JGI IMG/M metagenome (GOLD analysis project Ga0123357, IMG submission 89873) | Embiratermes neotenicus P4 segment gut microbial communities from Petit-Saut dam, French Guiana - Emb289 P4 | ecosystem: Host-associated > Arthropoda: Insects > Digestive system > Gut ... | reverse complement strand
AGCTCGATTCAAAAGAAAAACAAAATGCTACAGTAAATCACAACAAATGATGGAAGCATCTTTAAATGTACTATTCTTGAAGCTAAACGGTGAATTATATATACTAAATTAACAATACCAATTATTTTTATTCATCTGCTTGTAATTTAGAATTTTAGTGTAATTTTGCAGATGAAAAAACACTAAATGAAGGCAGAATCTGCTTTAAACCCTTTATTAGACCTATTGTCTATCATTCTATTTGAAGCCTGTTCAGCCAAAAACTCAAAAGAAAAAGTAGGAAGACTAATACGCCAAATAGACCTTGATGTCTGGCAAGCGGGATAGTTCACTTCATCTTTTCTTTTGAGAAAAATAATACTTTTTTTCATTGTGCAAAGTAAAGGCAAGCAGGCATATTACAAGTATGATGAGAATTCGGCATTGTTAAAAATCGCACGGGAGGTGTTCGTTCTGTAATACACCCAGGACAGATTACAAACTTATTGCTCTAAAAAAATGACAGAGAGACTTGAATATCACTGAAAAATGTTTACCTTTGTAGCCCTTGTCAGGGATAGGAGTTGTAGAGTAAACAAATAACAGTCATACTAAGCTTGTTAATAATATTAGATAAGTATTTATATATTTACAAGACATTTGTAGTTTTGCAGTAAAAAATTATAAAAGTAAATATCAAAGAAGAGTATTGAGTGGTGCTTTAGAAAATATGCTGTTATAATATATTGATTTTAAGTTAATTATAAATATTTTTTGAAATAATATTTCAAGGTCTTTTCTATATTCAGTAAAATTAATATATTGATAATCAAAATTATACAGATTTGAATTTGTTTTTTAATTATTTGTGAAATTCCAAAAGTCACACACAATACACTGATTGTTAATAAGTTAATGCAGTATACTTTTTAATACACTACCTTTTTTTAATAATCACCAAAACTAATTATATAAAAGCAATACGCTGATAAATTGAAATCCTATGAATATTAATAAGTTAATTGGTTGTAAAAGAGATACTAAAAAAGCCCAAGTGTTAAAAAAGATTTATACAAAGTGAATAATTTGGAAATCAAGAGCTTAATTTTTGCAACCTTTACACTTACTTTGTGGTTTCTTGTTTTGAAAAATGTTTTTAATACAATTCTGTGCTTTTTATTTATTCACTCTGAATTTTTGATTTCCTGTTTTAAGAAAGTCCACAATTTGCTGTGCTGCGGCTATTCCTGCATTAATATTTGCCTCTGCGGTTTGTGCGCCTATTTTTTTAGGAGTTGAATAATATCTATCCGGAAATTGCTCCTTCATCTGAGCGTGATTGGCAGGTTCAATATCGGTAACATACTTACAATCAGTGCGTTCTGTCAGAAATTTTACCATTTCCTGTTCGTTGATAACTTCTTTTCGGGCAGTATTTACCAAAACTCCGCCTTTAGGCAAACATTTGAGTAATTGATAGTTAATTGAATTTTTTGTTTCCGTTGTTGCCGGAATATGTAGCGAAACTATATCACAAGTTGAGTAAAGTTCTTCTACTGAGGCAAATGCCTTAACACCCTCTTTTTCAATATCTACTGCTTTGAGAAAAGGATCATAAGCATAAATTTCCATACCAAAGCCACGAGCGATTCGTGCCACATTGCGCCCTACATTGCCGTAAGCATGAATTCCAAAACGTTTGTCTTTTAATTCGGTTCCCGAAGAGCCGTTGAAAAAATTACGCACTGCATATATTAAAAGTCCGAAAACGAGTTCGGCAACGGCATTTGAATTTTGTCCAGGAGTGTTCATCACGCAAATGCCGGCAGCTGTGGCGGTATCAAGGTCGATGTTATCAAACCCTGCACCTGCACGTACTACAATTTTCAAATTTTCACCTGCTCCAATTACCTCACTGTCAACAATATCACTGCGAACAATCAGTGCATCAGCATAACTAACAGCATCAAGAAGTTGCTGTTTCTCAGTATATTTTTCCAATAGTGCAAGTTGATAACCCGCACTCTCAATCTCTTTTCGAATTCCATCTACGGCTATTTTTGCAAATGGTTTGTCGGTTGCTACCAAAATTTTTGTCATAATAAAAAAATAAAATATGATTGTTATTGCTAAAATAAAAATTTTACAAAAGTATAAATAAAATTTTGAATAATACGTGAAAAGACATTTTTTTTATTAAACATTTTCTTTAATTTTTGCAAACTGAATTTTTCTGTATAATAAAGCTTAAAAAATATGATATGTAAGTTCCTGATTTAGGTTGACTGTTTGTATTATCGCTTATAAAAGTTGGCTCAAATTAATGCTTTTAACTATGCTTAGTAATAATACGAGTTAGTGAAAGGTTGAAATTTTAGCGATAAAAGCATATTTAATTCTTCTTCAACCTGTCTATTAGTAACTTTGTTTAAGTTATCAATTGCTTTGGTAATTTTTACAAATCAATCATATAATTTTAGAAATTTGTCTTACTTTTGCAGCCCATAACTGCTCAAATTTTCGTAAAAAATAATAATAGCACATACGAATATAATATTTTTTTAATTTATTATTAATAATTCATAATTAAAAAGGATGCACTTCAACTCAAAAAAATGGAATGATTTGCTTTTCGAGGGTCGTAACAAGGCATACGGCGCTTTCAAACTCCGTTCTACCTCGTCGCGCAGACATTTGATTTCGTTTGTGCTTGTGTTTACAATGTTTGCAGGCGGATTGTATCTTTATAATATTATTAGTAATTTATATTTTGAGAAAATACCTCCGATTGAGAATGTTATGCCTCCGATTCCGGATACGGATATGGAGCAATCTCTTGATTTGCAGCGATATGCCGAGCGGCAGGCGAATCCTGTTATCAGAACTCAACCTGCTTTCAGTGATGATGCGCAATCGTTTCAAGAGTTAAATCAGGATAATATTGATGTTTCCGATGAAAAGGCGCAGCAACTTGATGCTATTCTCAAAAAAACGATGGACGAGCAAATGTCGCAGGTAACACAGGAAAAAGTAACTACCGAAGAACTTGAGCCTAACCAAACGTATTTGATTGTTGATGTGATGCCACAGTTTCCGGGCGGCAGACAAGCATTATTAAAATTTCTTACAAATGCAATGAATTATCCTGCCGATGCGCAGCGTCGCAAAGTGCAAGGGCAGGTTATTTGCAGTTTTGTGGTTGATACCGACGGCAGCGTAATCGATATAAGAGTTGATAAAAAAATAGACCCTGTTCTCGACCGCGAAGCCATCCATATTTTGCAGCAAATGCCGCAATGGAAGCCGGGCGAACGGCTTGGTAAGCCGGTAAAAGTGCGTTTCTCCATCCCATTCAATTTCGGAATATAAGATTTGGCTTTTTTACAAATCAATAAATATCATAAATATTTAAAAATCAATTAAATATTTGATGTATTGAAGTCCCGTTTTTATTTAAAAATAATATATTGGTTTAAATCAAAATAAAAAATACTAATTTTGCAAACGATAATATTAAAGTGCATATTTAATTGGTTTTTTTTAATAAATAATTTATGAAAAAATATTTTATTCTTTGCATGTTTTGCTTTGCTGTAGGGGCTATGCATGGGCAAACGGCAATGGGACAATGGCAGTCGTATATGACTTACAACAATGCTGTAATGCTTGAAGAAACACCGGAACGCGTTTTTGGAGTTGCCAAAGAAGAACTTTCCGACTGTTCGGGTAACATAAAAAGTAAATTTTTCACACTTTTTAGTATTGGAAAAGAAGATTACGACATTCAGACCTATTCCAAATCCACAGGGCTAAACGGCGCTAATATTGCGCAAATAAAGTACGACCAAACGACAAAACAATTGATTATCATTTATTCTGATGGTAATATCGACTTGATGTCGAGCAATGGAATTGTTAATATTCCTGATTTATTTCTCAAGCAAATGAGCGCCGATAAAACTGTAAATCACATTTTTTGTAATAATTCAAAAGCCTACCTTTCAACAAATTTTGGAATTGTTGTCGTTAATTTGCTTAAAAACGAAATAAGCGACACATATTTTTATGGAAATAATTCGTCGAACATTAAAACACTTGCTACCGATGTTTTTAAAGGAAAAATTTATGCTTGTTCTGCCGACAGTATTTATTCGGCTGATTTAAACTCAAATCTTGTTGACTATCAATCTTGGAACACTTTAACCAACATGCCCGGAACAGGTGCAGTTCAGTCGATTGCGGCTGTTGCGGATAATTTTTTTGTCTTACAAAATGGGAAACTTTACTTTAGTTCCGATTTCCTTAATTGGAATGAACTTCTTAGTAATTATTCAAAAATAAAAGTTGTTAATAATCGTTTGTATGCGATTTCGGATACTCAAGCAGGCTATTTTGAAGGAAATTTGGATAACTTTTACAGTGTTAATTTGCAAAATAATGATTTGATTTATGATTATCTACATGCCGGAAACTACGATTGGTTTGCAGCAGGGAAAAAAGGAATTGCAGTCCAACGCGTTGGAGAACAAACTGCATCGCTGTTTTTACCCAACGGACCTGCACACAATTCAATTTGGAATTTATCGTTCAATGGTCAAAAACTGTATGTATTGCACGGAGGACGCGATTATGTGCAATATTGTATGCCTGCCGATATTAGTATTTTTGAAAATAATTCATGGAAAATAATCCCAAATCAGGAAATACAGGCAATCACAGGTACTCTTGTTTTGGATTATGTGCAAATTGCTTTTGACCCCCTTAAAGTAGGGCATTTTTATGTAACATCCTTTGGAACCGGACTCTACGAATTTCAAGATGATGAATTTGTGCAGCGTTATATTAATGAAAATACAGGAGGAATCATTGAGCCTTTTCCCCTTTTGTCGCCTTATTATTATACTCGTCTTTATGGTCTTTCTTACGATAAAGAAGGTAATTTGATGATAAACAATTGCTCGGTTGATGCTACAATTAAAATGAGAAAGAAGGACGGAACATGGACACAAATGAACTATCCCAAAACGAGAAATACTGCATGGTCTGGAAATATTGGTATTAATGCTTTATTTCCGAACCAAAAATGGGTATTATCGGAATTGCAAGACCCGAGCATCCTTATTATTGATGACGGAGGAACACCGGGTAATCAGAGTGACGACAGGTCAAAATATTTTACAAATTTTAATTATATTAAAAATGGTGCTGTAGATAACGTTCTGCTATCAAGAGTTTACTGCTTCGCTCAAGATAAATTGGGAACAATTTGGATAGGAACAAGTCAGGGTCCGTTACTTTTCAATAATACCAATACAATTTTTGACCCTAATTATTTGGCTTCAAAAGTTATAATTGCACGAAACGACACAACCGGTTTGGGCGATTTTTTACTTGAAGGAATTGCTGTAAAAACAATTGCAGTGGACGGTGCAAATCGTAAATGGATTGGAACAGAAACTTCCGGCGCATATCTGATTTCCGAAAATGGAGTGGAAACAATTCAACATTTTACTGCAGAAAACAGTCCGTTGCCGAGCAATGATATTCAGACAATTGCAATTAATCCGGTTACCGGTGAAGTGTTTTTTGGCACAGCATTAGGCTTGGTTTCGTATCAAAGCGATGCTGCCGAGCCGACATCACAAAATTATTCCGATATTTCGGCATACCCCAATCCTGTAAAACCTGATTTTCAAGGAGTTGTAACAATAACAGGGCTTACCGACAAGTCGCTTGTACGAATTACAGATGCAGCAGGAAATGCGGTTTATCAAACTTTTTCTAATGGCAGCATTGCAACTTGGAATTTGCTTAATCCTTTTGGCAGACGTGTTGATAGCGGAGTATATATAGTTATGGTTGTCAATGAAGATGGCTCGCAGCATGGGTCAACTAAAATAATGGTTTTTAAATAAATTATTATGTATTGTTAAATTTGTAAATTATTAATGGATAATAAATTTAACATAAAAAAAGTTCTTTTACTTGGTAGCGGCGCACTAAAAATCGGCGAGGCTGGTGAATTTGACTATTCAGGCAGTCAGGCGTTGAAGGCGCTAAAGGAGGAAAATATTGAAACAGTGTTAATTAACCCGAATATTGCCACTGTCCAAACTTCCGAAGGTATTGCCGACAAAGTTTATTTCTTACCTGTTACCCCTGATTTTGTAGAGCGTGTGATTGAAAAAGAACGACCGGATGGGATTTTCCTCTCTTTTGGTGGGCAAACTGCGTTGAATTGCGGTGTGGATTTGTATAAAAATAAAATTCTCGAAAAATATAATGTTAACGTACTCGGAACCCCTGTCCAAAGTATTATTGATACCGAAGACCGCGACATTTTTAATCATAAACTTTCTCAAATTGATGTGAAATACATTAACAGTGAGGCAGTTACTAATTTAGAAAATGCAGAACGCGCTGCAAACGCACTCGAATATCCTGTTATTGTACGTGCTGCGTATGCTCTCGGCGGTTTAGGAAGTGGATTTGCTAACAATGACTATGAGTTGAAAAATCTTGTAGAAAAAGCATTTTCCTATTCGCCGCAAGTGCTTGTCGAAAAATCATTGAAAGGTTGGAAAGAAATTGAATATGAGGTAGTTAGAGATAAATACGACAATTGCATCACTGTCTGTAATATGGAAAATTTTGACCCTTTGGGTATTCACACCGGTGAAAGTATTGTAGTTGCTCCTTCGCAAACACTTTCTAACAAAGAATATCACAAATTACGTGAAATTGCTATTAAAATTATTCGTCACATCGGAATTGTAGGCGAATGTAACGTGCAGTATGCTCTCGACCCCTTTTCCGAAGATTACCGAGTAATTGAGGTTAATGCACGGCTATCGCGCTCTTCTGCACTTGCCTCCAAAGCAACGGGCTATCCGCTTGCTTTTATTGCAGCAAAACTCGGAATAGGTTATGGCTTGCACGAACTGAAAAACTCTATTACAAAAACCACATCGGCATTTTTTGAACCAGCGCTTGACTATGTTGTCTGTAAAATTCCGCGCTGGGATTTAACAAAATTTCACGGCGTTTCGCGCTCGCTGGGCAGCAGTATGAAATCGGTTGGAGAAATAATGGCGATTGGACGTACTTTTGAAGAGGCAATTCAAAAAGGATTGAGAATGATAGGCTTGGGTATGCATGGTTTTGTGGCAAATAAAAATTTTTATTCCGAAAATTTGGAAAAATCACTTTGCGAACCAACCGACCGCCGTATTTTCTTTTTAGCGCAGGCATTTCACAATGGATATGATGTGGAGAAAATTCACGAATTGACAAAAATTGATAAGTGGTTTCTTTATAAATTAAAAAATATCATTGATTTGGAAAAAGAACTTTCAAAAATCAATAACTTTGATGATTTAAGCGATGAATTATTTCGAAAGGTGAAGATGCGCGGTTTCTCCGATTTCCAAATTACGCGCCTGATTACAAAGTGCAAACCCGAAGAGATGGATAATAAAATGCTTGAAACCAGAAATATACGCAAGCAACGCGGCATCCTTCCTGTTGTCAAACAAATTGATACACTCGCCGGCGAATTTCCTGCGCAAACAAATTATTTGTATCTGACATATTCCGGAGAAGAAAATGATATTTGATTGACCCATTGCAGACTGTATTTATGTGAACTTTTGGTTTAACGATCAACAATTATGGTAAAATCGTTGCCATTCTTTGATTCCTAAAATGTTTTACCTTTCATCCCTTCTACTTGCCACGTATGCAGAATCTATTGTAAAAACATGTTCGCAGTATCCTACACCGTATTTAGGCGCTGTGATTGATTGTGGTACTAATTTATAAGGATATATAATAAAACGTATTTCTCTTTTCTTATCAACGCTGTCTGCAAAAAGCATTTTGCCCTTGCAATACACTTCAATCTTGTAATATCTGGAAGTCAGATATTTATCATCCGAATGAAATCCTGCATCATCAAGATATAAAAACGCAACTCTTTTCCTTTTACCGGATGCAATGGAAAATTTATGTTTCACATACTGCCCGCCATATTTAGACAAAGAATAATATCGGAATTCAATCCTTGAATCAAGTTTGTTTTCAAAATAATCTGCCATTATATGAGTTTTATCAAAATCACAGGAGACAAAAAATATCACTATGCAAACAACTAATATTTTACAAAAACTACTCATAGATAACTGATTTATAAAGGTCCTCCATACGCCCACCCAGTCCAATTATAAAACAAATCATGCAATTGATTCCTTGTAGTATTATTAGGATAAAGCAAATAAATATTGTTTTCCCATTGCTCCCACGTTAATGAATTTTTCAAAGTGGGCTCTATTTGACTTATGGTATAGCCGGATACTCTGTCGCGCGGAAAATTGCTCCCCTGCTCGCGCTGGTCGTAAGTATCCATCATATCAATTACAACAGGAGTGTATTTCTTTTCTCCATATCCAAAGCCAAAATCCTGATAAGTAAACTGTTGCCAGTTTCCGTGAGGTATTTCCGCATCTGTATATTTTATAGTAGATAAACGATAGGCAACTCCTACAGCCCACGATTCGGAAATTTTTGAGTCTATACTATTAATTTCTTCGTATGATAGCATTCCTGCTTTTTTAATCAACCTCAGATGCGAAACATGTGCAAGTTCATGAATAACAGTAAGATACAGGGAAGCACTGCTTTTCTCATTATTATAAGTGTCATATCTGTAAATTTTCACATCCGGTTTGTTTGTATTAATGGTAGTAAAGTCCCGTCCTGCCAGATCAAGGACAACTATGGGAAGTTTTCTACCAGTCTTTATAAAAAAACCGGATATAAATTCGTTCGAAGAATAGGGTTGTTGCAAGCCAACAGTATTATTCCAATAATCATAGCAACCCCTATGTACATGTGCATATACAGATTGCATGCCACCCCTATCTATTTCGAGAGAAACGCTGTTTGCTGTATATGGCGTGGTATAAGTCGCCACGGAATTGAGAAAAAAACCATTGCTTTGGATATCCCAATCCGTACCTGTCCATTGTACTATAAATTTAAAATATTTGCTAAAAAATGGAAATGAGGGAAACGGGAAAGTGGCTTTTCCCTGCAAATTGGTTACTGCAGGTATTGAATAATTGAGAAATAAACTTTGACAAACAACCCTTACACCTTCCAAAGGAACATATACATTCTTTACATCATCTTGAACCGCTATTTCGAAAGTTTTGATATTCTCTGTAGATGCAGTTTGGGCATCTTCATACCCTAACAATTCAAACGAACGAGTCAATAATGTGATATATTCTTTTTCATCAACATCAAATTTTACATTGCCAGAATTATCAAATGTGAATGGTTGATAAATTTCATTCAGAATTTCAAATTCTTTGATTGGAGAAATATAACGCACAGGAACAACAGCATAGTAGCATCCATACTCGCTTTTTGCAGCAGGGTCTTTGTAATACGAACCGCCGGTGGTTTCATAATCCAGTGGAAAATTAAACAAAATCAAATCGTTGTCAGATGTAATAGTATCGTAACCAATACTATCAACGGGCAAAAAACGAACATATAAATGCGTTGATTTAACATTTATTGTTTTAAACTTCACCCCCTCTGCCGTTAAACTTTGATATGCCTTTGCCATATTCTCTACACTTGTGGGCTGGTCAATTTTTTTTAAGAGCATAATTTCTTCATCTTGTATAACTTTTATTTTGTCGAAATCATTTGATTTGTCATCAATAAAATTGGTAGTGACCAACTGACCTGAGTTATCAATATTTATATCATTATTACACGCTGCAAAGATAAAGATAATTGCAAAAACTGCAATAATTTTATAAAAAATCTTTTTATTTTTCATCTTTTTAATTTTTTTAGATAAAATTCCTGCTCTTGTGGCTTCGCAGGGTTTGCCCGTTTTTTTAGAAAGTTTCTGCTCTTTTCAGCAATTTTTATTAAGCGTTCTTGCAATTTTCACTTCGCTTTTTTCTTCATTATCGGTGAACAGTTGCGATTCTGTTTTTATTATTGTGGCGGTCGAGCCGTCGTCGGATTTTTTTAATTTTTGATATATAAAAAAGACGGACTTAATTATCCGCCTGTGAGGTTGTGAGAAAATACCTTAATTACAAATAAGCAAATCCGCACCTTTCACGGTATTTGTTCATCTTGTAATTATTTTGAAACTTCTCACATTTCACAGACAAGAATTATAGCAAAACGCTAACTTAATAACCTGAGTTTTGGATAAGCAATTTTATAACATCTTGATATTCAATTTTATATTCGCCGTAGGTGATAAATATCAATAGAAAATATAATATTTCAGACCATATTTAGCCCGTAGGGCT
>Ga0123357_10014394_pt1 | contig 10323 bp, 7 predicted proteins | sample TergutEmb28metaG_FD_89873 | JGI IMG/M metagenome (GOLD analysis project Ga0123357, IMG submission 89873) | Embiratermes neotenicus P4 segment gut microbial communities from Petit-Saut dam, French Guiana - Emb289 P4 | ecosystem: Host-associated > Arthropoda: Insects > Digestive system > Gut ... | reverse complement strand
TTTTTTTTTTCCTCTTTTTTTTAAAAAAAAGGGTAGAAAAAAAGGTGGGGTGGTGGTTTTCTCAAGGGGGGGGGGGGGGGGGGGGGGGGGGGGGGGGGGGACGAGAGAGCATATCAGGCATCACAACTTTTGCATCTCAGTGGAGGTTCAGCCTCTTTGACTGTCTTCAGCTGCGTCAAACAGATTCAAGAAAACAGACTACGAAAACATCCCGAGGTATTGATCATGTATGAGATGCCTCTCTTTGTGTGCATTGGCCAGGAGTCTTATTTTCTTATTCCAAAATCTCCTGGTATTCTTCTCGTCAAAATGTAGTCGACAGAGGTTTCTATTTATCCGCAACAAACTCAAGTAAATATAGGTTCATTTAAAGACGATACTAGCGCTCTTTCCTAAGTCAAAAGCTATCTACCTAATCATGACGACGCGAAAGTGTTACAGACTGCATGTGGTGATGTCAGAAAGATACGAACTGCAGCTGCGAACACCAAGAAATAACATGGGTAGAGCTCTACAGTTTGGTAGCTACAGTACAAATTTACGAGAAGAAAACTTAGGGTAATATTGACACAATGCATGTTAGCATGTATGTAACAATCTCTCTCTCTTCCAGTCAACCAAGAAGACTCCATAACGCATGTACAAGAAGTTTGCTTGTGCCCTTTGTGATTTGTAGAACTTTCTTATGCATCCTTTAATCCTTTATCAGTTTATGCGCTTAAGTAAACTGAAATTTATTGTGAGTCAATATGGCTGCTGGTCAGAATAATCTGAAAATGCTTATCGAAACTCTAGCCTGTCGAAAGCTACTACTGCTACTACCTACTACTAACTGAAATTGCAATTTTACTCGGTGGCAGCAGTGTAACACTAGTAGATACAAAACAAACAAGAATAAATATACATAAACAAAACAATACAATACAATACAAAAAAACACTGTACACACAATACAAAACACAGTACACACAAGTACACATATTACCAAAACACCCACACACATTACAAAACCCACACATACACACACCCACACTTTACAAATCAAGTTAAAGCAACCACAGTACAAGATAGATCCAAATGAAATCCGCCACCACTTTACTTGTGGATACCAGACGACGGCAGAATGTAAGGACATACGGATGTGACGCCCTTACTGATAATGTTACAAAGGACATTCGAAGGGCCATAACGATGGAAGTATTAGAAAAACCATTAGTTTAACTCTTAATGTTATAAAGTTGCGAACTTGGTATATCAATCTGGGGGAGGGTCAAAGATAGACAGTGTTTAAGAATATGACCGGTATGTGGAGTTTAAGTCCTTCATTAGGTGTCAAAATTGTACATTTTGTAGATAGGTCAAATTTGTTTAAAATTAGTAACTTAGTTTATAATGGAAGGGAAATTGTAAGGAGCCTGTATAGCAGCTTACAGGGACAGAGACAGTTTATGGTGGTATAGTGAGCTAGCAGGTTCGTTGTTTCCAGTGTCAAAATTGATGACTTGGGGAACTTTTTGGAAGAATTGACGTTATAAACTTTGACAGCTTTTAGGCATCTTAAATCTTGCTAGGAAAATTTACAATATTAGGCACGTTTGCACATTAAGAGAAATCAGTAAGACGCGTGAAGGAGTTCACACGAGTTATGACACTGGAAACAACATTACATAAATGAGAGCCAATGGAGTTAAAGTATTAACAATTTTGGCTTTTGGACCTATTAGGAAGTAGTAAAATTTAACATTTTAGCCAATCGGGAACAGTAAGGAATTTTAAGGGGGGACGAATTTGAAGCTGTACGAGTTTTGAAAACCTAACGCAAGGGAACAGCCTGTTTCATACCCTGTTGTGTACGTGATACCGAGCCTATTAGTCAATATATTTTTCAAAGGCACTTCCATACATCCAACACATCTGTAACTTCCAACAATCGTGAAATAATATAGATAATATTAATAATGTCCAGTTATTTATAAAATTACTGTTTCACCACTTAGAATACTTAGATTCCTTGGGATAAAGACATGCAAACCGACAGAATAGCTGGGTGGGTTGTAAGAATGGGGTGCTGAGGGGGGTGATTGGAGACAAGGGAGAAGACTGAACAACAGGATGGGGGGAAAAGAACTGCATTCTGAGAACTTTGTAACTTGCACTCCTCACAAATATTAGCATGGCAATGAGACGAAGAACGATGAGATGGGTGGGGCAAATAGAATATATTGAACAGATGAAAAATAACATTTTATTCAAAAAATCTGAGAGGACGTGATTCGTGTAACGTGGATGAATACGTTTGAATGACGATAGAATGGATCATACATAGAATGAGTGGGAGAGCGTTGACTGGACTGAAGGGATTCAGCCTCCAGTCACAGGCTGTTGTTAAGACGGCAATGAACCATTGGTTTATATAAAGTATATGGAATATCTAGAGTAACTGAGGCACTGTCAGTTTTATAAGGATTCTGATCGATGGAGTTTATACAGTGTGATCGAAAATTTCTCCACAGTGAAACTTTTTATCACCCTGTATTATGAAAAATTTGTTTACTTTTGTGAGCTATCTGTTAAACAAAATGTTTTATTTTATGGATCAAATGACGCTGTATCAAGCATAGAGAATGGGAGTACTAAAATGAATGGTTATTTTAGGCGACTGTGAATGGAATTTAGTGATTAATAAATACGTGGAGGTGGCGTGTTTTAAAAGAATATGCCACAAATGGCTTGTTAACTCCAAGCGTGCCAGTTGTATACTAAATTCAGCATTACTGTCCGCTGTGTATTCGTAACTACGTAAGGTTAATTGTGTTATGCTGCTTGGCGATCTTTAATCCTTTCACCCTCAGTGGTCATCATATGTGACAACCGTTCTATGGTCAGCGTACGTGACGGGGTGTCGAAACAGTTTAGGGTGGTTTAGAGAACTTACTTACTTACTTGATTACTTACTTACTCCACGGAGCAGAGTCCTTCTTGAGAAGCTAACCGGTTTTAAGCCAGACAAAAAATTCCCTGCATTTTATGAAACTCGAAGGTTCATTACCGCATTCACAAGTGCCCGCCACATTTCCTTATCCTGAGCCAGCTCGTTCCAGTTTATACCCCCACATCCTACTTCTTGAAGATTCATCTTAATATTTTCTGACATCTACGCCTGGGTCTCCCAAGTGGTCTCTTTCCTTCAGGTTTCCCCACCAAAACCCTGAATAGCCTCTATTCTCACCTATACGCGCTAATGTTCCGCCCAACTCATTCTTCTCGATTTAATCGCCCGAACAATCTTGTGTGAGGAGCACTTATCATTAAGCTCTTCATTATGTAGTTTTCTCCATTCCCCTGTTATCTCGTCCCTCCTAGGCCCAAATATTCTCACCACCCTGTTCTCAAACACCCTTAGCCTATGTTCCTCCCTAAATGTCAGTGAGCAAGTTTCACACCCATACAAAACAACAGGTTTACAGAACATATAGTGAAACTGTTCCAGCTGGTCATTAACTGAAGTGACCTTATAACAGAATAATATATTTTCTGTGACTTGCATAAATAAAGCCGATTCCGGTGGCCGCGCGTTCTAAGGCGTAGGCTTGAGGCAGCTGGCTTGGTGGGTCTGAGAGTTCGAATCACACCTGGGGGCATGGATATTTGGCTCTTGTGGTTTTTCTGGGTTGTAACGGCAGTGGACTCTACAACGTTTCGATTCCTAGCCCAGGGAAGTCCTACCGATTGTGTGAGTCATTATGGATAATCAGGAGCGAAAATAACCCTCTACACCTACAATGAGTAGGGAGTAGGAGTCAGAATAAGGAAACTTGAAAGTTTGTATGGAACATTAGAGAAAAACTCTTGGAAACTTCGCAGATATGATTTCCACACATGACGTAAATTACACCTCCGTATTTATTATAAACCCCGAGAGACAATATGGAATCTGAGCCTCACTGACCCATGACTTTGAAAAAAAAAAATTCACAAGCAGCTTGGTAGATGCGAATTCAGGTTTTTTTTCTCTTCTGGGATGTGACGATATGCTTGTGGGGTATCGGATCCCGACGTTTCGATCGAATTACAGTTGACGCAGCATCATGTCTGTGAAACGAAATCTGAGTTTGGTAGAAGCTATCGGCAAAATGTGTCACTACAGTGCCGATCGGCACATCTCACATGCACCTATAAATAATAACAAAATTTTAAGCTCATATTCTTTACCGTCTGATGGTTTATGTTAGACACAGACGGACACAAAATCATGTTTTATTTCTCCTCACACATTCAGAACTTTTCTCCCTTTAAAGTGTTAATACATAAACCTCTGGTCATGTGATGTGAGGGCGGTATTTGCCCGATGGAATGTATGTTCATAAGGCTGTCAGAAATAAAAAAAATAGCTAGCAGAGTTTATTTTAGGCAAGACCGGAGCCAAGATGGGCGTTGTCGTTGGTTTCATTACGTTTGCCGTGGCCCATAAGAACACTCGAGTTCTGTATTTAGGTCAGCCCTACGCTGCTGCATGTGCAGACACTGAAATGTGATGTAATGCATCACGTTATCAGACGAAAACCAGCTCTGGCATATCGTTTAATGGGAACGCGCAGGCGAATATTCTGAAGTATTGAAAGCATGCCACGGTATTCAGTTTCACTAAGAGTAGGTTAAATTAAGTGGAGAAGCAGTCTCAGGTGTCTCAGTGGCTGTAATTAAACAGATAAAATCCCCCTACGAGGACGCACCAACGTGCTCACGTACACAAACATAGTAGCAGCAGCGAACAACAACAAGTAAAACAACCAGCAGCTATCCAGTTTTCGTTAAATTCCAAACACCAAAGTAATGGCAATGTCTTTTCTCCAGTAGCGTTGCGGCCCAACGCGGTCTATAACGTCCTCATTCGAGAGGCTTTTAGATCACACGCAACGATGCACCATAGTCGATAGGACTCCTCTGACTGAATGATCAGCCCGACGCAGAGACCTCTACCTGACAACACACAACACTAACAATTGACAAACATCCATGACCCGGCGGGACTCGAACCCACAATCTCAGGGGACGAGCGGCCTTAGACCTACACTTTAGACCGCGCGGCAACTGGGACCGATGTTACGTGACTAATATGCTGCTCAGTCGGTACAGTTAGTGACTGGGTTGCCAACTGCGTGACCGAAGTATCCAGATACTTTCCGGCAGGGTGCAAGAGACTTTTCACTTTTCTACGGCGTACAGACCGTCCCAGTTCCCACAGCGTCATACCCAACGGGTATCCGGGTCTCTTCCTGCGCGGTAAACGACCGGTAAGTGAAGCTAACCACAATCCCACGCAGAGAAGAGATTAAGAATGCATGGAGTTACACCGCCGCTCCCACATGCATCTTCACGGCGTAATACTTAATTTAAGCAGAAGTATATCTTCACATTTTTGCTTAAAGGTCTCCAAGCAGAGACTAATTTTGTAGGTGGGGACATCATTCATGTTATATATCGACGTCAAGTCAATTCCACAACACGACAATCAGACACAGAGCTTTGAAGTCAGGACTTCTGAGATACGACACTGTGTCTTCGGACGTTTCCAAAGAACAAAGAACTCTTTGACCCTTGAAATCGAAGGCAAAATGATCGTTCGAAACATTGGAAGCCAGTCGTCCAAAAGCGAAGGGTCACATTTCAGGAAGACCTGAATTCCCCAACCTTCTTATATCCAAAAGATAATTCTGAGGTGTGCCATCCCCGTTGTGTGTTTAAACTATATGGTGAGGTAAATTCAGTCACAAACACAACTATAAATATATGGCTAAATGATGGTGTTTATTAGCAATGGAAAAACTACATGTTTCGGCCTATAGCGGCCATCGTCAGGTTTTGACAACTTTCTTGCTTAGGAAGAAAGTTGTCAAGACCTGAAGATGGCCGCTATAGGCCGAAACATGTAGTTTTTCCATTGCTAATAAACACCATCATTTAGCCATATATTTATAGTTGTGTTTTGACTGAATTTACCTCACCAAAATATAATGGACACAAAGTTTAATAGCCAAAATTTTGTTACTGAGAATGACTCATCATGCCTTGTGGGTCTATGGAGGAGTTACAGCGCACAAGCCGCGTTAATAAGTAACAAAATTGCAATTGCAGCTTCTGACCTTTGTCACTGACGAAGGAAGTAAATATAGAATACTAACCGCTGGAGTTTCTCCCATTTAAGTGTCAAACCACGCTCCGTTATGTTTAGGTAGTTTTGAAAAATATGTTTTTTTAAACTTCTGCTATCTTACTTGAAAAAATGAGCAATGGATAAACATAAAGTCTCTTGTGACCTTGAAGAAAATGGCCAACAAAACCTTCCATTTGTTACGTGAGATTTAATGGGAAAGACGGGAGTGTTCCTTAAAGAACTCTCACAAAACAACTTCAGGGAACGCTTCGAGGGCTGGAAGGCTCGTATGGAGCGGTGTGTAGCTAGCAAATGATATTACTCTGAAGGGGGTAAATGTACATACAATAATTCAATTGACAAAAGTGTGTGTGCGTGCGTGTCTGTGTGTGTGTGTGTGTGGGGGGGGGACAGCAATGAATGATGACGGAGCCTGCAAGCTATCAGTCAAAAAAATCATCTCTTTACCACATTTCAACAGCGTATTTTGGGAAATTAATGCACATAATGAACAGCAATATCCTCTGCCTCCTCCGACCCACATTTGACAATTAAGTAATGGGGCACATACAGGATTTCGCAGGGTATCGTGTACTGCCACAGAACATGAGTAAAAGACCACTGATCATGGAGCCAAACAAGAGTAGAAATAAGGTAAGTGTGCATAATTAGGCAACACTCCATGAAGGCGTATGGGGAGTGGAAGTATAGATCCAGCCATTCTGAAACCGAGCGTTAACGTGTTTATAGTGCTTCAGGTGACTTATGTCCTTAACATTTTTCAACTATAACTTGATGTTTATTTTCAATCATCGAATATGCATTAAGAAACCAGCCCATGTCCACCCTATTCATTTGATAATCATTAAAATATAAGAACAAAATTACCAATGAAGTTTCCTCGCCATCTAATTTTCCTCATCCTTTTGATACTTAATCTCCTTCAGCACCAAACACTGTCATACCAGAGCAAGTTTATTTCATTTTGGCGCGCAACAGCCCCCAGTGGGCCATGGCCTCCTCATTCACGAGGTTTCTAAATCACACAGGCGGTAGGACTCCTCTGGCTGAGTGATCAGCTTGTCGCAGAGACCTCTACCTGACAGTACACAACACTTACAACATAAAAATATTCATGCCCCCGGTGGGATTCGAATCAACAATCTCAACAGGCGAGCGGCCACAGATCTATGCCTTAGACCGCGCGGCCACCGGGACCGGTACCAGAGTAAGTAGAAAGAAAAAATAAACCTTGTATAAATAGGTCCAAAAGTTATTTTTCTGTCCTTATGTTGCTTAGGAATTGTTACGAACTAGAAAAGAAGATGACATCAGTGCCACATGCGTTTCGGTTGTAACTAAATGTCTTAAACATTCCTTATTGCCTATTGTTATTGTAACACATTTAGTATTGTTACACAAGTATGGATGTCTTCAAAGGACTTTTAGGTCACTGATTCTTAATACTTTTGTTGTAAAATTTGTTCACAACATTCTCCAATTCGAGTCTCAAAAAAGTCTTATTTAGTTAATAGATAAGCAACGCGTCTCCTTTATCTCGTCCGCGAGTAAAGGAGCTTTATCGTATAGACATTCTGTATGCTCCGGTACATCCGTCGACAAATATCGTACTTTTGGGATAGCATGAAAGAGACACCCTTTATTAATGAAATATAAAATACATGTAAACCAATTTCCTTCAATAAAATATGTAAGCATGAAATCTTACGTCTATTTTAAAGGGGCTTTTTGCCCCAAATTGTTGTCAATACTACGAGTAAAGGTTCCATATCTATTTATGTCTACTTCAGTGAAATATGTTTAAGTTGCTGTCTCTATATAACAACGATTGCATTGCGTTTGTTGTACGTTGAAGTTGAAGGACTTGAAGAAAGCCAAAGAAGCTTAACTGAGACATTATGTGACTGACTGCTGAAGGCGGATGGTGCTTAAGAGGGCAGAAAACGTCGTGTCCGTTCGGATAGAGGTAGACAAAATTGGGAGGGTACCGTCTCTACCCTCATCAGAAAATACTGACTGCTATTTGATTGGGATGACTTTAAAAAAATAAAGAAAAACCCCCGTCCGGGTAACCGATGTCTCCGACGAGATTCAAACATGGTACCTCCAAAATACACGCCTATAATCTTATCACTGAATCAGCCTTCTCGTAATACACAGGCCTAACTTCGTTTTAGCTAACAGGCTGATAAAATTTCAACATTTAACGCTAATTGGCGCCTTTATTTCCTTTATTTCAAGTACGCATCACGTGTAATTATCTGAATTCACACGCTCGTATACAAAGAAAAGTTTAAAATTCAAACTTGTCGACTCTTGCCGCAGGCTCTCATCATTTGCACACAATAGTGGAGAGAGGATGAGTTAGGCAGCGCTCATCTCAAAACTTTTCAACATGGAGAATATCAGAGCAGCCAGTGATAACGTCTAAATGCTCCCAGCTATGCAGAAGAAAAAAAGAAGAGGGAAGCAGATAGTCAGGTCACAACAATCTTGTCGTGAGCTGTTCTAATAACGTAGTACTGAAAATCTTGACGTTTCGGGACTCCTTGTGCACATTTAGCGCCCCCTCCCGTAAGTGAAATACAAATAACAGCACCTGAAACTCGACAAGAAGGAAATAAGTTTTCCAATAGGAAGTTTGCAAACTTATCGACCACAATTATAAGAGCACACTTTTCATTACCTTCTAAACTAGATACTTAATTAGCCAGCTTGTAATGGTACTAGTTAATGTGCCTCCGTGGCGGACAGGAATTTTTCCAGGTATCCAGGAGAACTACGGAAATCATTAAGAATTTTATCCAATGGACGTTTACCTCCATTCATCCATACGTCTTTAAGGCTTCTGGTTTTAAGATAATTAAACCAACATATAGAAGCCTGACTTTTGGAGGAAGAGGAGGAGCACCACTTTCTTAAGATCTCCAACGTTTACCCGCTTGTCCTTCTGATAAAGATTAATGGGATAGAGAATATGTTAGAGTGGTGACAGATACTAGACTAGTGACTCTAATTTCGGTAGTGCTTGTATTAGGCATTACCAACGTCAAGGAAAGGGCTTGTCTTTGAGAACCTGATAGTCGCTCAGATCTTCGAGAAAATCCTTTCTTTAGGATTCCGTTCTTCTGTGATACGGTGCTGTGTCAATCGGTAAGCAGATGTCGAAACGAAGAGGGTACCCCTGAACTGGTATCAGATTATGGGCACAAAGTGCCGATTTTGAAGCCTAAGTGCATCGAGACCGTAAGGGCTCGAACGTAATTGCTAATAAATAAATAAATAAATAAATAAATAAATCAAACGGATGCCAACATTTCGACACAATATAGTGTTCTCATATACTAGGGTCGGAATGTTCTAAAATTGCTTCCACGGGGTATTTTGACGCTTGCTTGAGGATAGTAGGTACCTGAAGAACGTCGTGATAGAGAAGATCAGAGTTTTGACCTTTACCACTGACACAATCTTAAAACAACTCCAGGCTTGTATGAAACCTGAAGTATCATTATTGTCTGTCACAGTAATCCGTATTTGGAATCCATCTTGAGCCACAAGAACTCACAGCACACCCTCACACTTTCTTTCTCGAATCCAGTAATTCATCAAATTTTGGTCACCTCCAAAAACTGCTAATCTTTTTAAAAACGCGACCCCAGTACCAGTGTCTATTCAGCCCCTCATTTAATACATGATATTGTTTGGATTATTTTGGGAGTTCTTCATTCATCAGCAGAATATGGCCTATAAATATCCAGGCTCTAAATCCTTTAAAGCACCAAATGACTAAACATAAAACTGCATTCGGTTGCACAGTGTCCTATTCCCATAATATTACAAGATATACACCTGTTATTTCCCTAAATGTACCAATCAGAAGAATGCTGTCAAAGACCCAGTGTGTTTCGTGTGAATAATGAAATGAATCTCTAAACATACTGGCGTTAGTTGAGTAAAGAGAGACCAACTTGATGTCACTTGCTTTATTATTTCTTTATATAATGCTCAACATGTTTCGGATGTTAATACATCCATCCACAGGAGCTTGCGACTTATGTGTTGAGTTATTTCGTGGGTTACATTGATCTGGTTCGATGTGTGTTGGAGTTACGTTGTGGTATGGCTGTGGTGGTGTGGTATCCGTATGC